>Ga0118677_10003787_pt1 | contig 14216 bp, 12 predicted proteins | sample AliMusrvi5mmetaG_FD_86154 | JGI IMG/M metagenome (GOLD analysis project Ga0118677, IMG submission 86154) | reverse complement strand
GGCGGCGGGCTGGCGGCGGGAGGGTCGTTTCATGGCGGCGATTATCCTCTTACCCGCGCAGGCGTCAAGCATCGGTCGCGTGTTGGCGGGTTTTGGACATGGTCTTTTCCTGAAGCGCGCCAATCTGTTTTACCGCCAAGACGCCGAGGTCGCCAAGGCCAACAAAATCGATGTTTCCGTTTGCGGGAAGACTATGTCTGGAAAACTTGGCGGTAGAAATGGGGCTCATGTGGAGTTTCAGGCAAAGACCATGGGTTTTTGGCGATCTTGACGTTTATCCGCGCTTCGGGCAGCATTTGGGCCATGGCATCGTTGCTTCAGACCGGTTCCGGCATGCTTTCGTCCTGTGCGGGCGATGAAGGGAGATCAGACATGGATGACCACGTTACCCTCAATGAGTCTTTATTGCACCAAAAGACAAGCGATGATGGTATGTTGCCACGAAACATCGGGCGGATAGCATTCCTATGGCGGTATGCCCTTCTGATGTTTCTGCTCGCAATGATTTCAATCGGCGCAAAAATAGCAGTCAGGCGTTCGTTAGACCCTGATACGCGAACTGTTGGCGTCATATTGGGCGAAATCACCCTCATTATTGCCATGCTATATTTTGTCTACTACCTAGTCAGATACGTGCTGCTTGCTCGTGCTCGTGATATTGGCATTCATGGCGCATTTACGCTACTCATGTTTGTTCCCTATCTGAACTTGGCTTATGGCTTTTTTCTTTTGTTGGTTCCCGCGAATTCCTTTGGCAGACGGGAACATGAAGTGATCGAACCTGCAACAACCAGCGAAAATCCTATGACAGACGTTGGCGAGTAGTTCCCCCTCACCCGCACATCAAATAATTCCCCCTTTTCTGGTCCCTGCACTTCTTGGCACCGGCGGCAATGACCTTTTCCATTGCCACTGAATGTTCAACGTCATCCAGCCAGAAATAGACGCCGCCCTTCATGTTATTCCGTTTCCAGGAATATTGCGGCTGCCTGCCAAGAGCCCTGTCACTTGACCATGATTACCGTCGCCTGATCGGTCTTGGGAACAACCAGTTCAAGACACGGACCCCTCGACGGACTGACGGATTCGCGCGCATAGGCGCCGACGTTATTGTCGAAATAGGAACCGTCCGTCACGATCGTGATCCCGGCCACGCCGAAGGCGCCGCCCGGTGCGCTGCCCGTCAGAAAATCCCGGATGACGGCGGTGTCCAGTTTCCAAGTCGTGTACGTGTTGGCTGCGGCCCAGAGTTGGCCCGTCGCGTTGCGCACCATGCCTCCCGTCATACCATCGTTGTTTTTCAGGACCAAGTGCAAATCCGCCACGGCCGTGCCATTCTGGTCCTTCCATTTGTTCGTGATCGCGCCACCCAGCCCGGCATCCACGCCCAGGTACCCCGCACCTGCCTCGGTCCAATTGGTGCCGCTGGCGCTGTTGACGACGGCCGGCACGCCGACCACCGCCGTCATGTCGTCGCTGGCCATGATCTTCAGGCTCAGCGTCACGCGGCTCAGTTCTGTCAGGGTCGGCAGCGTACCTGGATGCCCCAACGCCGTTTCAATGTCGCGCAGGATCGCGGCGCGGTCGAAATCCACGAGCAAAAAACCGGGGGCGACATCCCAGTAAGGGTCGCCACCCTTCTCGGCCCAGGGCAGGATGGCGGCTGTGCCGTAGTAATTGTTGGGCGCGCCATTTTTGAAACAGGTGTCTTTCGTCGCCGGGTACGAGATGGTCGTGGTCGCGCCGGTCGTGCCGCCTCCCGGCGCATATGTCCCGGCCGCGCCCGAATTGTAATCGACCATCAGGGGCGTGCAATCCACCGCCTCGAAGGCCGTCCCCGGCACCTGTTTCAATTCGTTCAGCAGGTCGTCGTCGAACCTCGGATCGTTGGCGCCCGAAAGGAACCACGAACCGCCGTTGTCCGCCAGCATCATGCCGTATTTCTTGAGCGCCCGGAGGATCACCTGATTGGTCGCATTGAAGCCGCTGATGTCATAGCTCGCCTTGAGCCGCAGGCGCAGCCCCATGGGAGGCGCGGCGGCATCGATGGTGTTCGGCGCGTAGTGGCGGGCCGGCCAGAGGTACGCCCGTCCGGTATAGCAGGCGGTGAAACGCAGGGCGTGGGCGATCTCGCCGCCGGCGATTTCGTCGAATCTCACCAGCCCCGGCAGGATGGGCAGACCGGCGGCGTCTGCTGACGTCCAGCCGGCCGGTCGCAGGGCGTTGCTGGTGAGGTCGAACATCGCCCCGCTGCCGGCACGCCATGTGCCATCGCCGTTGGTGAAGGCGGAGAACAGTTCGTAAAGCCGGCGGTTGTCCTTGTCGAGGACGAAGACATGGCGGTCGCCGTTCGTGTTGGAACCGCCTTCGATGTGCGCGTTCGGCGGGATGGGATACGGCCCGGGGTCCGACTCGTCCGGCGTGCCGAACGTCACGGCCACCTTGGGCTGGTTGCTGCCGACGATGTCGAACAGGTAACCGTCGGAGGGGCCGAAATCGGGATGCAGAGCGATGAGGCCGCTCGACGTGCTGATGTACGAAACCCACACACTCGAGCTCGAATGCACGGGCAGGCTGTCGATCCGCGCGTTCCAGATGTTGTCATCCGGAAAGATCGGACACCCGCCGATCGTCGGCGCCCCAGCGCAAGCACACCACTGCGCCGACAGAAACAGCCCCAACGCACAAGCGCTGAACAAGGGGCGAGGGACACGGTTCACACGCATGTGACGTAGCATAAGTCATCCCCGCCTGCGCGGCAAGCCGGTCCCATGATCCGTCGCAGCGATCCATCGCAACGCGTGACCAGTATCTTTGTCGTAAGCTTTGTCGTGAGCTTCGTCGACAAAGTTCACGATAAAGCTTACGACAAAGGAGAACTCAGCTTCGACCTGCCATCGAAGCCACGAACGAAAAACCATGACCGAAGTAAACGTCCCGTAAACTGCATCATACTACGGGCAGTCACCCACCGTGGGAATTCTTCAGCGGCAAGCGGTCTCCAGATCCGGACGCCACTGACGCAGGAAGCTGATGCCGAGTCCGCGGAAGAAGATGGTTGCGGGCAGGAGCAGGATGCCGTTGAGGAACGGGAGGATGAGCAGGTAGCTGATGCAGCAGCAGGTGCAGCACATGCCCAGCGCCAGCGCTACGTGCAGCAGGATGATGTACATGGTGAAGTAGATGGTCATGGCGCCGGGACGCTCGTTGCAGAACTCCATCACTGCGCGTCCGGCCGCGAGCAATCCCACGCGCCGCCAGTACATGATCGGCACGACAAAATGCGTGACCAGAATGGACACTGTGATCCATACCGTGAGCACCAGACTGAGCCCCAGCAGCAGGAGGCAGCCGCGGGTTGCCAGGGCGCCTGCAAAAGCGGAGCCATCCGCCAGCGGTGCGAAGACGTGCAGGTGGAGGTCGAGACCGATCACGGCGGTCAGCGCGCCCATGACGATGCCGAACCCCAGCCGGAACAGGAACAGCGAGCGGCCAAGACCGCTTCCGGCGGCCCAGCTCTGCGCAATGGTCGCGTCCGGGTGGTGCCAGCGGTGCATGACCATGAACGCGCCGCGCGCCCGCAGCCAGCAGGTGATGGCGAGCAGAACCAGCCAGATGGCCAGCGCGGTTCCGATCAGCTTGGGCGTCAGCAATTCCCTGGCCCGCTCCGTCGTCTGGTTCAACGCGTCTACGTAGAGATTCATTTTCTGATCCAGCGTGGTACAAGCTTCGATTTTGCTTTGTAACAGGACCGGATCGGGTTCTGCCTGCCAGATCAGGGCTTCGCCCGCGAGGTTGGGTTCGTGCATGCCGACGATGGAGATCCAGACGCAGAAGGCCATCCCCATCCAGCGCGCAAAACTGGCGTTGACGAAGAGAATCGCCTTCATGCGGTCCCACGCCTGCTGCATCGCCAGCGAGAAGAACGGGCGGCTGCCCGGCACGCCGGTCAGCGGCGTGGGGCTCACCGGAACGAACCCGGCATCCAACTCCGGCGCGGACACGGCCACGGCTGTGGACGGCGGCGGCAGCGCCAGTTCCGGCACGTCGCGCATCCGCCGCCACTGCTCGCCGAACGACTCGTTCCAGACGTAGTCCTCCGGTTTCAGCGTGCCGTCGCGGACCAGCGCCCGCAATTCATCCAGCGACATCGGGCCGCGCTGGGTTCCGTTGATGATGCAGTACCAGTTCATGGACAAGTTCCTTTGGGGTAACGGGCGGGAGGGGAAGACAGTGGTCATTGGCGCCTGCGGCGCGTCATTTGCAACTTCGCTACGTCATTAGACAAGAGAAAACTTACGCCTTTCTCTTCAGTGCTAGGCACATAAACGAAAAACCTTCTGTAGGATTTGGGTTAAGCGTGAAAGCGGTTATGTGCGTCTGCCACACGTCTATTTCTGTTCCGACGAAAGGGATTCATATCCATCGCGTTTATGGTGTCAACAAGTTTGATAATGCTCTCGTCCGACATCCGCGTTGATCTGAAAAACTCCGTCATAAACAGTTTGCGTGACTGAAAAACTTGAAAACGATCAACCAGCACACATGGTTCGTTATCTGCGGCAAAACAGCGCGCGAAATGATGCCAATGGTTTTTCCCAAAACATATTGTTAGGGGTTCGTAATAAGCGATGCGACTCTTTCGGAGAAAGGCAAATCTCTGCACGTTGCCATATTGCAGCCACCTATAATAAGCATCACGGGTCATATCGAACCATTTCTGATATATCTTTGGCCATTCTTCCTCGACTCGTTTGCCGAGAGGATAAAGGTTTACAAGAAACGCATCGCTCTTTGCCTTGAATAAGACTTCCGTCCGATAAGTCCGCCACGTATTGTGCTTCGTGTCGCCTTTCAGCTGTGTGACGACCTTGCTAATTACTGTGTAGACTGCCGGCGGTCTGGCATTTCGTTCAGTTGCGTCGTACACATAGGGTAGTGTGGGTAGTTGCCGAAGTTCTGCCCGGCTGTTCAATGGGGTTACGTCCTCAAGCCCAACAAACCAAAGCTTGGCGTATTCCGGATCGCCGTAACCGAGGAATTTGGTCGCGTGTCGGCGCAAGATTTTCTTGTTCAGTTTTGTGGCCGAATTCATGCTATCGTCTTTTGCAACCTTTTAAACCCGCCATCAGCAGGCAGCGGAGAATTGTCAGCCTTTCCGTTTAGCGAGCAAGGCGGAAAAATTTGGTAAGGTTGATTTTCCGGCTTTCGCAGGCGAGGTTTCAGCCCAACAAATCGTGCGCGCGCGCCTTTGAGATAATCTTCCGAGAGTTCGCAACAAACCCACTTCCGATTGAGAGATTCAGCAACCTCCCCGGTAACACAAGAGCCAGCAAACGGATCAACGACCATATCCCCCTCATTTGTCAGTAGGCGGATAAAATACTCGGGGATACCCGATGGGAACCGTGCTGGATGCACTGGTAATGAATTGGCCCTGCAATACTCTTGGTATACTCCGTTGGACTCTGTATTAGCCAGCGCCAGCAGGTTTGGAGGCACAGACCCGCCGTTGTCACACTGAAACTTGTTCGAGATGTCATGCCCTGATGGTCGGAGTCGTGGCGTATAACCATTCTTGAGGAGAGACTTCATTGAGTCGCTGTACGGCGCGAGTATGCGCCTGTTGGAAGCTCGTGGCCACGGCGACCGTGAAAGCCACCAGATGCAATTGACAGCATCCTTGACTCGTATCCGGCGGATGTTAACCCATTCGGCCGGTGTAGGAAGTTTTGCTGGATTCCACCAATAGTGCTCTTGGCAAAGATGAAAACCATAGTCTTTGCACAGAGTGATCAGCAATTCAAAGTGGTATAGAGATCTTGTCGGGATCCCCGCCTTCCATGCGCCGCCGATATCAATGACCAAACTTCCTTGCTTTTTTAGCACTCTACATATGCCTTCTGCGAAAGGCCTAAACCATTCCACATACTGATCCGCATCTTCGTTGCCATAGGCTTTTTTTCTGACAAGGCCGAACGGTGGAGACGTCAGAACGAGATCAACGGATTCTGGATCAAGCGTCTTGTGCAGGAGTCCAAGTGAGTCGCCATGATAAAGCCGTCCGTGCTTGGTTTCTTCAAACAGTTGAGGTTCTAGAAGTCCATACAAAAAGCCATCCTCTTTTACCATCGAAGGTTGTTTCCGTTTTTTTTGAGCGACGGTGTGTAGGTGGCGTAGGTAATCGCTGAGGGAAGCAAAGTCATCGCGATTGGCGGCTTCTTCCATCCCTGCATATTCGGTGCCGGTGAGTCGAAAGTTAACGACGCGGCTTCGTGGGTTTGAACTCTTCGGTCTTGACATATTTTTAATGTAAGACGTTAATGCCGCGTGGTCAAGGCGTATTTGTATGACAACAACTTCCCGCGGAGTCTCATGCAACTCTGAACTGATTGGTCTTCCGAATAAAGTCAACGCTTGGCCATTGCCTGCGGTCTGGCGGCAAGTAGATTTCCCGACCGAGGTGTGACTCGAATTCGGGAAGTCCGCCGCCAAGACCAAGTCGAACAAGATCGCGTTTCTTTTGATCGTTGATGATCATTCTTCGGTCTTCCGTCAGGTAAATTAACCCGCGATCATAGGCACGGTGATATGTTGGCGACAGACACACGCCATTTGTTACTTCATCGGTGCTACCATCAGACCCAACGGGAAGAATATGAGCCGCGTCGATGAGACGAAGTTGTAGGCCGGTCACGGCGCACTTTCGATCGTATGCAACCGTGACTTTACGTCGGAAATCGCTATCACGTGCAAGACGGGATATTTTTACAACCACGCGTCGCCGCTCTTCCGGAATGGCCGCTGTTTCGGCTTCGGTAATCGGCTCAAAACGTGTCACTTTGTTGAGTAGGGTTGAAATGCGGGCATCCGCGCCGCTTTCATGCAGGCAGTCCGCATTCAGCGTATAGGCGAGAATGTTATCAGGGCGGAACCCGATGGCAATCTCGGCATTGCCTTTTCGCGCGAAGGCAAAGCCGTCCCTGACGGCGTCATGTAACGTCTTGATGTTGATTTGAATAGAGGGTGATTTTCGCGAAAACGCACTGTGCTTGCGAAGATCAAAGCCTGCAAAGCATTTTGTATTGGGCTCATACCCAAGTAGCAACGTCGGGCCATCTGGATTTTGCGGAAGCGGTGGAGTTACACTCGTCAGCTGAATTCGGTATTCGTCTTGGGGCCGAGCCTTTCCGCCGCCATGTGTCAGCGTCCAGATATAGATCCAGACTGGGAACGTGGACTCACCGGCTACGACATAGAGTCTCCGTGGATGTGCTCGCTGTTCGGACATCAGGGCAGCTGATGCACCTGCCTCTATAAATGCGTCTTCAACCGCTGATACAAGTTGAGCCGGAGAAATAGCAGACATTGTATGTTCCTTTCTTCACGCTTACCCAATGCCGCGGCTATCGCCGCCAATGACTCTCTATGCCTTTATCGACCCCGTCAGTTCCTTCACGCTCGTCATTTGATGCCGCACGAGGTAGTTTTCGATGCCGGCGATCACGCGCAGCACGGTGGTGGGGTCGATAAAGGTGGCGGTGCCGACGGCCACGGCGGTGGCGCCGGCGATCAGGAACTCGATGGCCTGTTTGGGATCGGTGATGCCGCCCATGGCGATGATCGGGATGCGCACGGCCTGCGCCGCGTCCCAGACCAGTTTCACGGCCACGGGGTGGATGGCCGGGCCCGAGAGGCCGCCGACCTTGTTCGCCAGCACCGGTCGGCGCGTCTCGATGTCGATCACCATGGCGGGAATGGTGTTGATTAGGGAGAGCGCATCGGCGCCGGCTTCGGCCGCGGCCTGGGCGAACGGCTTGATGTTCGGCACATTGGGCGCGAGCTTCGGAATGATCGGCAGGCGCGTGCGGCGGCGCACGGCGGTCACCAGCGCGGAGACGGTGCGCGGGTCCGCGCCGAAGGATGCGCCGCCCTCCTTGACATTCGGGCAGGAGATGTTCACTTCGAGACCGGCGATCCCTTCGACATCGCTCAGGCGCGCGGCGACCTCGGCATACTCGTCCATGCTCGTGCCCCAGATGTTCACGATCACCGGCACGCCGGTTTCCCGCAGGAACGGCAGGTAGTCCCGCACGAAGCCGTCCACGCCGGGGCCTTGCAGGCCGATGGCGTTGACCATGCCGCCGGGCACTTCGACATGGCGGGGCAGGGGGTTCCCTTCCCACGGCTGCAGCCGGATGCCCTTCACGGTGACGGCGCCCAGCGCGCGCAGATCGACCAGATGCGTGTATTCCTTGCCGTAGCCGAACGTGCCGGAGGCCACGGTCACCGGATTCTTCATCCGGATGCCGGCGAGTTCGACGCTCATGTCCGGATGCGCGCTCATTTCGGCTCCTCCCAGACGACTTCGCCCGCCTCGAACACCGGCCCGTCGCGGCAGACGCGCGCGATCCAGGTGGAGCCGTCGGGGCGGCGCAAGCGCTGCACGCAGGCGAGGCAGGCGCCGACGCCGCAGACCATGTGCTTGTCCAGCGAAACCCAGGCGCGTGCGCCGGCGTGCGCCGCGCGTTCCGCCACGGCCCGCAGCAGGCCGTAGGGACCGCAGACGTAAAATTCGGCCGGTTGCATGGCATGCGCGGTCAACCAGGCATCGAGCAGCACGGTGACCAGTCCGTTTTCGCCGCGGCTGCCGTCCAGCGTGGCGACCTGGACGTCCCACCCGAGGGAGGTGAAATCGTCCGTGCAGAGAATGTCATCGGCCGTGCGGCCGCCGATCAGCACAATCCCCTTGGTGGGCAACTGGCGCGCGAGGAAGGCCAGCGGCGCCACGCCGTATCCGCCCGCGACGAGGATGGGCAACTGCCCTTCGGTCCCGAGCGGAAAGCCGTTGCCGAGCGGCCCCATGGCGTCGAGCATATCGCCCGCGCGCAGGCGGCTCAACTGCTCCGTGCCGCGGCCCACGGTCTTGTAGAGCACGGAAAGCCGGTCGCCTTCCGCGCGGTAGATGCTGAACGGCCGGCGCAGCGCGGAGAGTTCCAGTCCCGTGACGCGCAGGTGGACAAACTGACCCGGGCGCGCCGCGCGCGCGATAGCCGGCGCATCGAGCGCCAGGCAGCGGTAGTCGGCGTTCAGCGGTTCGTTTGTCAGGACTTTGGCAATGAGGTCGTGCATGGTGTAAGGGCGCGTCAGTTGCGGCTTCGCCGCGTCATTGAGGTCATTAGTAGGTGCATCTTTGGAGGGCGGTCGGCCTCGACCGCCGTATCCAGACGCTTGTCATTCGCGTATCCGACGGGCACCGGGGCCGGTGCCCCTCCAGTTTGTATTTTCGTTGTTTTGTCTGCGGTTTCACTTGCCGTTGGTATTCCCTGCTGCAGTCGCTGCCGGCGGCCGGTTGGTGGCGGCGGCGGGCGGCGGGGGCGGCTCCAGTTCCTGTTTCGCGGCGGTGTATTCCGGGCTGTTGCGCACCTGCTTGATCTCCGCGTTGACCGCTGCCGCCACTTCCATGTTGCCGGCCAGCGTCTGCTTTTTCTGCAATTCCTCGAGTTTGGCGATGAGCGCCTCGGCCGCCTTGAGCACGCTGGTGGTGCGCACTTTGCGGTGTTCGGTCAGCAGGGCGAGGTGGTCCTGCTGGAGCTTGGCCAGGCGCGGCGGCTGCGTCACCACGTCCTTGGCCTGCACCTGCTGGTCGGCATCGAACCGGTCGAGTTCGTTCTTGGCCTTCTGCCAGTCGTCATAACTGCCCTGTTTCTGGAACTGCGCCATCAGGTCTTCGAGGGCAGCCTTGTACTTGGCGGGCCAGAGCTTCAGCGTGGCCTCGTAGTCTGCGGCGATGCCGTCGAGTTGCTCCTGGTAGCGGGCGCGCAACGGCGCCAGGGCGGCGACTTTTTCCGGTTCGATCGGCGGCAGCGCGGTGCCGGGCGTGGGTGTGGCAGGTCCGGCCGCGCCGGCGGCGGCGGCCAGTTCGATCTCGGCGTCGTGCAATTCCCCGCCGTTCTGCACGCGGCGGATCTCGGCGTTGACGGCGGCGGCGTCATCCATCTTTCCCTCGCGGGTCAGCGTGCGCTGCATTTCGGCGAGGTCGTTGACGTACTTCCTGGTGGTGGTGACCAGCCGCCGGCAGCGGTCGAGGCGCTGGCTGGTGACGATGTCGCGGTATCGCGCGATCAACAGCGTCAGTTCGGGGAAGTCGGCGCCGGAAGGCGCGTCGCCGATCTGGCGGCTGACGTTGAATTGCTTGATTGCGGCCGTGGCGATCGACCAGCCGTCGAAATCGCCCGCTGTGCGGCGGCGTTCCGCCAGCGCGCCGAGTTCGCGGAGGTAATCCTGCGGCCACTTGTCCGCATCCCGCCGCTGGTCCGAAGCGATCGTCTGGAGTTGCTGGCTGAAGGCGGTTTGCCGGCGCTGCAATTCGGCGGATGGCGCGGGCTGGGCGGCTTCCTCCGGCGGCGTTTGGGCCGCGAAGCTGGCGGCGAGATCGGGGCGGCCCCACAGGGCATTGTAGTGTCCGAGGATATCGGCGAACGTCCTGGCGGCGTAACAATTCCAAGCCGGATCGTAGCAATTCCAGGCTGGATAGTAAAAGATGCGCCACGCGGCTGCCAGCGGGGGGCTGCAACTGCGGGCAACCGGCGGGAGGCTGAGCAGGTAGAGCATGGCCAGCCCCAGGGCCGCCGCGGCGCTCCAGCCGGTCCGGACGAGGCCGCGGTGGATCGCGATGCGCCGGCGCAGGCGCAGGCCTTCGGGATTTTCGGACGAGAAGCGGCGTAGGATTTCGTCGCAGATGCGCGTGGCCGTCTCCCAGTCACGGACGCGGATGGCGCGGCGGGCGCGGCCGAGGTCGCGCGCCAGGGTCTGTTCCGGGATTTGGCGCTCTTCGTCCGCATAGAGGCGCTGATCCTCGTCGAGCGTGCGGATCTCGCGGATGAAAGACAGGGCGCGCTCGAAGTTCTCGGCGCGCAATTCGAGGGGGATCTGCTCGCGCAACTCGTCGCGGCGCGCCAGGTTGCGCTCGGCCTCTTCGCGCAGTTCCTGCGCCTCCTTTTGCATGCGGCGTCCGGAGGGGCCGGCCGCCTCGAAGCCATGTACGCGCGAGCCCAGCGAGAGCACGCGCTCGAATTGCCGCTGTTCCCTGGCGGCGCGCATCCGCAGGAGCATGTGCTGCAGGGCCTCGTACGTGCGGGCGTCCGCGCCGCAGGCGCCGCAGAACTGCACGCCCACGAAGGTTTCGACGCCGCATTCCGGACAGGTCTCGCCGCCGTCCCAGCCGCACTCGGCGCAATAGCGCAGCGAGAGGGGGTTGACCGTGTCGCACCATTTGCAGCGCCAGGTGGTCTTGACGGTCGGCAGCTCGACGTGCGTCTTGTTCTGGGTGGCCTGCAGGGCTTCGGTGAACGCGGCGGCCGAGGGGAACCGCTGTTCGCGGTCGGTGGCCAGCGCCTTCACCAGCACGTCGCGGAACGGCACCGGGATGTCCTGCTCGCGGAAGTAGCGCGGATTCTGCCCGGTCAGGGCGAAATAGAGCAGCGCGCCGAGTCCGTACACGTCCGCGCGCTCGTCCGAGAGGCTGGCGTCCTGTTCCTGCTCGGGCGCGCCGTAGCCGAGCGACAGGAGCTTTTCGCCGGGGGCGGTGAGCTTGCTCTCCTCGCTGTGCATGAGGCGGGCCAGCCCGAAATCCACGATTTTCGGCTCGTTGGACTTGTCCAGCAGCACATTGCCGGGCTTGAGGTCCCGGTGGATCACGCCGCAGGAATGGGCATAGGCCACGGCGCGGCCGACCTTGATGAGCAGTTCCACGGCCTCGGTCACGGCGAACTGGCCGTTGCGCACGACCAGTTGGTCGAGCGTCAGCGGCGGGGTGGGGCGGTCCGCCCCGGCGGTCCGGCCGGCCGGCTTGTCATCCGGCCCGGCGATGTACTCCATGACGATGTACGGGCCGTCCTGGTCCTCGCCCAGCGCATAGATGTGGACGATGTGGATGTGGGTCAGCGCGGCCACGGCGCGCGCCTCCTGAAGGAAGCGCTGGCGCAGCGACGGCACGCGCTGCCCCTGGGCGTTCAGGCGCTTGATGGCCACGAAGCGGCCGAGCCGCTTGTCCTTGGCGAGATAGACGACGCCCATGCCGCCGTCGCCGATCTTGTTGACGATCGTGTAGAACTGGAAGAGGCTGTCCTGGACGGAATCGCCGACGACATCCGGATTGCGTTCGCGGCCGGCGGCCGCATCGCGCATCAGGACGGTCTTTTCGAACGGATCGACCGGGCGGGGGCGCAACGATTCCGTCGTCGGCGTCACCTGAATGCGTGCCGTGCGGTCGGATGGTGTCCGTTCGGGTCTGGCGCTTGACTCCATGTAGCAACAAGAGTAAAGGCGGGGGAGCATGGCGTCAAGCGCGGCAACAAGCAATCATGGCGCTTGCCGTAAACTGCGGGAGTTGCGCGCGAGGAAGAAATACGGATACAGAGACCACGGAGGCAGGATGAGGCCACAGAGGATTCTTGTTGGTGGCTGGCCGCGGTCGGTTCCGCCACTAGCCGCTTGCTGTTTCGAAAAAGGTCGCATCGGTCGCACACAAGCGAAAACCTCTGCGTTCTCTGGCTTTCTCTGTGACCTCGGTATCCAATCCCTTCCACTCGCGCGCAACTCCGGCAGAACACGGGCCTGGCTTGCCGTCGGTCATGCGGCAATGATACCGTGCGTGGCGTTCCGCATGACACCTCCCCGCACAACCGATTCCAATCGCTCGCCGCTGCTGTCCGGCAGCCTGGCCAAGGCCCTTGCGAGCTTGAGCGTTCCCATGCTGCTCAGCGGCGCGCTGCAGGAGGTGCAGAGCCTGATCGACCTCTTCTGGGTTGGCCGCATGGGGCCGCACGCGGTCGCGGCGGTCTCGATGTCAGGCATTGTCATGTTCCTGCTGTCGCCGGTCGCCATGGGGTTGATGGTCGGCACCATGGCGCTGGTGTCGCGGCGCGTGGGCGCCCATCAGGCGCGCGAGGCCGGCCACGCGGCGGCGCAATCCCTGCTGCTGAGCGCGGGTCTCGGCGTGCTGGTTTCCGTGGTCGGCTGGTTCCTGGCGCCGCAGGTGTTTCCGCTTCTCGGCGTGCGTGTCACGGACGCCGTGCAGCACGGCGTCGATCCGGCGCAGATCGTGCATGCGGGAATCGGGTTCCTGCGCATCATCATGGCCGGACAGTGGTTGATGTTCATCCTGCTGGCCTGCTTTGCATCGTTGCAGGCGGCCGGCAACGCCCGCACGCCCATGATTTGTAGTCTGATGGCCACGGTTGCCAACCTGATTCTCGATCCGTTGCTGATTTACGGGATCGGCCCCTTTCCCCGATTGGGTGTGCCGGGCGCCGCGCTGGCCACGGTGATTTCACAGGCCATCGCGCTGGCCGCCGCCCTGCGCGCGCTGCGCGGGAACGACCAGGGGGTCACCCTGCGGCGCGAATCGTTCCGGCCCGCCCCGGAAATCTGCTGGCGGATTTTGCGCGTAGGGCTGCCGGGATCTGGACAACTGCTGCTGCGCAGCGCCATGAGCGCGGCCTTGATGCGCATCGTCGCGATCTGCGGCCCGGTGGCCGTGGCCGGCTACGGCATCGGCCTGCGCTGGCACATGTTCATCCTGATGCCGGCCTTTGCGCTGGGCAATGCCACGGCCACGCTGGTCGGCCAAAATCTCGGCGCCGGGCAACCGGACCGCGCGCGCCGCAGCGCGTGGCTGGCCTCCTGCATCGACGCGGGGATCATGGTGCTCTTTGCGCTGCTCGCGCTCGTGGCGGCGGAACCGCTCGTGCGGTGCTTTACGAAAGATCCGGAAGTCGTGAAGATCGGCGTGCAATACCTGCGCGTGGTGTCGCCGTTCTATCCGGCCGTCGCGTTCGGCATCATCCTCGGGCGCGCGCTCAACGGCGCCGGCGACAGCCTGGCGCCCATGGTGATCACGGCCATCAGCCTCTGGGGGATCCAATTCCCCGCGGCACTGCTTCTGGCCCGCGCGGTCGACCCGCCCACGCTCGGCATCTGGCTGGCGATCGCCGCCGGCAACGTCGCACACGCGCTGTTGATTGCGGGGCGTTTCCATCACGGCGCCTGGACACGGCGGGAGGTCTAGCAGCCTGTTGAAAAACGGCTCGCACGGAGGCTCGCCCTCCAGTTGTATGAAAAATCGCCCTGTTTTTTTGGAGGGCGGCGCGCCGTCGCCGCCGGGTTTGTATGGATATTTCAACGGGCTGCCAGCGCAAGTTCAGTATCTGTCT
>Ga0118677_10010419_pt1 | contig 14217 bp, 12 predicted proteins | sample AliMusrvi5mmetaG_FD_86154 | JGI IMG/M metagenome (GOLD analysis project Ga0118677, IMG submission 86154) | reverse complement strand
CGTTCACCCGTTTGAAAAAACACCTATGCATGAGCTACTTACAGAAAATGGCTTCAAACATTTGGAACCATTAGATTCTAACCAGTTGCTATTGTGGCACTTATAACCGGACGCTTGTGAGTTTTGGTGGAGACGTAATGAGGGTCTCCAAAGACATATAACCCGCCTCCCAGCTCTATCGCGATGGACAGCGTGAATGCCCTTCCAAACCATGTTCGTGGCGGGACGGAATTTATCTCGGAGTATTTTTCGGGACCGCCTGCCCCCTCGCGACGGCTGGGGGGCCGCCCGGTTACTCGTTCGTGATCGTATAAACCATGTCGGTCACGAAGCGTTTGAATGATTCGTTTTCGACGAACTGCTTGTAAACCTGCGTGTCGTCCTTGAGCAGCGTGAGCATGACTTTGGCGAGGGCTTTGTCGTGCTCGATGCGGGCGGAGTTGGGCGTGTTCTTCCTCGCATTCTGATAGGCTTGGTCGGCGGCGACCTTCGGGGCGATGTCTTCCCGGATGCGGCGGGAAACGCGGTCGGCATCGGTAAAGAGGGTGCCGAAATGGTCGTTGAAGGCTTTGAGAATGCTGCTCAGGCGATCCACCTCGGGCACGTATCTGCCGCCGGGGATGTCCACCGGCACCGGGCCGATCTCCGCATTGTCGTCGGGGAGGGCGATTTTCATGGCCGCCTTCTTTTCCGTCCGATAGCTGTCCATATCGATGGACTCGATCAGCCCCCTGATCGGCTCGGGATCAACCGGGGAGGGCAGCTTGGGGATCAGGAGGTTGAGCAGGATGGACAGCTTCTCCCACTCGGGTTTTGTGTAGGGGATGATCGACGCGAGGAAATCGTAGGTGCGGGCGAAGGATTTGGCCTTGCCCTTGAATTCCACCTGGCCGTCTTCGTCCAGATGTTCCAGGTAAACGGCCACGCAGGCGTCGAGGATCGGGTCGAGCTGGTCGCGGGGGACGCCGGAAAGGAACAGATCCACCAGCGTTTGCACTTGCTCGGGCGAATAGACCTGCGCGCTGTCCAGGGCCGTCTTCAAATCGTGCAGCTTGTTGGGATCGGTCTCCTCGCTCAGGACGGTCGTGCGGTAGTAATCCGAGAAGGCCATCGTGATCGTCTCGGTGTTGTTCTGGAAATCGAGCACGAACACGTCGTGCTTCTCCGGGTGGGCTCGGTTCAGGCGCGACAGGGTTTGCACCGCCTTGATCCCGGCGAGCGGCTTGTCCACATACATCGTATGGAGGAGGGGTTCGTCATAGCCGGTCTGGAACTTGTCCGCGCAGATGAGGAAGCGATACGGGTCTTCCTGGATTTTCTCGGCGATGTCGCCGCTGGGGAATCCGTTAAGTGATGACTCCGTGACCTTCACTCCTCCGAATTCATGCTCGCCGGAAAATGCGACGATGGCCTGATACGGGCTCTTGCGCTCGGCGAGATAGGCCGTGAACGCACGGTAATACTGGACCGCCCGCTCGATGCCGTTGCACACGAGCATGGCGCGGGCCTTGCCGCCGATTTTGTTGAGCGCCATGACCTGCTCGTGGAAATGGTCCACCATGATTTCCGATTTGAGCCGGATGGCGTGGTCGTGGCTCTCGACATACTTGCGCAGTTTTTTCTGTGCCCGCTTGGTGTCGAACTCCGGGTCGCCCTCGATCTTTTTGACCAGCTTGTAATAGCTGTCCACCGGCGTGTAGCTCTTGAGCACGTCGAGGATGAAGCCCTCCTGGATGGCCTGCTTCATCGTGTAGCTGTGAAACGGGTCGTGCTTCACTTTGCCCTCCGCGTCCGGCAGCCGTGGCTTGCCGAACATCTCCAGCGTCTTGTTCTTCGGGGTGGCGGTGAAGGCGAAATAGCTGGCGTTGGTGAGCATCTTCCGCGCCTGCATCCGCTTCTCCAGCGCATCGTTCACCGTGTCCTCCGGGTCAGCCAGGGCCGCGCTCATGGCCGAGGAGGTTTTGCCGCCCTGGCTGCTATGCGCTTCGTCAATGATGATGGCAAACGTCCTGGCCTTCTCCTCTTTTTCGATTTCGGCGAGGATGAACGGGAATTTCTGCACCGTGGTGATGATGATCTTCTTCCCCTCCTCGATGAACTTCCGCAGGTCGCCAGAATGCTCCGCATGGCCGACCGTCGCCCCCACTTGCATGAACTGTTTGACTGTCTTCTGAATCTGGTCGTCGAGGATCCGGCGGTCGGTCACCACGATCACGGAGTCGAAAATCTCCTTCCCGTCCTTTTTTAGCGCGATGAGCTGGTGCGCCAGCCAAGCGATGGAATTCGATTTTCCGCTGCCGGCCGAGTGCTGGATGAGATAGCGCGAGCCCGCGCCGTTCGCGGAAACGTGCACAAGCACCTGGCGGACGACCCCGAGCTGGTGGAAGCGAGGGAACACCTGCGCCCGCTTCTTCCGGGCCTTCTTCCCGGTCTTGGATTCGACGACCTGCGCGTAATTTTCGAGGATGTTCGTCAGGCCGTCAGGCGTGAGGATTTCCTTCCAGAGATAATCCGTTTTTAGCCCAGCCGGGTTTGGCGGGTTGCCCGCGCCGTCGTTCCAGCCCTGGTTGAACGGCAGAAACCACGAGGCTTTGCCGCGCAGCTCCGTGCACATGCGCACCTCGGCGTCATCCACGGCGAAATGCACCACGCAGCGCCCGAACTCGAACAGCTTCTCGCGGGGGTCGCGGTCGCGCCGGTATTGCTCGACGGCATCCTCGACCGTCTGCTTGGTGAGGCTATTCTTGAGCTCAAACGTCGAGACGGGCAGGCCGTTGATAAACAGGCAGAGGTCGAGCGCCCGGCGCGTCTCGTCCGTGCTGTAGCGCAACTGGCGCGTGACGCTGAACCGGTTCCTGGCATACAGCGCCGCCGCCTTCGTGTTGCCGGGCGAGGGCGTGCCGTAAAACAGGTCGAAATGCTGCGGTCCGTGGTCCACCCCCTTGCGGATCACGTCGATGACGCCGCGCTTGCCGATCTCGTTGGAGAGCCGCGCGAGGAATTTCTGCCGGTTGATGTCCTTGGCATCCCGGTAGTTCGCGATCCCGAGTTTCTTAAGCGCCTCCGGTTGGGTGGAGTTGAGGAACTGGAACAACTGCGGCACGTCGAGCGCGTGGGCCTTGTCGAAGTCCTTCGGGCTCCCGGCAAACCACCCGCTCCCCCCGGCCAGGTGCGCCGCGATTTCGTCCGGGGTTTCCGCCGCCGGGGCGGTGTCGTCGGAAAAGAACCCGTCCACCCCGGCCATGTGGAGCATGATCAGGGTTTCCAGGCCTTTTTCGGTGGTGTCGGTCGCTGGCATGGCTTAGCGGGACAATCCGAGGTCTTCGAGGACTCGTGTGGCAAACCGTGGCACTGAGCGCCCGAGATGGATCAGCATGTCTTCCAGTTCCTCCCGGCGATCAGCCGCCATCTTGGCTAGCTTCGCCGCCAGCAGACCGGGGTGAATCGCCCACAGCGCCAACAGGTTTTCTTGGGGGTGCAACGCCTCCACGCCGTGTGGAGACAGGGCTTCGGCGGGAAAATCCCTGAGGTTGAAAGTCACGATCACCGAGGCACCGCCAGCGATTGCCGCCGCCAGCACATGCCGGTCTTTTTCGTCGTTCTTCAACAGCGGCACGAAGCGTTCCCAGCCGCTGACACAAGCATCGGGGAACGTCCGATCCACTTCTTCCCGCCAGTAGTCGGCCAGCTCCACCGGATACGGCCGCTTCAACTTCTCCGTCTGGGTTCTCCAGACTTCCTCCAGGATTTTCGCAGACCACACCGGCAGGTAGAGGCGCGGCGGCTCGGCGAGCCTCAGATACAGGTCGCAGAGCCGCCCGTTTGCCAGAACGCAAGCGTCGAGCACCACTGGAAAATCACTGTGCATCGTCCCCCGTATAATCCGTGTCGTAGTGCCCTTCCTTGTGCAGACGCCCAAACAGCCTGTCCAAGCCGGCCCTCCGGTCGGTGTCGCGCTTTTGCTCGTAATCCCGCAAATTCTTGAATGTCACCCGCCGGTGCGTGCCCACCCGGTGAAAGGGAAGTTCCCCTTTCTCCAATACCTTCACAAAATGCTGCCGCGACATCCCGAGGAAGTTCGCCGCCGCCTGCGTCGTGAAGGTTTCATCCTCCGGCACCAGCACCACCGCACGGCCGTTCCTCATATCCTGCACGACCCTCACCAGCAGCTCGAAGATCGGCTTGGGCAATGGAATTTCCAGTCCATCCGCACTTTTCAGGCTGGGGTGCCGGTCCCGCTGCGCCATGTCCAACAGCGGCTTGAGCGTGCGGTGTTCCTCCTCCGTCAGTAAAGAGGCGTCCACGCGATTTTCGTTCATGTTCATGAACCCAATATCGGCAGCTTCTGGATCATGTCAACGCTATAAACGCCATAAAGGTAATATCCGCAACTCATGCCTCGACCTCGATTTCTACTGCATCCTCGGTTTCTTCAACAAGTTCCGTGTCGGGTTCGGGGGCGATGGGCTCGGAGGGGAGTTGGCGGACAGCGGGGCGCACGTCGAGCTTGCCCGTCACCACGTCCGCCACCAGCCGCGTCCGGTATTCCCGCAGCAGGGAGATTTCCCGTTCGAAACGGGCGATGGCGGTGGCCAGCGGAGACGTTCCAGTCTGGATGGAGGCCAGAATTGAATCCTGCTCTGATAGGGGAGGCACGGCAACGACGAGTCTTCCAAGGATTGCCATGTTCAGTCCATCCATCGTTGTTCCCTTCGATGCCTCCAAGAGTTGAACTCTTGATGGAGAGGATTGCATAGCGAGTTGCAAAAACCTTGGGCGAACGCGAGTGAAATCTGGTCGATAACGGACCAACCTTGGGTTGATGATCCCCGGCTCGGCATCAGCTGGAACGACTGCGACTCGCCCCACAGTTCCCATTACGCTGACCAAGACATCGTCAGCGTAAACTTGATATCGACGCATTTCAGAAAACTTTTCCGGTGAAATATAGTAGTCGCCGGTCTTAAAGTCGTCCGGGATCACTTGCTGCTGTCCATAAACACGATAGCCTTGTTGGACATACATCGCCTTGGTTAGCGACGATCCGTATGGACCGGCGACCGCCTCTGTGACTAACGCTTTCAAACGGTTAGTTCTCCAATGCGCCGGGATGTCGCCCACCCAGGGGATGCTGGAGGGTTTGAGGGGGACGGTGGGGTCGAGCCCGCGGGTGACGGCGCGGTGGATGATGGCCTGTTTCTGCTCGTGGAGCAGCGCGATCACCTTCCGCTTCGCCCGGATCGCCCGCTCCAGCCGCCCGTTCGCGTAGTCGATGAATCTGACAATCGCGTCTTGGTCCTCGGTTGGTGGCTGGATGGCTTCGATACGCCCAAGGTCGTCGGAATAGAGGCGAAGGCGACTTTCCACAACGCCGGTTGAGGCGGTCTTGATTCGGCCCTTGTAGAGCGGAAGGCGCAGAAGCTCGTGGTAATACCAAGGCCGTGCGCCGTCTTTGAAACGGTAAACGCAATATGCCGGACTAGCGATGCCGTCATAACGCGAGACGCCCATGCTTCCGTTCCACGCCAGCATGATATTGATGACGAGGTCATGTGGCGTGACACGCTTGTAGCCCACGAGCGACGAGGCGCGGGTATTGGGTGAGTCCGAGCCATCGATTGCTTTTCGCTGTGTGACACCCGTGTATTGAGAGACGCGGAGCAACTGCTCTTTACCAGTGGACGAGCGCGCATCCACTTCGCGCAGCAGCAGCTTCATGCGGCGCACATCCCATCGCGCTGGAATCTGCCCGAGCCACGGAACGCCCGACTCCTTGTATTCCGGGTAAGGCTGGAGGTTGGCGATCATTTCGCGTCTGTCTGGAGCAATTCATCCAGCAGGCCCTCCGCTTCCTTTTCCTCGGCGAGGATGTCGGCGCGGATTTCGGCCAGAGTGCGGAGCGGCTGCGGCTGGTAGAAGTGGCGGGTGAAACTGATTTCGTAGCCGATCCTGGTGGCGTCTTCTTTGATCCAAGCGTCCGGCGTGTAGGGCAGCACCTCGCGGCGGATGAAGGCTTCGATGCCGCCGGGTTCGAGCAGCGGGACTTGCTCCGTGTCCCGCAGGTCGGGGGCGGGTTCGTATTCGATCACGAGCTTTTTGTCCCCGGCTGGTGACGCATAGCGGCCATGCATGGGATCGACGGTCGCCTTTCCGGGCCGGTGGAATTTGGCGATCACCGGCGGGGCGGTTTCCACGCGCCAGCTCACGGCGCGGAGGATTGTCTTCAGGTCGGAGGCGGACAGTTTGAGGTCGAGTCGCTTGAGCGCATCGTCCACGCGGTCCCGGAAAATGTTGTGGTCTTCAAACAGGTCTCCACCGAGTTCCTTGCGCAGGGCCGTGGCGGTTTCGACGAGGCGGGCGTCGCGCTCCCACGTCTTCGGGTCGAGAAGCTTTTTCTTCTTTTTCTCGGGCAGGCCCTTCTTCGGGCCGTCCTCGGATTCCTCCTCCTCGTCGTCGCTGCCCCATTCGGCGAGGCGTTTCTCCAACTCGTCGGCGATGCCGGTGAAGTTTTTCACCAGCTTGTCGCCGAACTCGTCGTAAAGAACCGACCGCAGATCTTCGTCGCCGGAGGCAAAGCGGAGTGACTCGATGGATTTTATCGAAAGCTGGCTGTGGAGCCGGAGCGGGCGCTCGACGGTGACCTTCCAGTAGCCGAAGGCGGCGTTGGGGAAAATCTTCGACTGAGGGGTTTCCTTGAACGCGAGGTATGCGTCGCAGATCCCCTGGATGTCGTCGGGGGCGAGCTCGCAGTTTTTCTTGCCGAGGTTTTTGCGGAGCGGCTTGAACCATTGCGAGGCGTCGATGAGCTGGACCTTGCCCTTCCGGTGGTCGGGCTTGCGGTTGGTGAGCACCCAGATGTAGGTGGCGATGCCGGTGTTGTAAAAAAGGTTCAGCGGCAGGGCGACGATGGCCTCCAGCCAGTCGTTCTCGATGATCCAGCGGCGGATGTTGCTCTCGCCCTGACCGGCGTCGCCGGTGAACAGGGACGAGCCATTGTGGACCTCGGCGATGCGGCTGCCCAGCGGCGTGTCGTGGTTCATCTTTGCCGCCATGTTGGCGAGGAAGAGCATCTGGCCGTCGCTGGAGCGGGTGACGAGGGAAAGTTCCTCGCCGTTGTGCATGACCTTGAACCGCGGGTCGCGCATGCCGTCCTTGCCGCCCATGTTTTCGAGGTCCTTCTTCCAGCTCTTGCCGTAGGGCGGATTCGACAGCATGAAGTCGAACAGCATGGAAACGAAGGCATCCCGGACGAGGGTGGACCATTCCGCGCCACCGACGATGTGGTCGGCGTTCTCGCCCTCGCCCTTGAGCAGCATGTCGGCCTTGCAGATGGCGTAGGTTTCGGGGTTGATCTCCTGGCCGTAGAGGTGGGTGGTGATTTGCTGCCCGCGCTCGGTCGCCAGCTTGAGCAGGGTTTCCTCCGCGACGGTCAGCATCCCGCCCGTCCCCACGGCACCGTCGTAAAGAAGATACGAGCCGGAACGGATGGCGTCGGCAATCGGGAGGAAGATCAGCATCGTCATCAGGCGCACGGCATCCCGGGGCGTCCAGTGCTCGCCGGCCTCCTCGTTGTTTTCCTCGTTGAACTTGCGGACGAGTTCCTCGAAGACCGTGCCCATCGAGTGGTTGTCCATGCCGGGATGCTTCACCGTGCGGTCGGTATTGAGGACGGGATCCGGGCTGAGATTCACCTCGGGATCGAGGAATTTTCCGATCAGCGTGCCGAGGGAGTCGGACTTCGAGAGCGTGGAGAGCTGGTTGCGGAATTTGAAATTCTCCAGGATGTCCTGAACGTTCTCCGAGAAGCCGTTCAGGTAGTCTTCGAAATCGGCCAGAAGCTGCTGCTGGCTCCCACGGGATTTGAGATCGCGCAGGGTGAACTTGGAGGTGTTGTAGAACGACTGGGCGGCGGCAGCGGCAAGGGCGGCGCGTTGCTCGGTGATGCCCGCCTTGTCCAGCATCTCCTTGGTTTCGAGGACGGCCTTCTTCGTCGGCTCCAGCACCGCATCCATGCGCCGCAGCACACACATGGGGAGGATGACGTCGGGATACTTGCCCCGCTTGAACAGGTCGCGGAGCACGTCGTCGGCGATGCCCCAGATAAAGGAAACGATTTTGTTGTGGGTGGCTTGGTCCATTTCAGATGATGTGCGAGGATGACGCGCCGAACAGGGGCTGCTCTCGGAGCCATACGCTGATGGGCTGACGGTATAGCCGTTCCCTCGCGACCGGGCGAGAGGATTTCGGGGTTTTCTCTTTCATCCCCATGCGTCTATCACAACAACGAGACAAAGACTGTCCTACACCCAAAGATATTTCAGATATTTTTTGTCGGGTTTCACCACCCGCCGTCGCCTGGCGAATCCGCTGCCCGCCAAAGGTAAAGCGCTGCGGCAGTTCGGAATGGTGCCCAGCGCTTCCCGTGGCGGGCCAGTTGATCGGGTTCGGGCATTTTCCGCTTCCCGTGAGAAATTTGAAACCCCCGGCGCACCCCGAGATCGTGAATTGGGAACACGTCCGGGCGTCCAAGATTGAAAATCAGGAACATTTCAACCGTCCACTGTCCTACGCCCTTGATGGCGGTCAATCGTTCCACGATTTCCGCGTCGGTCAGGCTGATGCATTCGTCCAAGGAGGGAACCAGGCCCTCCTCGGTCTTTTGGGCGATTTCGAGGATGTAGGCGACTTTGGGACGGGAAAGCCCAGCGGCCCGGAGGGTTTCCGGGGGCGTTCGGAGCACATGTTTCGGTTCGGGGAACCCGGATTTTTCGAAGATCGCGAGGAACCGGCCGAGGATCGTCCCCGCAGCCTTCCCGCTCAACTGCTGGTGGATCACGGCATGAACGAGCGACTGGAACGGAGGCAGACAGTTGGGGCGGTGCCTGATTAGACCGATCTGCTCGATCAGCCGCGCCATGACCGGATCGGCGCGGAGGTGTTCGATGGCGCGTTTGTTCACGGGTGTTCGGGGAGGTTCATGAATTTACGGACTGCCCGGAGAACGGCCAGTATCTTTTTCGATTTCCCGGCGCTCGATTTACGAACATCTGCCTGCACGGGTGACATCGTGGGGATTGATCCACTGCTGCTCCCTGAAGCGAACCTTGCTTGAACTTCACCGGACTGGCAGAATCCCGCCCATGCAGCTCATCATCGCCCTCTTGCGAAAACTGTTCGGCCTGCCTGCATCCGTTCCCACGAAACGAATCTTCACCCGCTGGAACCTGCTCTGATTCAAAATGGGGGAAGAGATGAACCAGAGCGCAACTTCGCACGGTTTGCGAATCCCGTGTCTGCCATGGCTGACGTTGGCATTCTGGATACTCCTGTCGGTGGCTGCATGGGCGGCACCGGAGAAGGATTTTACGGTCGTGGCGCTGCCCGACACGCAATACTACTCGGAGCAATTCCCGAAAATCTGGGCGGCGCAGATCGACTGGATCGTGGCCAACAGGAAGAAGCTCAACATCGTTTACGTAGCCCATCTCGGGGACATCACCCAGAATGGTGACGGGAAACCCGAGGAGTGGGCCATTGCCTCCGATGCCCTCTACCGGTTGGAAAACCCAACCACCACCGGGCTTCCCGAGGGCATCCCCTACGGCATAGTCCCCGGCAACCACGACCACCTTGGCGGCAGCAGGGAGTTCAACAAGTATTTCGGCGTCGATCACTTTGCAAAGCGCCTCTACTACGGAGGCCATTTTGGAGCCGACAACAACAGCCACTTCGACAAATTCACGGCCAGCGGGTTGGAGTTCATCGTGCTCTACATCGACTTCGATTTCGACAAGCTCGACTACGCCCCGATTGACGCCTGGGCAGATGGAGTGCTCAAGGCCAACCCAAAACGCCGGGCGATCGTCGTCAGCCACAATCTACTGGCGGTGAACGGCTCCTTCGATCCGCGTGGCCAGGCCATTTACGACAACCTCAAGGGCAACCCGAATCTCTTCCTGATGCTCTGCGGGCACAACCACGGCGAGGCTTACAGATACGTCAGCCACGAAGGGCTGGGCGTGATGACCTGTCTGAGCGATTACCAGTCGGGTCCAGAGGGCGGGGGCGGCTACCTGCGCCTCTACCGGTTCTCGCCCGCCGAGAACCTTGTTCACGTTCAGACCTACTCGCCCTGGCTCAAGAAATACAAAACCGACCCGGCGAACCAGTTTGCGTTCGGCTACCTGATGAATGGAGGACCGCTGCGGGGACTTGGGGTGCCGAGAAAATAGCAGAAAAATCTGAAAGGTAGGACAGCGGTTGACCATCGGCATGTGATATATTCCCCGAACTATGAGATACCTCCTCGCCATCATCCTTCCCCCGCTGGCCGTGCTCCTGTGCGGGAAGCCCTTTCAAGCCATCCTGAATCTGGTCCTGAGCCTGTGTTTCTGGATCCCCGGCGTGGTGCATGCCCTGTTCGTCGTCAACAGCCATCTGGCCGACATGCGGGCAGAGAAGATGATCGCCGCCGTGAAGCAGGAGACGATGCGGTTTATCAAGGAGTAACCATGAACATTCTCAAAACCCTTCTCGCCCTCGCCTGCCTGTGGCCGCTCCTGGCCCAGGCGGAACCGGCGGCGGCCATGAAGATCGCGAGCCCGGATTTTCCGGAAGGCGGCATGATCCCGGCGCGGTTCACCTGCGACGGGACCAACGTCAACCCCAGGCTCGACATCACGGGGGTCCCGGCGGGAGCCCGGAGCCTCGTCCTCATCGTGGACGACCCCGACGCGCCGGCCGGGACATGGAACCACTGGCTCCTCTGGAATATCGATCCGGGGACAACAAAGATCGCCGCTGGTGCCGTTCCTTCCGGGGCTGTCCAAGGGCGATCAGATTTCGGGCAGGAGAAATACATCGGGCCGAGCCCGCCGTCAGGCACGCACCGTTATTTTTTCCGGCTGTTGGCGCTCGACGCGAAGCTGGACCTGCCGGCCGGAGCAGACCGCGCCGCTCTCGAAACGGCCCTCCGGGGGCACATCCTGATGAGGGCGGAACTCATGGGGCGCTACAGGCGGTCCCCGTAGCCGGGGGCACCCAGCCCTTGCGCCAGCAAAGCGGGCGTTTTTGTTGCCGTTCGCAGCCTTGGGCGGATAGACTCTTGCCATGAAAAAATCCCTTGGCCCCAAGACGCTGCTTTACCCCACACCGGTTCTCGTGGTGGGAACCTACGACGCCCATGGCAAGGCCAACGCGATGATCGCCTCATGGGGCGGAATTTGCTGCTCCCAGCCGCCCTGCATAAACATTTCCCTGCGCAAGGCGACCTACAGCTACGCCGCCATCGTCGAGCGCAAGGCGTTCACCGTGGGCATCCCCGATCAGGAGCATATCCGCCAGGCCGACTACCTGGGCATCGCATCGGGGCGCGACACCGACAAAATCGCCGTTGCCGGACTCACCCCCGTGCGCAGCGAACTGGTGGACGCCCCTTATATTGCCGAGTTCCCGCTCAGCCTCGAATGCCGCCTGGTCCACACCGCCGACCTCGGGCTGCACACCCTGTTCGTCGGGGAAGTGCTCGATGTCAAAATCGATGAGGAGGCTCTCACCCCGGAGGGCGACGCGGACATCCGCAAAATCAGCCCGTTCCTCTTCGATCCCGGTGCTAGGGGATACTACGGCGTGGGCGAATTCCTTGGCGACGCGTTCTCCGTGGGGCGGGACATTCCGGGCAGCTCATCGGCCTGCAAGCAGGACTGACAGGCGACATCTCCCACAAGCGTGCTCCGCGTCATCCTTTTTAAATCGCTTTTTGCAATGCAATCCGTGACCAAGACCCTGACCGACATTCCGTTCAAACTCGACGCAGAGGTGCTCATACGCCGGGCTGGCGTTGATGCCGCAGGGGATTACGCGGAGGAGTTTGCCGCTCTGGTGAAAGAGGCAGGCCGGGTGGCCCGACCCAAGGTGCTCTATCGCGAATCGTTTGTGGACGAGCGTTGTGCCGAGGGCGTGACTATTGATGGCGTGGCATTCACAAGCCGCACGTTGCGCATGAACCTGGACAAGGTGCATCGAGTGTTTCCCTACGTCGCCACTTGTGGCCGGGAACTCGACCAGATTCCGCTGGAACCGGGCGATTGCCTTACTCAATTCTGGCTTGATGTGATCAAGACCGCCGTGCTCGGCATTGCTAGGAACTACCTGGGCGAGCATCTCACACGGCGCTACGCCCTCGGCAAGACAGCCTCTATGAATCCAGGCTCCGGGGATGCGACGGTATGGCCTATTGAGCAGCAGGCATTGCTGTTCAGGCTTTTCGATGGCGCACACGAACAGATCGGCGTCGAATTGACCGACACTTTCCTGATGATCCCCAGCAAGACGGTGTCCGGGGTGCGCTTTGCGACCGAGAGCGATTTCCGCACCTGCCAGCTCTGCCACCGGGAAGTCTGTCCGTCGAGGACAGCGCCATTTGATGCGGAATTGTGGGAATCGATGCAGCACGCGTAAGGTGGGTGACTCCATGCATGAAGCATCCCTTGTGTGCTGCAATCGCCTGCGCCGGGAGCGGCTGGTGGACCGACCCCTCCGCTTGCTGGGGTTGGGCGTTACCGGCCTCGTGCCGCCGAGCGCCCAGATGGTCCTGCCGCTTTGAGATTGACGGGAGAGCGCCGTCGGGACCGATCCCATAAGCGGCCCCACTGTCGTGCGTCTCTCGACCGGTAAATCTCTATCAAGCGTGTCGTTCTTACCCCTGTCGTTGCGGGATCTCGTCGTCGCCAAATTTTGTTTTTATTTTTCGCAACACGAAATTTATTACTGAGGCCCTAAAAAGCCCTGTTCCTCTGCCATAATGCATCAGCATCTACCTGCCGTGGTGCATGTTGTGAAGACCCTGGCAGCTCCAAAAGAGTGTACCATTCTGGAACACGCCCTATCTAGGAATGTATCAAAAGTGCCACTTTCTGGTAACAGAGTGTACCATTCTACTCTAGACACCTACTCGAAAAATATACCAATCGGTCGGTATATATTGCCCGAAACCCCTCCAAAACGGTCCTGCTGGATCGAGTTGGACCAAAGTGCCGTTGACGGTTTTCGCGTTTTTGGCTGCAGTTGGTCACCAAAATGGTCATCGGTCGTGACCGGGCACGCCCTCAAACCCTCACCAGCGAGGGGCGTGATTTCGAACACTTGGCGGAAGAAGCGCGCCAGCGCCCCTTCGATGGAGTAGGGTGCTGTCTTGCTTATGGTGCGCGAGAGCGTCCTGCTACCAGGCTTCCGGCGCGGACCGCATCGGCGACAGGGAAAGTGCAGGCCGGGAACATCTCCGCCGCCTGTGCCACGCTTTCCGGGTCGATATCAAATCCCGTGAAGCGGCCGAGCCCTGCCGCGACATGTAATCCGCCGTCCCGCCGAGCCCGTACCCACGTCCAGAACGTGCCCGGCAGTCGTCCTTCGGGATGTCAGCCAAGGCGGTCTCGATAACCTCTGCCTCCCCGGCGTGTGTGGATCGACATCGATCTCGCCACGCTCTGCGACAACTACCGCAAGATCGCCGCGGCGGTCGCGCCCGCAGGCGTCATGGCCGTGCTGAAGGCCGACGCCTACGGCCTGGGCGCGCAGCCCATTGCTGCGGCCCTGGCCAGGGCCGGCATCGCACGCATCGGCGTGGCCGAACCCTACGAAGCCCTCGCGCTGCTGCCACTGGGTCTGCCCGTGCAGATCATGGGCGCCATCCTGCCTGACGAGATCCCCGCCATGGTCGAGGCCGGTGTCGTGCTGGCCGTCACGGACCTGGAGACCGCCCGCCTGATCGACGCCGAAGGGCAGCGCCAGCGCCAGCGGGTCAAGGTGCACTTCAAGATCGACACCGGCATGGGCCGGCTGGGCATCCTGCTGGCCGACGCGCCCGCCCTGATCCGCGAAATCGTGCGCCTGCCCAACCTGGACGCCGAAGGCATCTACTCGCACTTCCCCGTGGCCTACCGTGCAGGCGAGGCCTATACGCAGCACCAGATCGACGGCTTCCTGGAGTTGCTGCGCGAACTGGAGCGGGACGGCATCCACCTGCCCCTGCGTCACATGGCCAACAGCGACGCGATCAACAACTTTCCCCGCACCATGCAGCCGCCGTTCAACCTCGTGCGCACCGGCATCAACCTGCATGGCTCTTTCGACACCGAGGGCCGGCGCGCGCTCCACCTGCGCTCCGTGCTCACCCTGAAAACACGCCTGACCGCTGCAAGGCTGCTGCCAGCCGGCACC
>Ga0118677_10007561_pt2 | contig 14217 bp, 15 predicted proteins | sample AliMusrvi5mmetaG_FD_86154 | JGI IMG/M metagenome (GOLD analysis project Ga0118677, IMG submission 86154) | reverse complement strand
GTGTTGGAGGCGGTAGCCAGCAGCACGTCGCTCTCGGTGATGGAACCAACGCCAGAGTGGATAACCTTGATGCGCACTTTCTCGGTGGACATGCGGGTCAGAGAGTCGGCCAGCACTTCAACCGATCCGGTGACGTCGCCCTTGATGATGAGGGGCAGGTCCTTGACGCCGGCGGTACGAATCTGCTCGGCAAGACCTTCGAGAGAGACACGCGAGCTCTTGGCGAGTTGCGCGTCGCGCTCTTTCATCTTGCGGTACTGGGCAATGCCCTTGGCCTTGTCGCGATCAGCTACGACGAGGAAGGTATCGCCCGAGTCGGGCATGGATTCCAGACCCAGCACTTCAACCGGGGTTGAGGGGCCGGCTTCTTCAATCGGGCGGCCGCGATCATCGAACATGGCGCGGACCTTACCGAAGGTGTTGCCCACAATGTAGCTGTCGTTGAGGTGCAGCGTGCCGTCCTGTACAAGGACGGTGGCCACTGCGCCGCGGCCGCGATCGAGCTTGGCCTCGATGACCGAGCCCACAGCCTTGCGGCCGGGGGTGGCCTTGGGGGCCTTGATATCGCTGACCAGGCAGATCATTTCAAGCAGCAGGTCAAGGTTGATCCGCTTCTTGGCCGAGACCTCAACGAAGACCGTGCCTTCAGTGCCTGCCGCCCACTCTTCAGGAATCAGGCCGCGGTCGGCGAGCTGTTTCTTGACGCGATCGGGATTGGCTTCGGGCTTGTCGATCTTGTTGACGGCCACGATGATGGGCACATTGGCGGCCTTGGCGTGGTCAATGGCCTCAAGGGTCTGAGGCATCACCCCGTCGTCCGCCGCCACCACAATGACAACAATGTCAGTGACCTTTGCGCCGCGGGCTCTCATGCGGGTAAAGGCTTCGTGGCCCGGGGTATCGAGGAAGACGATCTCGCGGCCTGAAGCCGGAGAGCCTTCCTTGGCGAACTTCACCTTGTATGCGCCGATGTGCTGGGTAATGCCGCCGGCTTCGCCTTCGGCAACGTGGGTGAGGCGGATGGCGTCAAGCAGCGAAGTCTTGCCGTGATCCACGTGGCCCATAACCGTAACCACAGGCGACCGCGGAACTTCCAGTTCGCCGGTGTTTTCGGCCTCGAGAACCTCTTCGATGGCCTGGTTGGCAATCTCTTCTTCGTAGCTGATGACGGTGGCCGCAGCGCCGAACTTGGCTGCCACGTCCTTGACCATCTCGGCATCGAGCGACTGGTTGACCGTGACAAAGACGCCGGCCATGAGGAGCGTAGCGATCAGGTCCTTGGCGCGGACATCGAGCTTCTCGGCCAGGTCCTTTACGCTGATTCCCTCAACGACGGTAATCTCGCGAGTGATGGGCAGCGGCTCTCCGCCATATTGCACCCCGCCATAACGTGGCGGCGGCACAAAGCCCTTCATCGGACCTTCCTTCGTCTTGGGATACTGCGGACGTCCGCCGCGGCCACGTGGCGCTGCGCGCTGCGGGCGTGGTGCTTCGCCGGTGGGAGCTGCGCCGCCCGGACGCGGTGGGCCTCCGGGACGCGGCGGGCCAAAGCCAGGGCGTGCGCCAAACGGAGGTCTCGATCCAGGTGCGCCTGTGCCGCCCGGGCCTGCGTATCCGCCGGGCGTGGTGCGCGTGGGGTGCTTGGGACGTGGGCCTGCGCCTGGAGGATATTGGCCTGGCGCGCCGCTTGAAGTGCGCTGCGGGTAGCTGCCTGGGCCGCCGGTTGCCCTGCGGTCGAAGATAGGTCTGCCGCGCATGGGGCCTGCGGCAGCGATGCCGGTATTGGCCGGGGGCACGGTGGGCACCACGATGGGCGCTTTGTATACCGGGCGCGGGCCGGTTTGCGGCATCACGACGCGGCGCGCCGGCAGAGCCGGAGTGGGCGATGGAGTGTGTGTGTGTCCGGCGGTGCGGCGTGTATTCGGCGCTGCCTCGGCCTCTGGCTGAGCAGCGGCAACCGGCGCAGCTTCCACCGCTTCCACAACGGGAGCTTCAGCAACTGCCGAGGCTGCAATGGTTGCCGGCTCGGGAGCCTCAGCCACAACTGGCTGCGGCGCGGCAACTGGCTCTTCAACCGGAGCTGCAACGGGCGGCGCTTCGGCAACTACTGCCGGCGCCGGGGGAGCGACCGGCTTTTTGACGACGACGACCGGAGGCTCGATTGCAGCCGGCTTGGTTTCCTTGGGGGCGGGCGGCTTCACCACCACGGCCACCGCTGGCGGCACCACTGCCACTGCCGGGCGAACCGGCGCAGCTGCGCCTGCCGGAGCCTTGGCAACTACCGGACCAGCCGGCGGGTGCGAAGCAATGGCTGGCGTAGCAGGGGGCGGAATCACAATGGAGGGAGCCTGCCGCGGCTGCGGAACAATCCTGCGCGGTTCCGGGCGAGCCGGTGCCACAGCAGCCGACGGGGCAACAGCCACCACAGGAGGCGCAGGCTTTACCACGACCGCTGGTGGAGGTACAACGGCTGGCCTTGTGGGGAAATGGCTCCGCCGCGCCGCTTCTTCCGCCTCCATCTTCTTTGCCTGGATGGCTTTCAGAACGTCGCCGGGCTTGGAGATGTGCGAGAGATCGATTTTGGGAACGATTCCCTGGGGAGCTTTGGACGCAGGGGCGCCGGAGGTTCCAGCAGAGTGCTTGCCGCGCTCAAAATGCACGCGAACCTTGTCGGCCTCATAGTCTTCCAGCGAACTGGAATGGGTCTTGCCGGTTGCCAGGCCGAGTTCCGCCAATATGTCAAGAACCTGTTTGCTCTTGACTTCCATCTCGCGCGCGAGATCGTTGATTCGAACCTTACTCATCCGCCTCTTTTCAAAATCTGCTACCCAAAGCCCACTAGTCGCTCATAGCTACCCCATGGATTTGGCTGCGCTTCAAACTTCCGTTATCGCCCAATTGGCTTGGTAGGAGTGGGCGCATGCTACGCGCCTTCCTCTTCAGCCGCCTGCTCTTGCTCAATTTCGCTTGCTGCTTCAATCTCTTCCGGCTGCTCGTCCGCGTCGGGAACATTTTCGATGGCCGCTTCAATCTCAGGCACCGCTTCTGTTTCCGTCCCGGCTGCCTCAACGCTCTCAGCTTCCTCAATCACTTCGGCCGCGTTCTCCGCTTCCGCTTCCTCATTTGCCTCAACCGCGGGGGTGGTCTCAACCTCAGCTTCGCCTGGCTCGGCAACTTCGGGCACGTGGCCTTCTTCGCCTTCTTCAAAATGTCCAAAGTAGTGGCGAACCGCAACGCTGATCTTCTCCAGCGTCTTTTCGCCGATACCCGGAATCTCTTCCAACTGCTCGGGCGTCATGTCGGCCAGTGCTTCAACGGTGGTGATGCCTGCCGCCACCAGCTTCTGGATAATGCCGTCGCCCAACTCGGAAACCTGCTCAATAGGCGTCGAAGGCCCGCCAGAGAGAGCCTGCATCTGCTGCTCCACTTCCTGGCGCTTTTCTTCTTCGCTCTTGATGTCGATCTTCCAGCCCAGCAGCTTGGCGGCCAGGCGAACATTCTGGCCCTTCTTGCCGATGGCCAGCGAGAGCTGGGTGTCGTCCACAATCACTTCAAGCTGCTTGTCGGTCAGGTCTGAGATGGAAACGCGGCTCACCTTGGCCGGCTGCAATGCCTTCTCGGCAAATGTTGTGATTTCGTCGGAGTACTCGATGATGTCGATCTTCTCACCGCGCAGTTCGCGAATGATCGACTGCACGCGCATGCCTTTCATGCCTACGCATGCGCCCACCGGGTCAACGTCCTTGTCGCGGGACTGAACAGCAATCTTGGTGCGTTCGCCGGCTTCGCGCGCAATGGCGCGGATGGAGACCGTGTTGTCGTAAATCTCTGGCACTTCAGACTGGAACAGGTTCTGCACCAGTTCCGGTGCGGCGCGAGAGACGATCACCTGCGGTCCCTTGGCGGCGCGGTCAACTTTGAGCAGGACAACGCGGACCCGCTCGCCGATAGAGAACTGCTCAAGCCGCGATTGCTCGCGCTTGGGGCAGCGGGCTTCAGCTTTGCCCAGGTCGTAGATGATGTCCTGTCCCTCGATGCGCTTCACCGTGGCGTTCAGCACTTCCTTTTCGCGGTGGGCGTACTCCTGGAAGACCGTGTCGCGCTCAGCCTCGCGCACCTTTTGGAAGATGACCTGCTTGGCCAACTGCGCGGCAATGCGGCCCAGGGGAGTTGTGTCGCGATAGAAGCGGAGTTCGCTGCCGACTTCCACCTCAGGCGATATCTCCTTGGCTTCAGTCAGCGTGATCTGGTTGAGCGGATCTTCAATTTCTTCGTCGTCGGCCACAACCATTTTGAAGATGTAGGCCGTGATCTCGCCGGTTTCCTTGTTCAGCTCCCCGCGCATGTTTTCCTGGGTTTTGTAGAACTTGCGCGTGGCCAGGGCAATAGCCTCCTCAACGGCCCCCACAACGATGCCGGGGTCGATGCCCTTTTCCTGGCTGAGAAGCTCGATGCTTTGATACAAAACGCTAGCCATACTCTGCTTGCTCTCTCGGTTCTTTCGTGGGCTGAGCCGTTGAAAGCTCTCGCCGTTTCAGTTGGGGATGCTAAATCTCGGGGACCAGTTGCGCTTTCTCGATATTCTTGAGCGCTATCTCTACCGTGCTGACGCCCGTCTTCTTGGTCTTGCTGTTCTGCTTCACCGCGTTCAGGTCCAGCGTAATGCTGGGTGCCCCCGGTCCCTCGCTTTTGGGGACCGGGGACACCTCGACCAGACGTCCCTGCCAGTGCCGGTTGTTGCGAATCGCCTCAAAGGTCTGGATCTTCACCAGGCACCCTGCGAAGCGGCGAAAATCTTCAGCCTTGGTCAACTTGCGATCAAGGCCTGGGGAACTGGCTTCCAGCGTGTACTCGGCGCCGGGAATCAGGTCTTCCACGTCCAGCAGCACGCCAAAATCACGGCTGAAAGCCGCGCAATCCTCGTGCGTAATGCCTGAAAGCTGCTCGACGCTCAGCGTACCCTCGACCAGCCGCTCCGGAAGCCCTTCAGCGCCTGCCGCAATGGCCGCCTTCAGCGCCGCGCGCCCGGCAGCGTCTTTCTCAAGGAAGACGCGCAAAACTCTTTCTTTTGATGGACCTACGAGCTCAATTTCCACGAGCTCAAGCCCGTGTGATGCGGCCACTCGTTCTGCCGCCGACCGAATTTCTTCCAGCTTTGCCGCCATCGATCCCATGCCGCTCAAAAGCGGCTCAAACATCAAAAATTGGCCCAAATAAAAAGTGGGCTCTAAGCCCACTCATCTCTCCGCCAGCCGGCGTACTCACGGCAACTCAGGCGGACAAATTCGTCTGCATCCTTAGCATACGTCGAAATGCTTTGAAATTCAATGGGCAGGGCGGTCAAGCAGATGAAAATCACCGCATGAAATACGGCAAACGGTTCCAGAATGATTCTCCTCTATCCGGGGACGTGATTGACAAGGGGATATACAACGTATATACATTCAATCAATGGACGTCCACTTCCTCTACCACGGCCAGCGCTTTGTGTGGGACGTGGGGAAGGCGTCCAGTAACGCAAGCAAGCACGGCGTCAGTTTTGAAACGGCCTGTCAGGTCATCTTTGACCCGTTTGTTCGGATTGAAGACGCGAGTGCCGGAGAGGAATCGCGAGACGCGGCGATCGGGCTCACCGAGGATTGGACCTTGTTGTTTGTCGTGCACATCCTGCGCGAAGGCGAGACCATTCGAATCATTTCAGCGCGGCCCGCGACTGCGCAGGAGAGGAGAACCTATGAAGACAGCGAGTGAACGAATCCAACGGCGATTGAAGAAGGATCGCCAGATGACGGTCATCAGCATGCGCATCCCCGAGGATGTGATCGAGGACCTCAAAGAGATTGCGCCGTCTCTCGGCTTCTCCGGCTACCAGCCGCTCATCCGCGCCTACATCGGACAGGGACTACGCAAAGATCAGACACGGATGGAGAACTCGCAAGTCCAAATCCTCACTGAGAGCCTGCGCAAACATGGAATCGCCGATCAGGTTATCTCGGCCGCTATCGCGGATGCACAGCTCAAGAGCGCATAGGCCGGCCAAATCTCCTATACTTTCGGCCATGATCCGGAAAGCTGCTCGTTGGCTTGTAATGCTGTCCGCGATTTTGGCTGTGGCTGCGCCCACCTCTGTCCTTGCTGACGACGGAGCCGCTTCAATTGCTGCTGGGGGCCTGGTGTCCCGGCGCGAAACGCGGATTGTCATGGCAAAAGAAGTGTTGAAGATTAGCACGAAGAAGATCGTGGTCGATTATGACTTTCGTAATGATTCGGATCAGGATGTGACGACCGAGGTTGCTTTTCCGATTCCGCCGTACGAGAACGGAGTGGTGGAAGGACCTGGACAGGCCGCGCAGGCCTTTGAGAGCTTCAAGCTTTGGATCGATGACAACCCTGCCCAATATGAATCGGAAGCTGCGGCCACTCTCAACGGCAAGGAAGTTTCCGTTATTCTCAGAGCCAATCGGATAGACATTCCTACATTTGGCCATTTCGATGCAAAAGAGGTTGTTACCCCCGACTTCACTCGGTTGCCAAAAGCAGTTAGAGAGCAATTGGTTCAAACTGGGCTGTTCGAGCCTCGCGACGCCAATTGGGGCAAATGGACCGTTCATCTGCAATACCACTGGACGCAGACTTTTCCAGCGCACTCCACTGTTCACATCCGCCATGAGTACACGCCTGTGGTTGGAGCGGCAGACGATACGCCCATCGATGCGCTGCAGTTCCTGCTGAACTCAGGATCGGCGAAAAGAGACGCGAAGCGATGGCGTGACTCAGGGGCGGACGAAGTCGCCGCGTTCTGCCCTGAACCTGATTTGCTTCGCACCGTCATCCGCAGGGTGTCTGAGGTCAAAAACGATCGCAGCGTATATGACGGGACCATTTTCCCGATTCAATGGGTTGACTTCATTCTCACCACTGCCAACACCTGGCAGCGGCCTATAGAAGATTTCACCCTGATCGTTGAGCGGCCGGAGCCGGACAGCAGTTGGCGGAACCTGGTGAGCTTCTGTTCACCGGAAAACGGCAAGGTTGAAAAACTCGATGCCGACCACTTCCAGGTTCATCTCACAAACTTCGTCCCTACCTCGGAACTGCATATAGGTTTCTTCGATGTGCCCGGAGCGAAGGCTTCGCAACCGGCAGGGAAGAAGTAGGAATGCCGGGAATCCGTAATGTTAGACGTTTCCCAGGTCTCAACATCGAGACCTGGGGCACCCGGCCTTTCTGGTTTGGGGAAGATGGGCCGATTGGGGTTCGTGGGCTCCCACCCTTCGCAAAAAACGCGAAGGATGGGGCACCCGGCTTGTTTGGCAGAACGAAGGGGTAGAACCGCCCCCGGTGCTAGACTCAGCTATATCTATGGCCGTTCCTCGTTCGTCCCATTCTGCTCCTACTGCTTCGCTTTCTGAATCCCGCGCCGCCTTGCTGAAGCGCGCCGCCCGTGCCGCCATGGATTACCTGGAGCATGAAGATACCCGCTCGGTTGCGCCAAGTCCCAAAGCGGTGAACGCGCTGAGCGTTTTTCGCGGTCCGCTGCCGCCGGGGCCAACCAGCGCCGAGACGGTTCTGCACCTGCTGGACGAATATGGTTCTCCGGCCACCATCGCCAAGACGGCCGGGCGGTTCTTCGGCTTTGTCAACGGCGGCTGTTTGCCTGCCGCGCTGGCCGCCAGCTGGCTGGTAAGCACCTGGGACCAGAATGCAGCCTTTTTTGTGCAATCGCCCACGGCTATCACGCTGGAAGAGATTGCCCTCGAATGGGTGCGAGAGATGCTGGGGCTGCCGGTGGGAACCGGAGGCGCTTTGGTCACCGGCGCCACCATGGCCAACTTTTCGGCCCTCGCCGCCGCGCGTCACACCATTTGCGAACGCGCGGGATGGGATGTGGAGGCAGATGGCCTTTTTGGCGCGCCGCCGATCACTGTCGTTGTCGGCGAAGAGGCGCATGCCTCCGTGCACAAGGCGCTTAGTCTGCTGGGCATGGGCCGCAACCGCGTAGTTCGCATGCCGGTTGACGGGCAGGGCCGCATGAGAGCCAACGCATTGCCGCATCTCGACGACCGGACCATTCTCTGCCTGCAAGCCGGCAACGTGAACACCGGAGCGTTCGATCCGGCGGCGGCGATTATTCCTGCGGCACGCGCGGCTGGAACATGGATACACGTGGACGGGGCCTTTGGGCTTTGGGCGGGCGTTTCGCCTGAGTATCACCGCTGGACCAAGGGCTTTGAGCAGGCCGACTCCTGGGCTACAGACGCTCACAAGTGGCCGAACATCGGCTACGACTGCGGCATCGCCCTGGTACGCGACCCATCGACGCTGCAGGCGGCCATGTCCATGCAGGCCTCGTATCTGGCGCTCGGAGATCATCGCGAGCCCGCCGACTACAATCCCGAACTCTCGCGCCGCGCCCGCGGTGTGGAACTGTGGGCCGGTCTGCGCTCGCTGGGCCGCTCCGGCATGGCAGAGATTGTGGAGCGCACCTCAGAACATGCGCGCCGTTTTGCCGCCGGGCTCAAGGCCGCGGGTTACGAAATTCTCAACGATGTGGTGATTAATCAAGTGCTGGTCAGCTTCGGCACGCCGGAGAAGACGCTGGCCACTATCGCCCGCCTGCAAGCCGAGGGGACCTGCTGGTGCGGCTCGACCGTGTGGCAAGGCAAGACCGCCATGCGCATCAGCGTGTCAAGCTGGGCGACGACAAAAGAAGATGTGGACCGCAGCCTGGCGGCAATGCTGAAGGCCGCGCAGGGGTAGGCGAAAGCCTGCACGCTTGACATCCGCTGCCTGCTCGCTGAGGCTGATAACCATGTGTAGATTGATTCGCTTTGGCTTGATCGCGCTCCTGCTGACCGCCCTGACTTTGCCTCTCGCTCATTCCCTGGATAAGCAACCTGCCGGTGTCTACCACGCGCGCCGCGTGGCGCTGGCTGCCAAGCTGCATGGCGGCGTGGCTATTCTGTTTGCTGCGCAGGAGCCGGTGCTGGACTTTATGCCTTACCGGCAGGATGAAGATTTCTACTATCTGACCGGCTGGACTGATCCGGGGGCGGCGCTGCTGATCGCTTCTGACGATGCCCAGGCGGCCAGCCCGCGGACTTACGGCGAGATTCTGTTTCTGCCCACGCGCAACCTGCGACTGGAGAAGTACAGTGGCATCAAGCCGGATGCGGCCACGCCGGGAGCGGCGAAAACCGCAGGCGTGGATGCCGTGCAGCCAATGGCGCAGTTGCCCGTAGTGTTGAACCGGCTGATCGGGGAAGCGAACCGGGGATTGTCGGGCAACCTGTGGGCGCAGCCCGCCGCTCCGGAAGCCAAGGCGCTGTTGCAGTTCAATGGCGCGACTTTCGGAAGCAGTTCGATGCCGCCTGCACGCGATGTGACCAGCATGATCGCGCAACTGCGCGTGGTGAAGGATGCCGGCGAAATTGAACTGCTGCGCAAGGCTTCGGACGCCTCCATCGCGGGGCAGCGCGCAATGATGAAAGCAGTGAAGCCCGGCGTGACCGAGCGGACCGTTGCCGGCAAGATGACGGCCGCGTGGTTCGAGGCCGGCTGCGAGCGGCCGAGTTATGCGCCCATCGTCGGCTCGGGCATCAACTCGACCATCCTGCACTATGGAGAGAACTCGCGCACCATTGAGGACGGCGACATCGTAGTGGTTGATGCGGCTTGCGAATACTCGATGTATGCCGCCGACATCACACGGACTGTTCCGGCAAACGGCCGCTTTACCGAGCGGCAGCGGGAGATTTATAACATTGTGCTGGCCTCGCAACAGGCGGCCATTGACGCGTTTGTCTCGGGCAAGTCGAAGATCAACGACCGCGACCGCAAGGATCCCGATTCGCTCGACAATGCGGCCTACAATTACATCAACACCCACGGCAAAGACCTTCACGGCCAGCCGCTCGGCCAGTATTGGCTGCACGGGCTCGGGCACATAGTGGGCATCAATGTGCATGATCCGGCAGAGTATCCTGCAGTGCTCAAGCCGGGAATGGTCTTTACCATCGAGCCGGGCGTCTACATTCCTGAAGAGAAACTCGGCGTGCGCATTGAATGCACGTTCCTCGTCGGCGAGGACGGAAAACTGATTGACCTGACCGCCGCGCTGCCGCACACCGCCGAAGAGGTTGAAGCGGCAATGCAGGGAAAGTAGGAGAAGATGGACCAACGCGACACAGTGGAACCCAATCAGATGGAAACGCTGATTCAGGCCTTTGGAGATCAGCTGTTGGCCTGCCTGGACGAGTGCGCGCGCGGGCGCAAAGGACTCTTCGGCGACGTGGAACTTTTGAGCGACGAGACTGGGCAAAGCGCGTGGCCTGAGGCCGCTCGTTTGCGCGAACTGGGGCTGGCTTTGCAGGGGCTGGTTGCGCAACAGGAAGAGCGCAATGCGCTGGTGGACGAGTTTCTTGACCTGTGTTCCATTCACGGCGAGAGCAACCCCGGCGAACGCAAACTGGCGCGCGCGTTTCTTGAACGGATTGAACGCGGCGATGTGGGCGTACAGCCAGAAGAGAAGGGAAGACCGTGGTAATTCTGCACGCATTTTTTGCGTTGGTGTCCGGCTTCGCGGTGATGGCTTTGCTGGTGATTGTGCTGACCGCGTTGGTCACGCGCCTGGTGCCCAGTTGGGTCGCGGTGGACGGCAAGCCGCAGGGGGGCTACATATTCGTCAACCTGGGCTACTCGTTTCTGGCCGCGGCTGCCGGAGGTTACGTTACCGCGTGGGCCGCGGCTGCGAATCCGTTGATTCACGTGCTGGCTTTGGGCATTGTGGTGTTGGCTTTGTCCGCTTTGAGCGCCATGCAGTCTCGCGGAAAACAGCCGATCTCATATCAACTGGCGCTGGTGGCCATTTCACCGCTGGGTGTGCTGGCGGGTGGGCTGCTGAGGCTGCGGGTGCTCGGAATTCTGTAAATTGTGGCACTTGCCTAAACGGTGTCACCGTATAATAATAGTGACACATCTGGTAAGAGGTGGAAACTATGGGAGCATTGACGCTTGCGAAGCTTACTGAGCGCAACGGACCTGTGAAGGAATCGGAACTTCGGACTCGAACCCGGATGGGTGAAAAGGGCCGGATTGTTCTTCCTGCGGCGATGCGCGAAGCTCTGGGAATGGAAGTCGGCGATGTGCTGGATTTGCGGATTGTCGACGGAGAGCTGCGCATCTCGACATTGTCGAACCGCATTCGGCGTGCCCAGGAGCGGGCAAGCCGATATGTAAAGCCTGAGACCCTGGTATCCGACGAGTTGATCGCCGAACGGCGCGAGGCAACCAAACATGCATGAGGTCGTGCTCGATGCCTCGGCAATGCTTGCAGTTATTTTTCAAGAGCCGGGCGGGGAGAAACTAACGGTCGCGATCCTCAAAGATGCGGCCATCAGTAGTGTCAACCTCGCAGAGGTCCAGTCCAAACTCATCACGAAGGGATACGATCCCGAGGATGCTTGGGAGGACGCGTTATCACTCGTCACAGTGGTAGAACCCTTCACGAGCGAACAGGCGAAAATTGCCGGAGATTTGATTACAAAGACAGAGAAATTCGGCCTCTCGCTGGGAGATCGATCATGCCTGGCTTTGGCGATTGCGCTCAAGGCTCCCGTTTATACGACTGATAAGATCTGGAAGAACCTGAAGGTTGGAGTTCCGATTCATGTGGTCAGGTAGAGTCCATGCCCCGGCCTGATTGATGCAACAGCCGACGCTCGGAGGCGCTCAGGCATCGGCTATTCTTGTTGGCCTACCAGTGCACACCGAATGTCAGAGGAATCAACTCGGTGCCTCCCATATCGATGTTGGGGCCGGTGAAGGCATTGTATTTCGGCGTATCCACATATAGGTAGCGCGCTTCGGCAAACAACTTCATGGTGCCGTCGTTATAGGTGCCGCCCAGGCGGTGCGTGAGCCCGAAACCAACATTGAAACCGCCCTGGTTCGACGAGAAATGGTTCGCCACTTCGCTGACCGGGTAGCCGTAGAAGTCGCAGCACACAAGGACAGTGAAACTGGCGAGCTTGCGGTAGAAGCCGCCGCCGCCGGTCACGTACACACCGTTGGTTGCCTTGGAAAACAGGTCGAGCACGGGATCGAGGGTGAGCGACCAGATGTGCGCATTGCCGCCGGTGCCGCCGCCCAATGCGACAAATGCGCCGGGGACCTTGTCGCCAATAAATTGGTACTCTGCCAAAACGGCCAGCCGGTCGGTGAGATGCAGGCCTCCGCCCGCGGTGAAGTTGCCGCCCCAGGTGATATAGGGGCTATCGTTGCCGATCGGACTGTTGAATCCAGCACCGGCTTCCAGGGCTATATGGCTCAGCTTGAATGGGTTCTCTTTCCTGGCGGATTGGCCCTGGCCCGCACCGGATGCGCCGGCGGCCGACGCCAGCCACGAATACCTGTTTTTTTTCAGAGTCTCATTGGCGAAAGAAAAAGCGCTTGAACTGGAATCGGCTGAAGAAGAACTGTCGGATTCAGATGTCTTGAATTGTGCGCTCGCCGCGGAGCCGGTGAGAAAAAGTGCACAAATAATAACGGTAAACGGCCGCAAAGGCTGCATCCACTTTGGAGAGGACATTTCGAGACCTCGGCGTCGAACTGTATTTTCGTCCGACCGGAAGTCGTGCAGGGGCCCGGCTGCAAAGATAGACACCGTTTTGAGACAAAAGGTTGCGGCGAGAAAAAAGTAAAGGGCCGGAGCAGATTGCCCCAGCCCTTTACTTTTTTAGTGGCTAGCCTTCTACCCCTGAATGTCGAACTGCTCAGGATGCAGAGTGGCATCGCTCTTGATGAGGATGTTCTTGCCGATCAGTTCTTCGAATTCGGTGAGCCAACTTGCATTGTTGCTCTTCAGCACTTTTACGGTTTCCGGATTCACGCGCAGCAGCACGTCGGTACCTTCAAAGTGCTTTTTCATCTTGCGCAACTCAGTGTAGATTTCGTTGCAGACCGTCGTCGGGCTCTTGACCATGCCGGTGGCCTGGCAAGTTGGGCAGGGCACGGAGAGAGTGCGTTCCAGAGACTGCTTCACTCGCTTGCGGGTGATGGCGACGAGACCGAAATCATTGAACTGAAGAACCTTTGTCGGCGCGCGATCGCTCTTGAGGGCTTCTTCAAGAGCAGCCATTACCTTGAACCGGTTCTTGCGCTCGTCCATGTCAATGAAGTCAATGACGATGATGCCGCCGAGATCGCGAAGGCGAATTTGGCGAACGATCTCTGGCACCGCGTCGAGGTTGGTCTTGAGGATGGTGTCTTCAAGGCGCGCCGACTTGCCGACATATTTACCGGTGTTGATGTCGATGGCCACCAGCGCTTCAGTCTGGTTGATGACGATGGAACCGCCGGACTTGAGCCAGACTTTGGAACGCAGGGCCTTGGAGATTTCGTCCTGAATGCCGAAATGCTCAAAGAGCGGGGTTTCCTTGGTGTAGAGCTTGACGCGCCGCACCAGGTTTGGAGAGAAGCGGTTGAGGAAGCGAACGATGCGCTCGTAATCGGCTTCGCTGTCAACCCAGATGTTTGAGAAGTTGGTGCTGACCTGGTCGCGCAGAATGCGCTCGATGAGCGAGAGATCGTGATAGATGAGCGCGGGCGACTTCGAACTGTCGGAGCGCTGCTTGATCTCGGCCCACAAGTTCAACAAGAACCGCAGATCGGAGCGAAGCTCTTCTTCTGAAGCGCCCTCGGCGGCGGTGCGGACGATGAATCCGCCGGATGCTTCGCCGCGTTCGTGGGTAAGAATCCGCTTCAGGCGCTGGCGCTCTTCGTCCGATGCGATTTTGCGGCTCACGCCAACGTGCGAGACGGTGGGCATAAAGACCAGGAAGCGACCGGGCAAGGCGATGTGCGAAGTGATGCGCGCGCCCTTCTTGGCAATAGGCTCCTTGGCAATCTGAACCAGGATCTCCTGGCCGGGCTTTAACAGGTCGCTGATGATGGGCAGGTCGGAGGTTTGCATGGAGCGCCGCGAAGGTCCACGGCCCCGATTTGGCGCGGCCTGCGCGCCTGCGGGTCCACGGCCACGGCGTCCGCGGCCGCCTTGATGTAGTGCAGGGTCCGTTTTAGATTGAAATCCAATGACTTCGCCCAGTGCATCTGCACACAACTAACCTGCAGTGTCTTGCCCATGGTTTGCTCCTATTGGTCTTCGCCTTCAGACTTCTTGCGGCGGGTGCGGTATGTGGCGCGAGTCTCACTTACAAC
>Ga0118677_10010418_pt1 | contig 14218 bp, 13 predicted proteins | sample AliMusrvi5mmetaG_FD_86154 | JGI IMG/M metagenome (GOLD analysis project Ga0118677, IMG submission 86154) | reverse complement strand
GAGGAAGAAAGGCACCGTGTGCAGTAAGGCAATGAACCAACTGATGATCTGATCCGGCCAGCGTCCGGCGGTGGCTCCGGCCACACAGCCGAGGACAAGGCTGAGTGGTAGCGCGATCAAGAGCGCGCAGGACACCACCCTCAGGGAAACCTCGGTTCCGACGAGGGAGCGATGCCACTGTGAGCGGCCCAGCGGGTCGGTGCCGAACCATTCGGCGGAGGAAGGCGATTGAAGGGCGTTCGGAATCCGGACTTCGTAGGCCCTTTCAGTGTCGGCCAACAAGCCGACGAAAAACGGGAGAGCCAGGAGCAGCAGGATTCCTCCGAGTGCCCAGAGTTGAAGCCGGGCGGCCTTGGAGGGCTTTTGCTGTAAGAACGGGATCATGACCACGGAATCAATTAGCGGAAGGAAGGGGTGGAAGGGAAGCCGCTTCGGCTGTGCGTTCCCGCGAAGGCGAATTTTCGCGTGAGAGCAAGCGGATGAGCAGGAAGAACGCGCCATTGAGCAGGATGATGCCGGAGAGCACCGGGAGATCCTTTCCCTGGATCGAGCGGATCAGCAGCGTTCCGATGCCGCGGAAGGAGAAGACCCATTCAACGATGATGGTGGAGAAGACCAGCATGCTGATCTGATTGACCCAGGCGATGAGGAGCGTCGGCCAGCTATTGGCCAGAAGGGTTTGGAGGAAGATGAGTGACGGCGGCTGGCCGGCCGCCCGGGCGGCACGATAGAATGGCGCAGCCATGATGGCGGAGAATCGGTCACGCAGCAGCGCCGCCATGACGCAGGCCGGGTAGAGGGCGACGGCAAGGGCAGGCAGAAGAAAGCGTGTGGCCGACTGTTGCCCGGCACTCCAACCGGTGATGGTTTCAAGCCGGATGGCGGCCAGTGCGGCAGCTACGGCGAAGACAAAGGCAGGGATGGCGATCCCGAGCCGCAGGGAGGGCAGGAGGATTCTTCCCAGCGCGGGCCATGTGAAGGCAAGAGCGTTGATGGCTAGGGCCAGTCCAATCGAATACAGCGAAGCGAAGAATCCCAGCCAGAGGGTGGGCGGAAGGTGATCGCTGATCTCGCGCATCACCGGCTGCCGGGTCAACCACGATGATCCCCAGTTGCCTGAAACCGTATCGCCCATGAATCTGGCGAACTGCCGCCAGAGCGGTCGGTCCAGACCCATTTCCACGCGCAGGGCCTCAACTACATCCTCACGGGCGCTTGGGCCGAGGATGATCCGCGCCGAATCGCCTGGAGCCACATGGCTGAGAAAGAAGGTAAGGATACAGAGCCCCAGCAACAGCGAGGCCGGCCAAAGCCCGCTACCGATGACGCGAAGCAGACTATGGCAACGGCGTCGAAGGCTTGAACTGGAGAGGGAAAGCACCTTTCACGATTGTGGGTTGGATGCTGCTGGGTGATCCGAGGATGGCGTGCGCGAGAAAAACAAAAGCTCCGCCCTTACCTGCTTGTCGGTAAGGCTAAGCCAAAGAACTCGGCCGACTCCTTCGCCAGCTTGATCGAACTTGATAACCATCGAGAAAACACCTTCCGGGTTTTCGGTTTCCTGTGCCAGTAAAGTCACAGCAGGAACGGAGTCACACGGCAAAATCGAAACGATGGCAATCTGCGGTCTGGCCCATTTGTCTGGATCAGCAATTCGCTTTGCCTCCAAACCGATGGTGGATTCCCGCCAATTCTCGCTATCCAGTTCGAGCGTGAAGTAGTGAATGCTTCCGGTGGGGGATTTGAAAGTGGAATACCACTTGCCGGAAATGCTTTTGGCGGACTCGCTCATTTTCTTGAAACTCCGGTGAGAATGGGCAGGTTCGAGGCATTGAAGCGGAGGTTGGAGACATTCGGCTTGTGGAGGACGACCTGTCTTGTCTGGAAGAGGAAGACTCCCGGAACATCCTCGACGAGCCGCTTGGAGACCTCTGCGGCCTGTTGGATCGAAGCGGCGGGATCGGCGGTGGAGAACAACGCGGCAACCGCCGCATCGTTTTCCGGCTTGGAATACTGGAATACATTGGGAAGAGGCATGGCCCCTGAGGTGAAGTAGGTCTCCAGCATGAGTTGGGGCTTGGCATACATGTATTCGAACCAGATGACCACCGCATCGAAGTCCTTCTTTTGCAAGAGGCCTACAACGGCATTGAAGCTCTGCTGAACGATCTCAACCTCGATGCCTGCCTCCCGAAGCTGGGACTGCAAGACTTCACTGATCGGCACGGCCTGGGCCAACTCATGCGCTTGGATGCGCAGGCTGACCGGTTTGCCGGGATTGCGTTCGCGGAATCTCGCCACGGCGGCCTTGGCCTTTTCCAAATCCCGTTTCATGGAGACCTTGCTTTGGTAGCCCGCGCAAGCAACCGGGATGGGATCGGGCGCGGCTATGCCGGAGAAAGGCACCACGGCATTCACGATCTGTTGGCGATCGACCGCATAAAAAATGGCTTCGCGCAAGTCGGGGTCGATCTTCGGCCAATTGAAACCTAAGAATGTGGTATTAAAGGTAGGAAAGGAAATGGCCGAGAGGGAGGCGGCATTGGCTTTGTTCACTTTCACTCCATCGCTGGCGCGCTCGACGAGGCCGTCGAGCATGGGAGGTGTGGCATAGGCGGCGTCGATCCGCCCGGCCTTGATCTCCGCGAGGCGAACCGCATCTTCCTTGATCGAGCGGAAAATGACATTTTCCGGACCTTTGTGTCCGCCCGGATAATCGTCGTTGCGCTTCAAAACCAGATCATTGCCACGACGTTCGATGAAACGGTATGCGCCGGTGCCGACCGCCACGGCCTGGCCGAAGCCCGTGCCCGCGTTTTCCACCACCGCTTGTTTAACAATCCCGTAGGCAGGAGATGAAATCCGGCCGATGAACAGAGCATCGGGTCTGCTGAGCGTGAACTGAATCTCGTTTCCACCGAGAATCTTGATGCCGGAGACCTCCTTTGTTTTTCCAGATTGGTAATCGGCCACACCTTCAAGGACGGAGGCCAGTGGGCCGGTGGTCACGGCATCCTTGGAAAGCATGCGGGTGAAGCTGTAGACCACATCCTGCGCAGTGAGTGTCCTCGTGGATTCGTCGAGGGCGGGGTGAGGGTGGAATTTGACGCCCGAACGGAGCTTGAAAGTCCATGTTTTGAGATCCGTTGAATGAGTCCAGGACTCAGCCACTCCGGCCACCACCTCGTTGTTTTCGTCAAGGCGCGCCAAGCCCTCGTAAATCTGGCTGACAACGCGGAAGCTGTAAACATCCGCGATGCGAATGGGATCGAGGGAAACCACATCATTCTCAAAGCCGACAATGAACGGGGCATCTCCGGAATCCTTCGGGCCGGATTGGAAAGAGCGGATGACAAAGAACGCCGCGATGGCGGCCACTGTCAGTGCAATGAAGATGTGTTGTTTTTTCATGGGGAATGTGGGGAATCAAACGGTTACAGTCTCCAATGCCCGGCCTGCGGGCAGGCCGAACTCTTCGACTACCGAGAAGGCTGAGGGCACGCGGTTGGCGAAAGCCTGCCGGACCGCTGGAGCGGTTTGCGTCTCATAGCGGAGATCGATGGCCGCAAGCCTGGTGTTCTCCGAAGCTGCGCGGGATGCCTTGGCGAAATCGAAGTCGAAGTCGCGGATGTTGGCGAGGCGGTTTGCCGCGTAGGAGCGCGGCCGATAGGCGTCCTCGGAGCAGATGATCGAACCATCCAAGGCAATCCGGGCGTGGTAGTCGAAGGCGAGCGGCCAAGGCTGGAAGCGGAACGAGAGGATGAGGCCGTTGCGAAGGCGACGGTTGAGGTAGAGCGACCCGGAACCGTTGGCAACCATCGAGTCGAGATCAAACCAGTCGGAGGAGACGAACTGGGTCATCACTTCCGGGCAGGCGGCGCAGGCATCCACCTGGATGAGCATTTCATGGGGAAGCGGGAGTTCACCGAGGTTCTTCAGCCCAGCGAAGAAGCCACGCAGATCGGCATCCGACAGGTCAAGGGACTGGTCGGTGTAGGGCAGCGCCTTGTAGGGGGCGAAGGCGACGCTGCGGACGCCGAGGCCAGCGAAGGCGAGCAGGGCTTTGTCCAGGCGGGCGAGGCTGCGCTTCTGGACTGTCATGGTCACGAAGAGACGCTCGCCAAGGAGGTCGGCGGCGGTTTTGAGGTTGTCGCGCACGGCGGCATAGCTGCCGGTGCCGCGGATGGCATCGTGATCTTCCTCGTCGCCTTCCATGCTTAGGTCGAGGTGGCTGAGGGTTCCGGATTCCAAGAGATCCCAGTGTTTGTGAAGGAAGTGGCCGTTGGTGATCAGGCCGGTTCGCAGGTTGGGGTGTTTGGCGCGGGTCTCGGCCAGCTTGGCCAATACTCTCGGCCCAGTGGTTCCGACGAGCGCTTCCTTGCCAACTACAAGCAGTTGTTCGATGCCGCTGGCGACAGCGGTGTCGATGACCTTGGCCCAGTCGTCCGAAGCGAGGCGGATTCCCGCAAAATCAGGAATCTGGAGGTAGCAATGGCGGCAACTCAGGTTGCATTCGTTGTTTACTACCAAGGCAACGCTCCGGTGCTGTGGAAGGCAAAGTTCGAAGTCCCGCGCTTCGTCCAGCGACAGTTCGCCCTTGAGCCAGGCACGGACGGTGCTGACCAAGCGGTCCTTGTGGGAGGGTGAGAGCATAATGGCCCCCGGGCGTCCTCCCGTGCTGCTGATGATTGCGTTCATTGTGTGGATTATGTTCTCAAAATATGACTGAGTTTTGACTAATTTATTCAGACAAGCGCCGGAGTGGCGCAAAACCCGCCGGGGCGGGGGTGTAGCATCTTCGGGTCGAGCGTGCAAGGCTGCGCCGAGAAAACGACTAGCGCGGATCAGGATTTCGGATGCGGGATGCGATGCCTCGTGGATGAAGCGACCTGCCGACAGGGTTTCGACGGCGCGGCCCCGATCCAAAACTGCGATGCGGTCGGAGAGGGTGGTGGCCACGCCAAGATCGTGGGTGATCATCAGGATGGAGAGGCCGAATTCCCGTCGGAGATTGCCAAGGAGGGCGACAATTTCGGCAGCCACGCTGACATCAAGGGCGCTGGTGGGCTCATCGGCGATGAGCAGATCGGGGTGACCGGCAAGAGCCATCGAGATCATTACCCTGGCATTCATGCCCCCTGACAGCTCGTGCGGGTAGGAGCGGGCAACGCGCTTCGGATCTCGGAGCTTGACCGCATCGAATAGACGGAGAATCTCAGCTTCCGCGTCAGGGCCTGTGATGCCGCGGTGGAGTTTGAGCACCCACTCGATTTGCCGCCCGACCGGGTAAACCGGGTTGAGGCTGGCTTGGGGGTCTTGGAAAATCATGGCGATTTCCTTTCCGCGAATCGGACGGAGGTCCTTTTCGGGAAGGTGTTGCAGCTCACGCCCTTTCCAACGGACGGTGCCAGCCGTGACGCGCCCGTTGCGGGGCAACAGGCCGAGGATGGTATGAGAGAGGACGGTTTTGCCCGATCCGGATTCGCCGACCAAACCTAAAACCTCCCCCTTTCCGATGCTCAAGGACACACCGTCAATAGCGCGATGCGCCGTGGGCTTGCCCGGGTCGAATTCGACGGACAAGCCCTCCACTTTAAGGAGGTGTTCAGGAGTGGAAGGCACGGGAATCGGGTGAATAGGATTCTGCAATCTTATGGCGTGACAAACTTGGTCACGGATACCCGTGACCCGCTGCTGGGCTGGATGGTGCTCTCCCGGGGCTTGAAAATCAAGGGTGTCGAGGCAAAATTTCGGCAGGTAGCTTCGTTGGTGGTGGATGGGCGGAGGCGTGAGGCTGAGTTCGGCTGGACGGCGTGGCTGATTGCCGTTTGAGGGGAAATTGAGGGTTACCAAAACTTGATTAGCACTGCGTTCCTAGCGGTGCAGCGGTCGATGAACTCAAGAATTTTCTTGTAGGTATCCACAACGGAGCAAGCGGAACGCAGTCGCTCCTCGGGAGCCTCGGGTTCGTCGTCATCCCAATCGGACGGATCGGGCAGGTTCCGCAGGTGGAGGACCTGGGGCGCGGGCTTGTCTCGTTCTGGGATCTCCGGGTCTTCCTGCTTGCCCGGGATCAACATGATGAACCGTGACTTGCCGGAGGCTGGCTGGCGGGTGCTTGGCGGAGCCTCCGCTTGTGGCGGAGCGTTGCAGATATTCTCTTCGATCTCGCGCAACGACTGTTGGGCGGACTCGAGTCGTTCAAGGCAGACTTGCCGTGCGCGATGCAAGCGCTCGGGAGCCACTATTTCGGATTCTCCGTCGCCGCTGATCCCGTGATCATGATGCTCGGCTTCAAAGATCTCGTAGTGGGGCGACCAATAGCGCGAAAAGCTCGGTCCTTCGATCCGCTTCCCTTCTTGGTCGAATGCGCTGATGTCGTGTCCCATGGTCGTCGTGGGCTGTGGGGCTGGTGGGGTTGGGTGATGACTCTTTAGTGGGAGATGCGGTCAAGTGCCTGCTGGAGTTCGGCAGTGAGTTCGTGTTTGAAATACCAATCGCGGACGGTTTGGTCGCCCACCTCGTCGGCAAGTCTTTCTGCGGCTTTGACCTGTTCCGGGTAGCATTCGCCGGGCTGGAAGCCGTGGAGGCTGGCGGCAGCGCGTTCGGTGAAGTGTTCGGTGGCGCCCTCGTAGAGGTTGTGGAGTTCGGGGTTGGCTCGGGCATCCCGGAGGGTTTCGGGGTGGCTGAGACGATGCAGGTCTTCATGGACGAGTGTGGCGATTTCCCGGCCGACATCACCCTTGAGAATATGGGCCGGATCCTCGGGTCGGGTCGAGTAACCGAGCACGCCTTCCGTGTGTTCCATTCCTGCTTCGCGCGCGGAGTCCACGAAATCCTCGCGGTTTTCGATGCGGTCTGGGCCTTCGCGCACGGCTCGCAGACCGTCGGCGGAAATATCTCCTCCGAACTCGCTCTGGAGGCGCTTCTCCGCGATTTCGCGGGGAATGTCGTCGAGTGACTCGATATGGCGTTCCGGTAGGACCATTTCTCCGGTTTCAGAGCCTAGTTCAGTGGGCTGCATGGGGGATGGATTTTGGGTTGTAACTTTGTATCACTCTTGGGTGTCAGGGCTGGTGGCGGTCCTTCGCCGACGGGGAGAAAGGGCACGCATTCGTAGGGCGGGCCCTGGAGCAGGTAGGGGTCGGTGGATTCCTTGCGGGCGGCTGTGGCAAATGCCGCGCCGAGGAGATCATCAATCATGTATTGTCCGGGACGCATCCCGAGATCGTCGGAGCGGGAGCGTTTCATTACATCCACTATCACCGCAGGCTCCACATAGACCACCCGGATGCCGTATTCAGCCGCAACATCCACAATCGCACCGGCCATGATCTCGGCCCTGATCGCGGTGGTTAGGGGGCGAAAGACCAGGAATCGGCCGATTCTTCCCACAATCTCCGGGGCAATGCCGGAAGCCTGTAGCTTTCTGCGGCAGATGGCATCCACAGCAGTCTGGTCACCGAAGCCACCAGAGCTTTCAAGCTCGGCGATGATGGCTCTGGCATCCAGATTGCTGGTGAAAAGAAAGACCGCCCCACGGCAGTCGATCTCGTGCCCACTGCCGGAACGGGAGGCCGATGAGAGCCGGCCCGCGTCCATGGCGTTCATCAACACCCGGAGAATGGCCGGGTGCGCCTTTTCAATCTCATCGAAAAGGACGATGGTTTTCGGGTTAGTCCGCAACGCGTCGAGCAATTGGCTTCCTTCGCCGTGGCCCACATAGCCCTGGGGAGAGCCAATCAACTGGCTCACGCGGTGAGATTCCTGATACTCGGACATATCGAGGCGCAGAAAGGCGTAGCCGGAGGAATCCGGGTTCATGTACCGCAAGGTTTCCGCCAGAGTCTCGGCCGTCCGGGTCTTTCCAACGCCGGATGGACCGACAGCAAAGAGGACCGCTGGCCGCTTCGGTTGCTGACGGGCACAATGCCTTGTGATGACCGCCGCAAGGGAGCGAAGGGCGTTGTCCTGTCCCCGCACACACTGAGCTAAACGCTCGAATAGAACATCCTGATCCAAATAGAGCGGGCAGTGGCTTTCCCGGACGCCGCGAAGCACGGTCGGCAAATCGGTGAGGGTATGCGCTGTCTCGACCAAAGGACCGGAAGTCGCGACTTCGGATCCGGAAACAGGCCGAGCACCAAAGCCGGCTCCAAGATTATCCTTGATCCACTGGATGAGCGTGGCGAAGTCCGGGAAGTCCTTTTTGCCTGACAAAAACCAACCGCCAAGTTCGGGATTTGAACCGCTGTATGCGATGCCATGTTGGACACAAAGTCTGGGGGTGCCATTGGCGGAATCAAATTCAAAGCCCACATCTGCGCGGTTGGGCTGGCATCCGGCAGGCATCTCCTGATTGCGATAGCGGACACATGACCTCCTGGCGCGGGATTCGAGATCGCGAAATGCTTCCTGGGTGCCGTTGAGAAACTGTTTCATTAGGTCAGTGGTGTGGGACGAGGAATGCTGGGTGCTGACCGGCTCAAGCCTGATCACTCGCAGGCCAGAGTTGGTGAGATTCGGGAGCGGCGGGAGGCGGGTTGAGTATCGTTCGGGGAATGGTGCCTATGGCATTGCGAAGATCGCCGGAACCTCCGCAATCCGGACAATGAGCGTGCCCGGTCGCCTCGCATTCCGCATCTTGAGGGAGCCAGATGGTCTCGTCGAAGAACAACCGGATGCCATCGGCATTCTTGAAGACTCTATCGAAGGTCTTCATGCCGATCGTTTCAGAGAAATCCGGGTCCATGCGGACAACAGCCAGGTTGCGATTGCCCAATCTTGACAGCATCCCCCCCCAGCGAGAATGGGAGGAACCGTGATGCAACAGAGCAAGGGCAACAAACCCCTTGATCGAATTGAGCCGACCGGTGGCAAAGATCGGAGTGCCATGGGATGTGACATCATTTTCGCGGCGCTGCTCCAAGAAATACCGGTAGCGTGAGCTAAGGATGCACCTGTGACAGGCAGGAGTCACACCTGGAAATGTATAGGTGATTTCCGCCCCTCTGCCCTCCCGGTAAACCTGGGCACACAAACTCGGCAAGCCAAACTGCAGGGCGAGCCGATTGACACGGGCTTGAGCGAAAAAATTGTCGGTCAACCCGGCGATGATCGTCCGAGTTGCGCGCACCCCTGCAAGAGGTTCAAGGGCCAGCACCTCCATCTCTGAATCGGACAACTCATCCAGTAACTTCTGAATGGAGACAACAATCGCCGCAGGGTTGATGTCACGGATCCGTTCGGCGATACACTCAACCTTCGGCCGTCCGATGTCGCGGCGGTAGGTTTGCTGCGTCGCAAGGTTGGTTTCCGAGACGGTGTCGGGATCGATCAATACGAACTGTCCGAGACCAGCCCTGGCAAGTTGCTCAAGCCACTCCGCCGCACCTCCGGCACCAACCGCAATCACCCGGCTACCCGCCATTAGAGGTAGGTCGTAGGCGTTCTGAACCCGCTGGAACGTATCGGAAACCGCCTTTGGGAAGGAGGCCGCTTCGCCTTGTTCATCGCTTTCAACGGGTTGCATCTGATCTTTGGCTGGTTGGTTCATAGGATGGTTTTGGGTTAGGATTTCGATGAGGCGGCTTCTTCCGGTTGCATGCAATGGCAACTGGATTCAGCACTCTGCTGGCACGCTTCGTCGCTCTTCACGCCGTGTTCTGTTTCACAATTCAGATCCGACTTCTCGGAGATGGCACAAGGAGCCTCCGCGATTACGGGGGAAATCTCACTGGTCGGATTGTTGCCTACATCCTGCGCTGGCTGACTGATAACGCTCGCCTCTTCGGCTGGGATTCCAACAATAACCGTGGTCCGCACGGAGTCCTCCTCTGGGATGACGCTGGAGGCAACCGAATTGCAGCCCTCCTGAGTTGCGGAAGCATAGGTAGGGATCTGGGCTCGATGATGATCGGGGCCAGAAATATAGATTTCCGGAATGATCGATCCAGAGCTGAATAGTGAATTCGCTTCCATACCCCACAATTTGGTACTGGATTTTCTCGGGATACCGACAACCTGGACCGCTCCGCGAATGATTGTGAGCGTTCCATTCTTCAATTCGGCGGCCCAGGGTGTCAGCTTGAATCCGCCCGTGTCGGCGAGCGTGTTAATGATTGGCAGCCACAGGATCTCAAGATCCGGAATGGCCATTAGAATGCGCTTAGCGTAAACTTCATCGCCATGTGAAGGTCTGCAATTAGATCCAGGATGGCTGTGAACAAAGCCCTTCAGGCGGATGTCATGGGGCTTCCATACATTTTTGAACAGTTGGTTGAGAAACTTGTGGTCCGGCGAGTAGGTGGCGCAAGAACGCCGGGCTGTTTCATCGAAATGAAAGCGGTTGATTTCCTCGCCTGACTCATCTCCTCCGAGGGCACCACCGGTCTCGGCCGGCAGCGTTCCGATTGAGGTGGCGATGGCCTCCAATACCTTCCAAGTGACACGGAAGACGGGTCCGGGCTTCGGGTGCATGAAGCTCTTGATGGATTTGTGGATGCTCATAAGGGTGCTTGAATTCATATTTACGGTTCTAAAATCGGGTTCCAATGCGAATGTATTTCTGGGTGCAGTCGGCCCACAGGGCAGCCACCTGTTTAGCTTGGGCGAGGGAACGCAGCGGACTGTCCCAGCAGACATATTTCCGCCCTCCGTCACTCAGCCTGTGGGTGGGGTGGGCGCTCTCGTCCCTTGCCTGGTAGGATGGCTGGCGGACAATATACGCCCGCCAGGTGCCGTCGCGCTGTTCTTCAAACGAGAAGCGGTAGTCAGCCTGTCCGTCCTTGGTGCGATAATTGATTTCCATGGCTTTGGCTGTGTGGAAGAGTGATTTGAGAAAGCGTATCATGGCGGCTGAAAATATTGTCCGAAGTTATCAGATAGTGTATCCGTGCCTGGAATCGGGTTCCAGAAGGTAGTGGCGAGTTCCTTTCGTGGTTTCAATGATGAGTGTTTTCGATTTCATGGGATGATAGGGATTTGATTCTGTCCGATACGACTGCGAGACCAGTCCCGTCACGGGTGTGACAGCTTGCCTGATGGTATCCTACCCTCACAATGGAAGGAACCCGCTGGAATTTCGTCCTCGCCGTGGAAGGAACCTGCCGGAATCTCATCATCTCCATGGAAGCTATGGCAGGGGCAAATGCTTGTTACAGTTTGGTGGTTCATGTCGGTGGTGGTTGGTTTCTTCATAAATGTTATATGGTTGATTCTAAAATCGGGATCCGGTGCGGATGTAGTTCTGGGTGAAGTCGGCCCATGCGGCTGCGGCCTGCTTTGCCTGGGCGAGGGAGCGCAGCGGATTGACCCAGTCGAGATATTTTCGTCCCCTGTCACTCATCCTGTGTGTTGAGTGGGCGCTTTCGTCCCTTCCCTGATAGGACGGATGCCGGACAATATACGGCCGCCAGGTGCCGTCGCGCTGTTCTTCAAACGAGAAGCAGTAGTCAGCCAGCCCGTCCTTGGTGCGATAGCTAAGAGCACGGGACTCCATGGCTTTGGTTGTTTGGAAGAGTGATTTGAAACAACGTATCATGGCGGCTGAAGAGATTGTCTGAATTCATCCGATATGCGTATCGAATGGTGTCACAACCGTGACGCAGGTTGTTTTCCCTGGCCGCGGAGATTTGGTTGTTCGATCATGGTGGGTCGTTGCAATTCGGTGGACTGGCGTGGAAGAAGAGCGTTATGGATCAGTCCCGAAGCCGAGTGGATTTGATCGTGCTATCTCCCGCGTCCAAACGAGCGACCATCACCGCATTTTCCACAGACGATCCGTGACCAACATGTTTTGTGGACGATCCGAAGAATCCATGGGTCACACGTGAGATAGTGTATCCGTGCCTGGAATCGGGTTCCAAAACGTAGTGGCGAGTTCCTTTGGTAGTTTCAATAACGAGTGTTTTCGATTTCATGGGATGATAGGGATTTGATTCTGTCACAATACGACTGCGAGACATGTCCCGTCACGGGTGTGACAGCTTGCCGGATGGAATCCATCCGCACCATGAAAGGTGCCCGGTGGGATCTCATCCTCACCGTGGAAGGTGCCTGGCGGGATCTCGTCCTCACCGTGGAAGGTGCCCGGCGGGATCTCATCCTCGCTGTGGAAGGTGCCCGGCGGGATCTCATCCTCACCGTGGAAGGTGCCCGGCGGGATCTCATCCTCGCCGTGGAATGTGCCCGGCGGGATCTCATCCTCACCGTGGAATGTGCCCGAAGGAATTTCGTCCTCACCGTGGAATGTGCCCGGTGGAATTTCATCCTCGCCGTGGAAGGAACCCGGCGGGATCTGGTCCTCTCCGTGGAAGGAGCCCGAAGGAATCTCATGGCCGCAGTTAGGCGCATGGTAGAGGTTGTTACTTGTTGTGGCTTTGTGGTTCATGGCGGTGGTCGATGTTTTCATTGTGTGTTAGACTGTTTATTGTTGTATCTTTCTGTTATCATCTATGGCATTGCGCTAGGTTGTGTGTCAGTTTGATTCCGGTTGTATTGTCCTCACTATCATTGCGTGTCCTGAGTTGTTTTCCGCGTGACGAATTTTGTTATGATCAAATTGGCGTGCTGTTCAGCGGGGAAATCAAAATAGGTGGGAGCCGATTTCATTGTGTGAGCGGGTAGCCATGGGAATGAGACGTTGGGGTGTAGAGGCTCGATTTCAGGCGGTTGGGCGGTCGGTTCCGAAAGCGGTCCGAATGCGGGTCAGCGTGACTTCGGAAAGTCCGGCGGCTTTACCAAGGGAGACGAGAAAACACAGGCAGTTGGTCTGGGATGCTGCAATGAAGGCGGACGAAAGCTCTCTTTCCGCCCATTGCCGGGCGGCGCCCATGCCGTTCTGGCAAGCGCGTTGGAAGGCAGCGATCCGGGCTGCCAATTTGGCTGGTTCACGCCCTTCGATAGCTGCATCACAGTTCGCGCTGGCACAGACCGAGCATGGCGCATTCGGCGGCGGCGGCAGAGCCGGCAACGGCAGGTGGCCGTAGGTCACTGCCGGATTCGGGATGCGTAGGCGGTAGGGACGGGGACGGCGGTCGGTGCGGAGGATGGCTTCACCCACGCCCAGCGATCCGAGCAGATCCACTTGATCTGCGGGCAGGCCGGCGGAGCGGCCCGCGAGTTCGCGGTCGGCTGGATGGTCTAGGCGGTGGAGGATCTTGGTGCCGGTATTGGCGATGACCGATGGAACGAGGGCCGAGGGAGTCTGGTCCACCACGATCATTCCGGCACCGAAGCCGCGCAGTTCCGCGAGCATGTGGGCGAGATCCTCGGTGGCGCGGACACGGGCAGAATTTGCCGCGGTTTCGGGCACGGCCTTGAGCAAGCGGTGGGCTTCCTCCAACAATAGGACATGGCGGAGGGACGATGCCGGTCCACAGAGTCGCCAGTGATGGCGGAGTTGTAAGGCGATGAGCCCTGCCACTAGCGCCTGGGTATTGGCATCCGGCAGGGCGGAAAGTTCGATCACCACCGGTTGTCCGATCATGCGGGCGATGTCCATGCCGTGAGGAGTGCCCAGTTCGGCCGCGACCGGACCTGATAGAATCCGCCTCATGCGAACGAGCAATCCGGCGCGGATATTGCCGGTGATTTCTGGACCATACCCAAGCGTCCCGACCAATCGGTCCAGTGTATCTATCAAGTTTCTTAGGGTCGGAGGTGGTGTATTCGGCGCGATGCCCGCCGTGTCCCAGCCGTGGTTGCGGTATGTGGTGTCTATTGCCTCGGCCAAAACCTCCGGCATCGGGGCCACCAACTCGAAGGCTGAGGAGATGACGGCGAACAAAGCGCCCGCATGTTCGGCCACGCCCACACCGGGCGGCATGGCCAAAGGATTCAGAGACAGCTTTCGTGCGCCGGGAACGCCCATCGCCCAGACCGCGATGTCGCCGCCGATTTCACTGTGGAGGAGTCGGCGGTAGACCGGCTTCATGCCCGGCTCGATCACCATCCAGGGGATGCGGTGGGAACGCCAAAGTTCCAACAATAGATGCTCACAGGTAACGCTTTTGCCGGAGCCGGTCATGCCGGCCACCAACAGATGACGGGTGAGGTCGTCGGCATCCGTTTCGAGCCATCCGCGCGCGCTTCGGTCGTCATTGATCACCCTGCCCAAGGCGAGCACCCGGTCGGCAACGGGATTGCATGGATCGGTGCCGAATAGCGCTCTCGTGACAAACGGGCCGGCTGGATTGCCAACGCCATCGGCTTCCAC
>Ga0118677_10010417_pt1 | contig 14218 bp, 14 predicted proteins | sample AliMusrvi5mmetaG_FD_86154 | JGI IMG/M metagenome (GOLD analysis project Ga0118677, IMG submission 86154) | reverse complement strand
AATCCCCCGCGGCGGCGGAGATCTTCACTCCTCGCCCGCCGTAACGGGAGGCGACCCGGACCTCGTCCGTTTCAATGGTGCCGGAGACGCTGCGCCCCCGCGAGGGATCCTCCACGGAACAACCAGTGGCCAGGAGTGTAAGCGCAGTCACAGCGCCCATGATAAAGCCGAGTCGGGTCTGCACGCGCCGGGAACATAGCAAGCGCCGGGGGCGGTTTCCAAGGAGTTTCGAAGCCGCCCGGGATAGAAATGATTGGCCTCAGCGCCGTAAATTAGGCATACTGCTGCCGGATGAAATCAATGACGGGTTATGGCCGCGGGGATTGCTCGAAAGACGGCTTTAAGGTCACCGTGGAACTCAGCTCGGTGAATCGCAAGCAGACGGAGATCTCCGTGAACCTGCCGCGCGAGCTGGAATTGCTCGAGGCGCAGATCCGCGACCTGATCAATCGCCACATTGCGCGCGGTCGGCTGACGGTGCGCGTTTCGCTCCATGCGGGCTCGGGCAATGCCTCGGCGCGGTTGCACCTCAATGTTCCGCTCGCCAAAGCCTACGCCCGGGAACTGGGCCGCCTGGCCAAACAGCTCAAGCTGCCAGGACCGGTGACGCTGGATCAACTGGCGCGGGCGCCGGGCGTCCTCCAAACCGACGAGGAGCTGGCGGTGGAAGAAGATTTGTGGCCGGCGGCGGAGAAGGCGCTGAAGCAGGCCATATCCCAGATGGTGAGGACGCGGGAACGGGAGGGGGCGCACCTGACGCAGGACCTGGCTCAGCGGATCGCGGTGATGCGCAAAGCGGTCGCCCGGATTCAAGAGCACGCGCCGACGGTCGCGGAGCGCTACCGCCAGCAGCTCATCGAGCGCATCAAGAGCGCCGGTTTGGAAGCGCCCGGCACGGATGACGATCGGCTGTTGAAGGAAGTGGTGTATTTCGCCGACCGTTCCGATATCTCGGAAGAGCTGACGCGTCTGCAAAGCCACTTCCTCCAGTTCGACGACTGCCGGAAATCGAAGGAGCCCGTGGGGCGGATGCTGGATTTTCTGGCGCAGGAAATGAACCGGGAGATCAACACGATCGGATCGAAGGCCAACGACCGCCTGATTTCGTGCGAAGTCGTGACGCTTAAGGCCGAGTTGGAAAAGTTCCGCGAACAGGCGCAGAATGTTGAATGATGAATGCCGAGAACCTAGAGGGAAAAGCTGAAATTGGGAAAGCAGAAAGCAGAAACAAGAGTCCGTTGCTGGTGCTGATTTCAGCCCCTTCCGGCGGGGGCAAGACGACCCTTTGCCAGCAGTTGCTCACCGCGCGGCCCGAGCTGACGCGCGTGGTGACCTGCACCACGCGCCCGCCCCGCGCCGGGGAGCGCGAGGGAGTGGATTATCATTTCCTGGACGTCGGTTCCTTCCTCAAGCGTGTGCATGCGGGCGACTTCCTTGAACACGCCACTGTGTACGGCAACCGCTATGGCATGCTCAAGGCCGAGGTGCTTGGCAAGCTGCGGCAGGGCAAGGACGTATTGCTCAACGCGGATGTGCAGGGCGCGGCCACCATCCGCGAGCAGGCGCGGGAAGACCTGGAGCTGAAACGCGCGCTGGTCTCGGTGTTTCTGACACCTCCGTCCATGAGCATCCTGGAGGGGCGCCTGCGCAAGCGGGCCACGGATTCGGAGGCGGTTATCCAAAAGCGGCTGGACGTCGCCCGGCAGGAGATCGCCCAGTGGAAACACTTCGACTATCTGCTCCTCAGCGCCAGCATCGCAGAAGACTTGCGGCGGATGCTCGCCATTGTGGAAGCGGAGAAGATGCGGTCGCTACGGGCGCCGGCGCCGGAGTTTTAATGGAAGAAGGATGAATTATGAATTATGAAAGCGGTGGCTGTGCTCAGTCTTCATTCATATTTCATACTTCATACTTCATACTTTTCTTCTGATGAGCACAGCAAAGAATATCGTGTTGGGAGTGACCGGGTCGATCGCGGCCTACAAGGCCGCCGACCTGACGAGCCAGCTTGCCAAGCAGGGTTGCGAGGTGCGCGTGGTGCTGACGGCGGACGCGCTGCGGTTTATCACCGCGGTGCCATTCCGGACCTTGTCGCGGCATCCGGTGGTAACCGATCTGTACGATGAGGTGGATGAATGGCAGCCCACGCACATTAAATTGGCGGACGAGGCGGACCTGCTGCTCATTGCGCCCGCCACCGCCAACACAATCGCCAAGCTGGCTCATGGCATCGCCAACGACGCTTTGAGCTGCATCGCGCTGGCCCTGAATCCCCGCGCCAGGATCCTGGTCGCCCCGGCGATGAACGGAAAGATGTGGCTGCATCCGGCCACGCAGCAGAACGTGGCCACGCTCAGGTCGCGCGGGGTGGAGTTTATCGGGCCGGAGGAGGGCCTGCTCTCCTGCGGGTATGAGGGTTTGGGGCGGCTGTGGCCGGTGGACAAAGTTGCCGAGCGCACGCTGGAACTGCTGCGCGAGCGCCGACCCGCGAAACGGCGGGCCTGATCCCTTCCCATTTATGAACGTCGGTCTATGGCAACGGCTTAGAAACTACAGCCCCGCTGAGCTGGCCATGGCTGCGCTGCGGTTGCCGGGCCGCGCGGTGGACTTGCTGAGGCTCTCGCCGCCCGATGCGGTGAAACTGATGGACCGCATTGCCACGATGGAGCGGGATATCATCCTGCCAATCAAAGTGGCCGGGATTGCGATGCTCCTTTATTCGTTCTATTCCAAAGAACCCTGGATTGGAGTGAAAAGACTGGGAACCCTGGAGATCACCATTGCGGCAACGCAATACTTCCTGTGGGCATATATTGCGTTTAATACGCTGGTGGCCGTCCTGTTGCTAGCCTTGCGCCGGGTGCCGTTGCTGTTGGTCCAATGGGGGGTGTTTGCCATGAGTTTGGTGGACGGGATATTCGTGTCGGCGCTGGTGGTGGTCACTGGTGGTTACGACAGCATCCTTTACTGGCTCTTCCTGGGGTTGGTAGTGCGCGGCGCCGTGAGCGTCCCGCGTGCGACGTCGCAAATCCTGCTCAACCTGACGTTGACGCTCTGCTACCTCATGGCCGGCGGCATCAGTATCTCGGTTAACAAGGCCCTCAAGCAAGAGCGAGAGGCCTGGGCGGCCTGGCAGACTCCAGTGGATCACTCACACGGATCGAATTCACCCGCGCGCAGGATCGCGTCCCGCCTGTCTGCCGCGACCGCTGCGGCGGCAGCAGCCGATTCCCGCACCACAGTCGTCACTCGCACTCCCGAAGACCTGGATGATCCATCCAGAGAGAATCTGGCGTTCTACACCCCATCCGACAATCCGACCCAGACCCTGACGCTGCGCATGGCGCTGCTGCTGTTGATGACGATCTGCTGCTATGGCGTGCAGGTCTTGCTTGAGCGGCAGCGGCGGGCCGTGGAGGAGGCGGGCGAATTTGCGATGCGCGAGGGCCAGTTGCGCGCCGCGGGGCGTGTGGCCGCCGAGTTCACCCATCAGATCAAGAACCCGCTCGCCATCATCAATAACGCGGCGTTCTCGTTGCAGCGGGCGCTCAAGCTGGGCAAGCCGGTCCCGCCCGAACAGGTCCGCATTATCCAGGAGGAGGTCGAGCATTCCGACCGGATCATCACGCAGATCATGGGCTATGCGCAGTTGAGCGAAGGCCATGTGGAGCGGCTGAACGCGGTGGAAGAGCTGGATCATGCCATCGCCCAGGTGTTTCCGCCGGCTGCGGCTTATCCCGTCCATATTCACCGCGATTACGCGGGCGAATTCCCGCCCCTCTTCATGCAGCGCCGCCATCTGGTGGACACCGTCATGAACCTCTTGCAGAACGCCCGCGAGGTGCTCGGGGAGAAGGGCGGCAATGTCTTTGTTAGCGCCCGTTGCCACAGTGACTCTTCGGTCGAGGTCGCCGTGCGCGACGACGGCCCCGGCATCCCGCCTGAAAAGCTGGAGCGGATCTTCGAAGCATACTACACCACCAAGGATAAGGGCACCGGGTTGGGGTTGGCGACGGTCAGACATAACGTCGAACTTTACGGCGGCACCGTGCAGGTAGAATCCAGCCTTGGAAAGGGAGCCCGCTTTGTTCTAGTATTTCCGGCTAAGGCTTTGATTACGCTGGCCAGAAAACATTGAAGACGCTCGAACAGAAGAACGGAAGGTTGACGCGCAATAGCGCGGAGGTGTTCCTGTGAGCGTCCGGCTGCCGCCAGTGCTCGTGGTGGATGACGAGAAGAACATGCGCCTGTCGCTCAAAACAGTGCTCACGGACGAGAGCTACCCTGTGCGGGCGGTTGAATCCGCCGAAGAAGCCCTCGGCCTCCTGGAGCGCGAGGAGTTCTTCATGGTGATCACCGATGCGCGGCTCGGCGGGATGAGCGGCTACGAATTTCTGGGCAAGGCTCGCGCCAAATGGCCGGACCTGCCGATGGTGATGATCACCGCCTACGCCACGCCGAAGCTGGCGGTCGAAGCCATTCAGGCCGGGGCGATTGACTATTTGCCCAAGCCCTTCGCACCCGAGGAATTGCTGCACGCCGTGGCGCGTTGCGCCGAGCGCTATCGCTTGCTGCGGGAAAACGCCAACCTCCGCGCCCATGCGACCGAGACCTGGAGCCTCGAACAGATCGTGGGCGAATGCCCCAAGATGCACGAGTTGCGCCAGCTCATCCAAACCGTCGCGCCCACTGATGCCCGCGTGTTGGTGCTCGGCGAAAGCGGCACAGGTAAGGAGTTGGTGGCCGGCGCACTCCACAGCCTAAGCCACCGCAGCCAAGCCAGCTACGTCCGCATCAATTGCGCCGCCATCCCCGAAACCCTGCTGGAGAGCGAGTTGTTCGGCCACGAGAAAGGCGCCTTCACCGGCGCGCTCAAACAGAAGCTTGGCCGCGTCGAGGAAGCCGACGGCGGAACCATCTTCCTGGATGAGATTGCCGACATGAGCCGTCCGCTCCAGGCCAAGCTGCTGCGGTTCCTGGAGGATGGCTCCTTCACGCGCGTGGGCGGCACACAGGAACTGCGCGTCAATGTCCGGCTGATCGCCGCCACGAACCGCGATATCATTGACACCATCCGCGAGGGTCAGTTCCGGGAGGATTTGTTTCACCGGCTCAATGTGATGCAGTTCCGGCTGCCCCCGCTGCGCGTGCGCGGCGATGACATATTGCTGCTCGCCGAGTATTTCCTCCGCAATTTCGGGGTCTCGATGAATAGGAACGTCCGGGCTATCTCCCGTGCGGCTCGGCAGAAACTGCTTTCGCATCATTGGCCCGGCAACGTGCGCGAACTGCGCAACGTGATCGAACGCGCGCTGATTCTGGAGACCACCAGCGAAATTCAGACGCTCAGCCTGCCGGATTTCCAACTCGAGGGGCGTTTGCACAAGTCGGAGTCGCCAAAAATTACGGGCACCGAATCGCTCGACGATCGGATGGCCAACTTCGAGCGGGAACTCATCAGCGCCATGCTGGAACAAAACCGCTTCAGCCTCACCCGGACCGCTGAGCAGTTGAAGATCAGCCGCCATGCCTTGCGCTATCGCATGCAACGCTTGAATATCGCCACCGGGGCCGAGGGGGACGAAGACGTGCCCCCCCTTCAGAAGAAAGACTCTTTGCCATGAGCACAATTCCCATTTTATTGGCCGACGAAAGGACTGACGCAGTGTTGGCGTCCTGGCGCATATCGGATGCTGCCACGCGTGAACGTCTGCTTATCTTCGGCGCGATAGGCCTTATCATTTTGCTGATTCTGATCTGGGCGGTTTTCCTCAGAAAGGCACGTCGCCGAGGGGGCGAACACCATCATTCGCACCATCATTCCTCCAAGTCAGCCAAAGCCTCGCAGTCCGCTGCAGGGAATGGCGTTCCTCCGCCACCAGAGAAGCACCGCCGGCGGCGGCGTTCGGGCCACAGCCACCGCTCGCGCAATCCGACCCTCGCTGAAACCGGCGGCTTGCCGCCGAAACGCCCGGAAATCCCGCCTGAGTCTCAGCCCTGAGCCATGCAAGAGAGCCGGGCGATCACGCGGAAGAGCGCGTCGAATCTGGCGTTGGCCTTCGTGCTGCTGCCCAAAGCCAAACGCGACGGCATGTCCGCTCTATACGCCTTCTGCCGTGAGGTGGATGACGTGGCCGACAATGAGTCCCTCCCGGTCCCCCAGCGCCGCGAGCAACTGGCCGCCTGGCGCGCCGACATCCGCCGCGCCTGTGGCACCGAGACCCCGCAATTCTTGGTTAACCGCGAATTGCAGCCGGTCATCCACCAGTACCATCTAGCCTTTGAGCATTTCGATGCCTTGCTGCAGGGCGTCGAGATGGATCTCGACATCAAGCGATACCAGGATTACGACCAACTGGAGCTTTACTGCTATCGCGTCGCCTCGGTCGTCGGCCTGCTGAGCATCGAGGTGTTCGGCTATCAGGATCGCGTCTGCCGCGAATACGCGGTCTACCTCGGCAAGGCGCTGCAATTGACCAACATCTTGCGCGACGTTCGCTCCGACGCCCAGCGCGGCCGTATTTATTTGCCGCTGTCCGAGCTGGCCCGCTTCAAGGTTTCGCCTGAAGAGATCTTGCGGCTGGAGTACTCTCCGCGTTTCTGCGAGCTCGCGAACAGCGTGGCGCAGCGCGCGCGTCATTTCTATCGGCTCGCCCGCGAGACCTTGCCCGCCGCCGACCGCCGTTCAATGGTCGCCGCCGGGCTGATGGGCTCGGTGTACTGGCGGCTGCTGCGCAAAGTAGAGCAGCGGCGTTTCAACGTTTTTGGCCCTGAGTTAATACGCTTGAACAAGGGGCAGAAGTTGGTGCTGATCCTGCGTTCCTGGTGCCAGTTTATGTCCGGCGCCGTGTTGCACAGCTATGGCGGCTAGCCGGCCACATCCGGATGCTAAGCCTCGCCGCCTGATCGTCAACGCCGACGACTTCGGCCGTTCCGCCTCAATCAACCAGGCGGTCATCCGCGCCCACCGCGAAGGCATACTCACCACCACCAGCCTGATGGTGAATGAACCCGCCTTTGAGGAGGCCGTCGCTCTCGCCCGCGAGCATCCGACGCTGGGTGTGGGACTGCATTTGACCCTGCTATGCGGCCATTCGGCCTTGCCGCCCGACGCAATTCCTGGATTGGTGAACGCCAGGGGTGAATTCAGCAATCACCCGCCAGGCACCGGGTTCCGCTACTTCTTTCAGCGCAGTTTGCGCGAACCGTTGCGGCGCGAGATTCACGCCCAGTTTCAAAAGTTCCGCGCCACGCGCCTGCCTCTGGACCACGTCAACGGCCACCTGCACCTGCACCTGCATCCCACGGTGTTCCGCATTCTGATGAGCGACGCCGCCCAGCTCGGCATCAAGCGCCTGCGCCTGACCTTCGATCCGTTCCGGATTAACTTGCGGGTGGCCTCCGGCCATCTCCTCTATCGCGTGCTTCACGCTGCCATCTACCACACGCTTTCCGCGCGCGCCCGGCCCGCTCTGGCCCAGCGGGGCATCCGGCACACGGACGCTGTCTTCGGGCTGCTGCAGAATGCCCGCGTGGATGAACCCTTTGTCACCCGCTTGCTCCCGCAGCTCCCCGCGGGCGATTCCGAGCTTTACTCCCATCCCTCGCTTAATGAATTTGAGAATGAGTTTGAGGCCTTGGTCAGCCCCCGCGTGCGGAAACAGGTCAACCAACTGGGCATTAAACTGATTCGTTACCAGGATCTTTAATATGGCTAAATTGCTTTCAATTCTCATCATCGGGCTGCTCTTCGAATCTGCCGGCGTGGTTTCGCTCAAGATAGGAATCACGCAGATCGGCGACATGAAAGCAGTCAGCGTTGCGGAATTGGTCAAGGTGATCAAAGCGGGCGTCACCAATGTGAACGTGTTGCTGGGGGTGTTCTGCGAGGCGGTTTTCTTCGCGAGCCTGCTGATCCTGATGGCCAAGAGCGACATCAGCTTCCTGTGGCCGCTGACCGCGTTGAGTTTTGTGTTTGCGACCTTTGCGGCGATGTGGTTTCTACACGAAAGGGTCTCTTCCATCCGCTGGGCCGGCGTGGTGTTCATCATGATTGGCGCCGCGATGATCAGCTACAGCGAGCACGCCAAGCCGAAGCCCGCGCCGCCTGGCGCCACGGCGGAGTCAATCAGCCCGCCGCGGTAATTCGGGCCAGCACCTCTGCGAGTCTTCTGGCCGCTGCCTGCGTGTGTTTTTGCAGACGCAGCAGTGCGGCAACTTTACCCGGCGACTTCAACAGCACCAGGGCCAGTTTGGCGTAGCACATCTTCTGCTCCGCCGTCAGCAACAGGTTGAAATCCAGCGGCAGATCTTCCTCGGCAGTGTCCAGAATCGCCCGCACGGTGGCGCTGGGGATATTCTGCTCGCGGCACACGGCGCGTATAACTTCTGATTCCATCTCCACAGCGTCAGCCCTGGTTGATTGCCACAACGCACGCTTCTCGGCCGCGGTCGTCGCCACCCGGTCTGAGCAGTGAAAGCGCGCCCGCTGGGCACCTGCCGCCAGAAGTGCGGGCTCCAAGCCGGTTTCGGCGTCGGCATCGAACACTACCGTGCCTATCGTCAGTGCTGGTCGCAGCCCTCCCGCACTCCCACACGTCAGCACCAACTGCGGTCGCTCCTGCTCCAACGCATCACGAATCGCCCTCTCCGCATTACGCTTGCCCATGCCCACCAGGATGATTTTGAGGTCGTCGCGACCTTCCGCCCATTGCTGGAAGGGCCGCGATTCCTCCTTCAGTGCGAAGCACACCAACACCTTTCGGATTTCGGCCTTCGGATTTCCTTCGGGCCTCGGATTTCGGCCTTCGGATTTCACTTCACCCCCGCCAGCCGCTCTTTCCAGATATGATAAAGCAGCACCGTCGCCTTCACGTCCCGCAGGCAGTATTCTGCGATGTCCCGATACCGCCCTTCCGCCATCAGCGTGTTCACATCCGAGCCGGTCACGCCCTGACTCTTGGGCGACTCGATGCCGAACGCCTTACAATAGAAGTCCATGGTGAACCGGCGCGCCGCTCCATCCCGGCCGCTGACATTGTAGAATGTGAGCTGCTCAGCCAGATCGCAGTGCGGCTCGGTCTGGAAGCGGTAGCCCAGCCAGTCCTTGCGGCTAATCGGCACGTTGAGCAGCGCCGAACGGAGGTAGATGAACGGCACGTCGAACCCGCGCCCGTTAAAGGTGACGATCGTCTCGTAATGCTTCGCCACATCCCAAAACGCCGTCAGCAGCTCGACCTCGTCCACGCACGCCATGAACTCCACCGGGCCAGCCTCGTCCGCCGCATCGTCGTAGTCCGCCGCAGTGAAAAGCACCTGGCCGCGCGAGGTGTCGGCATTCAGCATGCCGATGCACACGACCTGGGCAGTCAAGGGCCAGAGATTGAACTGCCGGTGAATTTCGGCATGGCGGGTGGCGCGTGCCGTTTCGTCGGCTATCTTTTCGCACTCGCGGAACAGGTATTCCTGTTGCGCTTCGTCGAATTGCTCCAGCGGCAGCGCGGAAGTCTCTATGTCGAATACGAGTCTAGCCATTAAGCTCCAAACTTATCGAACATCTTGGCGTTCGCCTGCATCAGGCGGATGAGATACTTCGCCTGGAAGATGCCCAGCGAGCCTGAATTGGCGCCCGTTTCCGTGAATCGATCCAGCTTGTCCGAACCGGAGCAGTCGGAGAGCAGCATCACCGGTTCCGGATGCCAGGAATGGCCCTTCATGGCGCAGGGCGTCGAGTGGTCACCGGTGATGGCCAGCACGTCGGGTCGCTTGCGCAGCAGAATCGGCAGCGCGGCGTCGAATTCCTCGATCGCCTGCTTCTTCGCGGCAAAGTTGCCATCCTCGCCATACATGTCGGTGTATTTGAAGTGGATGAAGAAATAGTCGAAGTTGTCGTATTCGGCCAGGTATCGCTCAAATTGCTCGGAGATGGTCTGCGGCCCTTCCAGCTTGGCCATGCCCACCAATTGCGCCAGACCCTTATACATCGGATAGACCGCAATGCAGCTCGGGCGCAGGCCATACCGGTCCTTGAACAGCGGAATCTCCGGCTGATGAGCAATGCCGCGCATCAGGAAACCATTGGCCGGCTTCTTCTGCGCAATGATCGGCAGCGCTGCTTTGTAGAACTCGGCCACCAGCTTGGCGGCCTTCTTGGCCTTGGCGGACTTGGCGTCCACAGGCCCGGCCTGGGGAATGGGCAAGCCCTCGCGATGCGGATCGGCGTCGGTCAGCGGCCCTTCCAGGCCCTTGCCGCGGAATATCACCACGAAGCGATGACCTTTGCCAGCCTTGATGATCACCTCGGCGTCGCCCACTTTCTTCACTGCCTGCGACAGAAGCGCGCATAGTTCCTCGCACACCTTCGTGTCAATGCGTCCGGCGCGCCGGTCGGTTACAATGCCTTTGGTGTCGAGCGTGCAGAAGTTGGCGCGGGCCGCCACGTCGCCGGCGCGCAGCTCCAGGCCCAATCCCAGCGCTTCGATGACGCCGCGGCCGACCTGGAACTCCAGCGGGTCGTAGCCAAACAGGCCCAGATGTCCCGGCCCGCTGCCCGGGGTGATGCCGGGGGCCGCCGGGATCATACGACCCTGCGCCGAGTCTTTCGCCAGCGCATCCATGTTCGGCGTGGCTGCCGCCTCCAGTGGGGTCAGGTAGCCTTGCTCGCGTGTGGCGATGTCGCCCACGCCATCGAGCACGACCAGCACCAGCTTGGCAGTGGTCTTCAAAGTCAGTTCAGAATAAAGAGTATCCAGGTTCATAAATCAGTTACCGTTCGTTTAATCCTACGGGTGCCAGTGACGGCGCAAATCGCTGTCACAGAATGGCAGCATGATGCGGGGTAGGTGCCCGCACCGTCAACGCGATTCGGGCTGGGTGTCGCGGAGTTTTCAAAAGGAGACAAATTAGAGGTTTGTGGTTAGCAAAAGGAGACCAGGTCATTTTGGGAAATTGGAGAAGAGGATGATGGGTTGGGTTTTTGGATCGGGCTTGTTGGCCAGGACCGAGTGGTGGCCGGAGGGATGGTGGCAGAGGATCAGTTTAGTGGCGGGAGGAGCCTCGACCCGGAAGAGTTGGGGACCGACGGGCACACGGCCAAGGCCGTAGGCGCCGAGGACCAGGATAGGTGCTTTAGACATCTCAATACTTGGCCAGGCCGGTGGCCACGATGAACTCCGGCGCCACATAGAAGAGGTCCTTCCGCCGGAAGGGTTTGTTGAGGTGACGCGCAGCGGCGATGGAAACAGGTGGCGCGTCGAGCTTCGCGGCGGCCTGGTAATGCGTGAGAGCCTCCGCGCGACGGCCCAGGAGATCGAGGCAACGGCCCACCCAGACATGCGACTCCGCCCGCATCAATGGGTCGCGGTAGTCATACTCCGTGTTTCGGACCAGCAAGGGCAGCGCCAGTTCATACTTCTGCTCCTTCAATAGGATAAGGCCCGCCATGCGAGGGAAGATCGCTTCGCCCGGCAGCAGCTCGGCGGCGCGACGCAGGTGGAAGACCGCTCGGCTGTTATTGAGATTGTCTGTTTGCTCCGACCACGCTTGCTCATACTCGGCCAAGGCGGCACGCTCCGTCTGGCTGAGTTGCTGGGCGCCGGGCAAGTCATCAATCTCGTAGCGCGCGGCGTCGCCGTTCAGCAACGCCGACACGCGAAAACCGTGGAAGCGCTCGCTGTGGCACACGGGATAGTCCCCATTGGCGAGCCACAAGGCATCTTCGTCGGGACTTAGAACGAAGCTCTGCACATTGTTCGTGCCAGCGACAATGCTGCCGGCCACGCGCTTGCGCTGCTCGAAGGGGTCCAGGCAATCACTCAGCAGGCCGGGAACATCCTGTGCCGTGAGGGAACCCCGCTTATCCCGCAGCAGTTCCGTAAGGCGCTGAAAGCGTCCGTACGAGTTAGCCTGCCACGGATGGGGCGCGACTTCCAGGCGCTTCATCTCCCCGGTGGTGTAGTGGTTGGTTCGCACAAGGACGTCGTTTTCCGGTCGCACAATCTCGGCCTGACGCGCGGAGAAGCCGACCGCCGCGGCGGTGCGCGCCCGGGTGTCCGTCACGAAGAGGGTTAGGCCGCAGATGCGAGGCTTGGCCGTAATGCGAGCGATAGCCTGCTCAAGAGTCCGGCACTCGGCGAGCACGTCCCGGACGATGGCGAAGATCGGCGCGCCTTGGATGCGCACATCGCGGTTGAACTTCGTGTGGAGGCCCACCACGAGGCCGCTTTCGTTGAAGCCCTGCCCGCTGGCCGGCGCACCGAGGGCGCCCACCCACCAGAATCGCTGGCCCCGTTCCGGGTGCATGAGGATGATGGCGTTATTGGTGTTCCAGACGCCGCGGCCGAAGAAATCAAAGTTGCGCCCGATGAGCAGCTTCCCGTCCTTCGTGGCGCTGTCGCACGCAAAGAATCCCGAGCACATGGGCGGAGCTGCTAAGGGCGCAAACGAACGCCCCGCAAGATAGTGAATAATGTCAGGAACGAGGAATACGCGCTCCACCTGGACGGGGTCGAGGCCGTAGGCTCTCGCCATCGCCTGCAGGTGCGTGCGCAGGTCCTCGCCTAATTCCCCACGGTTGCGGAGATGGAACCACCACTTAAGCAAACCCCCGATGGGGCCTGCGACGGACGGGAGGGCATGGGCCACCAGCTTCGTGACCAGCCCACTCATATATTGGAGCGCCACGTCTCCACAGACTGCGGCCGCCAATTCACCGTGCTGACGGCCCATGTCCGCGTAGCTGCCCCGAAGCTGAACGATGTAAACGCCCTTGCGCCGAACGAGCGTTCCTCCCGCGCGTTCCAGGCGCAACTCCCGCGGAGTTAGCTCGTCAAAGGCTGGCATCACTCCCATCTGCATCTTGTTCATTTACATGTCAAAGATATAAAGGTCGTCGCCGAAGCGCTGCTCGTTGCGAGCGGGGCTTGGCCACAGGGGGGCGACGAGTCCATTTTCCCATTCTTTGAGTGCGGCCTGAAGTTCTGCCACGACCTCGGGTTTCTTCTGGGAAAGGCCCGTCGTTTCCGACCTGTCGGCGGCCAAGTCATACAACCAGATCCTGGCGGTCCTCTCACTGATGACCAATTTCCAATTCCCCTTTCGCACAGCCTTGGAAGTACCCGAACGCCAGAAGAGCGCCTCGTGTGCCCGCTCATGCTTGAGCACCTTCGAGACCAGGTCAACGCCGTCGTAAAGCCTGTCTTGCGGCAGCGGGGCATGGATGTTTGCAGCAATCGTTGTGAATACGTCCAACGTGCTGACCGGTTCGCGGTAAACGGTATTCGGCGGTATCGTGCCCTTCCAGTTCATCAGGAAGGGAACGTTGATGCCTCCTTCGAACTGGGACAACTTCCCACCCTTCAGTGGCCCATTCGTTGTCGCCAGCGTATAGGTGGCACCCCCGTTGTCGCTGGCGAAGACAAACAACGTCTTCTCTTCGATCCCGGCATCCCGCACCTTCTTCACGATGGCCCCGACCGCGTCATCCAAGGCGCTAATCATGGCGTAGTATGTGCGCTTGTTCGTGTCCTGCACCTCCCTGAAACGCTCATAGTATCGGGTTGGTACCTGGAACGGCTCGTGGGGAGCATTGAACGGAACATACAGCAGAAAGGGCTGGTCCTTGTTCCTCTCGATGAATTCCACGGCCTCCTGGGCAAATCTCTCCGTAAGGTAGTCTGTCTCTTGAATAATCTGCCCGTTTCTTTGAATGCCGCGATCTCCTCTCCGGCGGGCGAAACGTGCGGCCAGGTCAACCAGATTGCTGTGGCGATGGTAAATGATGTCGGGCGCTTCCAAGGGACTATACAGCGAGGCCCCGGCCAGGAAACCATAGTAGTAATCGAAGCCGCGCTCCCGCGGCGTCAATCCCGGCGCATCGCCCAGATGCCACTTTCCGATAGCCCCGGTCGCGTAGCCTTGGGTATTCGCTATTTCCGCAAAGGTGATTTCCGATTGCCGCAACCCTTGGGCCTTCAGCGAGGCGCGACTGGGAGTCTTAGCCTCGGCGGTGCATGTTTTGCCTTTTTGCGGCGCTTCGACCGGGTGGGAATCATATCAAGGGTGGGGGAATCGGCATACGAGGCGCGGCGGTTTTCCACAATAGCTCAATCTCGGCTAGGGTCAGGGCGTAGGCTTGGTTGACGAGGTCGCTGAGAGTGCGCTCCAGAGCCAGCGTTTCGGCGGCGAGGGCGCGGGCGGGTTCGATGGTGCGGATGTATTC
>Ga0118677_10010416_pt1 | contig 14221 bp, 16 predicted proteins | sample AliMusrvi5mmetaG_FD_86154 | JGI IMG/M metagenome (GOLD analysis project Ga0118677, IMG submission 86154) | reverse complement strand
CCCCCGTGGAGCCCGCCCCCACCAGGGTGTGCAGCTCGTCTACGAAGAGGATGGCGCCGGGCTGATCGTTGAGCGCCTTCAATACGGCCTTGAGGCGCTCCTCGAAGTCGCCGCGGTAGCGGCTGCCTGCCAGCAGGGCGCCGAGATCCAGGGCGTAGATGCGGGCGGCCTTCAGGGGCTCAGGCACCGCGCCCTCGTGGATGCGCCGGGCCAGGCCCTCGACAATGGCCGTTTTGCCCACGCCGGGCTCGCCCACCAGCAGGGGGTTGTTCTTGCGGCGGCGGCAGAGCACCTGGGCCATGCGCTGGATCTCAGCCTCGCGGCCCACCAGGGGGTCCAGGCGTCCCGCCGCGGCCCGGGCCACCAGATCCGTGGCATAAGCCTCCAGGGGATTGGCGGCGACGGTGGGTGTCTCCTCCTCCTCCGGCTCCTGGCTCGGGGCTGCCGGTGCTGATTTGGCACCTGGTCCGTGGCTCAGCACTTTGAGCAGGGCCAGGCGTTTCACGCCGTGCTTCTCCAGCAGATACCGCGCGGGACTGGCCTCTTCCTCGAGGAAGGCGGGCAGCAGCTCGCCGCCCTCCAGACTGCGCTTGCCGGAGCTGAAGGCGTGCAGGAGGCTGCGCTCCACCACTCGCACAAAGCCCAGGGTGCTGTGGGGCTGGAAGGCCTGCCCCTCGGGCAGGACCTCAAAGGCCTTGCCCAGCAGGGCCTCCAGGTCCAGGCGCAGGGCTTCCGTCTTCACCCCGCAGCCCCGCAGGGCCTGGGCCGCATGGGGCTCGTCCAGGAGGGCCAGCAGCAGGTGCTCCAGGGCCACATCTTCGTGGCGCCGGGCCAGGGCCAAGTCGAAGGCCCGCTGGATGCCCTGGTTCAGGTCGGCACTGAGCTGCGGGGTTTCAGGCATGGTCGGCCTCCACGGTGAGGAGCAGTGGGAAGCCCTCGCGCTCGGCCAACTGGCGGCCCCGCTCGGCGCGAGTCTCCGCCACATCCTTGGTGTAGATGCCCGCCACGCCCACGCCGGCCCGATGCACCGCCAGCATGATGACCGTGGCCTCAGCCTCGGGCTTGCGAAACACCGTCTGGAGCAGCCACACCACGAACTCCTGCGTGGTGTAGTCGTCGTTGTGCAGCAGGACTTTCCACATGCCGGGTTCCCGCGTGGCAGCGCGGGTGCGGGTGAGGACCTGGCCCTGTTTCTTGGTGGCCATGGCTGGCGCCTCCGGGCTTCAGGATAGCGGGGTTCCCCGCTGACTCAGAGCACCCGCCCCCGCAGGGCCCCGGGCGGCAGAGGCCCCCAGCTCCGTCCGTCCTGACTGGCGGGGCGGTTGTCGCCCAGGACCAGGTAGCCCTCCCCGCAGGCGCGGCGGCCTTCGCCGCCGCGCTCCGGGAACTGCACCCAGGGTTCCTCCAGGCGCCACTCCTGGATCCAGATCTCCGGGCCCTGCCAGGCCACGACCTCGCCAGGCAGGCCGATGACCCGCTTCACGGATCGCCCTTCGGGCCCCGCGACGAGCCAGACCTCGCCCCGCCGGGGCGCGTGGCTGACCCAGGCCCGCAGTGCCCAGTGCAGCTCACCATCGCGAAGGGTGGGCTCCATGCTGTGGCCGTTCACATGCACGGGCACCACCACCAGCAGCGGCGAGAGGGCCAGGGCCAGGGCGGCGAAGGGGAGCCAGGGCTTCACGCGCGGACGGTCATTCTTCGCCCCGTTCCATCCGTGAGCGCCACTTCCTGGAGGTGGGCGGGCGCGGGGACGTGGGGGGCCAGTTCGGCGAGGAGGCGCTGGGCCAGGGCCAAAGGGCCGACAAGGCCCAGGTCCGAGAGGAGGCGGCCCTGGAGGGGGGCCAGGCTGCGGTCCAGGGCTGCTTCCAGGTCCCGGAAGTCGACCACGACATCGAAGCCGTCCAGTCCCTGGCGACTGGTCACCACCTCCACGGTGTAATCGTGGCCCACCCAGGCCTCGCCCTGGCGGAACACCACGGACAGGGGCCGAGTGACGGCGGCTTCAAAGTGGAGGGGAGAGGGCTGGGGCAAGGGGGACTCCGGGGGCTGACTCCAGGTCGGGGCTTCAGTTTCTCATGGCCACGGCTACACTGGGCCTTCAAGCCCGTCATACCTGACAACTGGGTGAGCGAATCAGGATCCCCGCGGATCCATCGCCAGCCTGTATCGCAAGCGGAGGGACCCCATGAAGGCCCTGGAAATCACACTGTTCTGGCTCATGACTCTGGGCGCCGGCGGCTTCTTCGCCTGGACCATCCGCCAGCGGCTGGCCACCCTGAAAGCGGGCCTGCCGGACAACCGCTTCGACCAGCCCTGGGTGCGCCTCAAGGGCGTGTTCACCCTGGCCCTGCTGCAGAAGCGCATGGTCCGGGACAAATACGCGGGCTTCTATCACATTCTTATCTTCTGGGGCTTCTGCGTCCTGTCGCTGCGCTCAGTCGGGCTGGTGCTGGAGGGCCTCTTCCCCGCCTTCCACATGACTGAGGCCCTGGGCCGCTTCGGCTATGGCTACCAGGCCACCAAGGACGTCTTCGAGGTGCTGGTGCTCCTGGGCCTGGGCCTGGCCGCCTTCCGCCGCCTGGTGGTGAAGCCCTGGCGCCTGGAGAACTCCTGGGATGCTTGGGCCACCCTGAGCCTCATCGGTGGCCTCATGGTCACGGACCTGCTGGCCGACGCCGCCTACCTCTGGCTCTACAACCCCGCCTGGAAGCTGTGGGCTCCGGCCAGTCTCGCCGTGGGCCAGCTGCTGCGCGGCTTCAGCCCCCTGGGCCTGTGGGCCCTCTACAAGACCACCTGGTGGCTGCACCTGGCCCTGCTCTATTTCTTCGCGAACTTCCTGCCCTACTCCAAGCACTTCCACGTGTTCACGTCGCTCTTCAACATCTACTTCCGGGAGCTGGAGCCCCAGAAGAACCTCAAGCCCATGGACATGGAGGCCGAGCACTTCGGCATCAACAAGATCCAGGACTTCACCTGGAAGCAGATGCTGGACTTCTACACCTGCGTGGAGTGCGGCCGCTGCCTGGAGAACTGCCCCACGACCTTGACCGGCAAGCCCCTCCGCCCCAAGGATTTTGGCAATGACCTGCGGGATTACCTGAAGGCCACGCCCCTTGAGCAGATGGGCCAGGACCAGGCCGTGCCTGAAAATCGCCTGCTCATCGGCGGCCCCGTACCTGAGGGCTCCGTGTGGGCCCGGGACGAGGAGCACGCCCCCTGGAGCAAGGCCCAGCTCGAAGGCTGGATCAGCCAGGACACCATCTGGGCCTGCACCAGTTGCGGCTACTGCGAATGGGCCTGTCCCCTGCAGATCAGCTTCGTGGACAAGATCATCGGCATGCGCCGGTATCTGACCCTGGAGGAGAGCAACTTCCCCGCCGAGGCGCAGACGGCCTTCAAGGGCATGGAGCGCCAGGGCAATCCCTGGAACCTGCCAGCCGCGGATCGCGGCAAGTGGGCCGAGGGACTGAATGTGCCCACCATGGCCGAGAACCCCGAGGCCGAATACCTGTTCTGGGTGGGCTGTGCGGGCAGCTACGACGCTGCGGGCCAGCGGGTCTCCCAGGCCCTGGTCAAGCTGCTGCAGGCCGCCAAGGTCTCCTTCGCCATCCTCGGCTCTGAAGAGAGCTGCACCTGCGAGTCCGCCCGGCGCCTGGGCAACGAGTACCTCTACCAGACCGCCACCGAAGCCAACATCGAGACACTCAAGGGCCACGGTGTGAAGAAGGTCATCACCAACTGCCCCCACTGCCTCAACACCCTCAAGAACGAATACCCGGCCTTCGGGGGCGACTTCGAGGTGGTACACGGCACTGAGCTGGTGGCCAAGCTCATGGCCGAGGGCCGACTCAAGCTGGAGCAGACTGTCGCGGTGGACCTCACTTACCACGACCCCTGCTACCTCAGCCGCATCAACGGCCAGGTGGAGGCCCCCCGCGCCATTCTGGACGCCATCCCCGGCGTGAAGCTCACGGAGATGGAGAAGCACGGCGAGGCCACCATGTGCTGCGGTGCCGGCGGCGGCCGCTTCTGGCTGGAGGAGCACCTGGGCAAGCGCGTGAACCATGAGCGCTTCGAGCAGGCGCTGGAAACCAAGGCCACCACCATCGCCGTGGGCTGCCCCTTCTGCAACGTCATGCTGAACAACGCAGCAGGCGAGACCAACCACGAGGGCGTGGCCACCACCGACGTGCTGGAGCTGGCCGCCAAGGCGCTGAAGTAGGGCGACTGGAACGAACACAAGGGGGCGCCGTGGCGCCCCCTTGGCTTTGGGCCAAGACCCGATTCCGATAAGCTGGACCCATGTCCCTCGACCCCCGCCTCCTCGAGATCCTCTGCTGTCCCGCCTGCCATGGCGACCTGGTCGAACAGGCCGAGGGGCTCCACTGCCAGGCCTGTGGGCTGCTCTATCCCATTGAGGACGGCATCCCCGTCATGCTGGTCGACCACGCCCGGCCGGTGGCCTGATGCGCCTCGACCGCGCCCATGCCGAGACCCTGCTTCAGCGCATGGCGGGCCGCAAGGTGGCCGTGCTGGGCGATGTGATGCTGGACGAGTATCTCTTCGGCGAGGTGAGCCGCATCTCGCCAGAGGCCCCGGTGCCCATCGTGCGGGTCCTGCGGGAACGGGCAGTGCTGGGCGGCGCGGCCAACGTGGCCTCCAACCTCAAGGCCCTGGGGGCGGAGCCCCTGCTCATCGGCACCCTGCAGAAGGATGGGGCGGGTGAGAAGGTGCTGGGGCTGTTGGGTGGCCTTGGCGTGTCCATCTCGGGCCTGGTGCTGGACACCTCGCGCCCCACCATCATCAAGACCCGGGTCATCGGCCAGCAGCAGCAGATGCTGCGCATCGACCGGGAGGAACTGGGCACCCCGGACGCCGCCGTGCTCCTGGGCCTCAAGGACCGCCTGGAGCGGGCCCTGGGCGAGGCCTCTGCACTCATCGTGTCCGACTACGCCAAGGGCACCGTGAACGCCTCGGTCATGGCCGTGGTGCGCAGCGTCTGCGCAGCCAAGGGCCTGCCCTGGATCGTGGATCCCAAGCCCGCCCACCGGGAGCTGTACAAGGGCGCCACCCTCATGACGCCCAACATCAAGGAGATCTCGGAGCTGACCGGTCGCGGGGTGCGCTCGGACATGGAAGTCACCATCGCAGGCCAGGCCCTCATGGCGGACCTGGGCCTGAAGGGCCTGCTGGTCACCCGCAGCGAGCGGGGCATGGCCCTCTTCGCCCAAGTTGCCGCGCACCAAGCCCCCTGGATGATTCCCACCGAGGCCCGGGAGGTCTATGACGTGAGTGGCGCAGGCGACACGGTCATCGCGGCCTTCAGCGCCGCCATCGCCACCGGAGCCGACTGGCGCGACGCCGCCATGCTGGCCAACTCCGCCGCGGGCGTGGTGGTGGGGAAGATCGGCACCGCCACGGTCACACCCGAGGAACTGCTCGCCCACTATCAGGAACAAGAGGCGAACTGACAAGGGCCCCAGCCTGCTTGGAACATGGGGCCACCGATCGCCAGGCATATCAAACGAACAGGCAAGAAGCACAGCTGGGTTGCCTATCTTTATCGGTGTTCTTCTTTGATTAATCGAGCGATAGCAGCTGCCTCAATTCCGCAGTTCGATCGCCAGGAAGAACTTGTCCCCGGCACCAAGCCGCTCCTTCACCTGGGTGAAGTTGAGGTCGAAGGTCTCGGTCTCGCCGGGCTTCACGGTGCCGAACTTGGTGCCGCCCGAGGCGGCACCCAGGAGGCGCCCATCCTTGTCCATCACAGCCACGGCAAAGCCGGGGATCTTGGGCAGGGTTCCAGTGTTGGTCACTTCCACCTGGGCGCGGGTACCGAATTCGGCGCCCTTGAAGAGGTTGAAGAAGCCCCGTTCCACCACGCGCTTGTTGAAGAAGATGCTGGTGACCTTGAGCCCGCCGAGGTTGATGCTGAGGGGGATGACATGGTCCCAGGTGTAGGGGAAGCTCTCGGAGTAGAAGGTCAGGGGCTGGATCGGCGTGGGCTGGGGGGCCGTGGGCGGGGCCACCATGAGGGCCGCGGGAGCCGGTGCGGGCGCGGGTGCCGTGGTTGGCGCAGGCGGAGTCTGGGCCAGGCAGAGCGTGGCAGCAAGGAGGAGGCTGTGCATCTCAGTTCTTTCCGAAAAGACCGCCGAAGAGGCTCTTCTTGGGGGCGCTGTCCTGGTCTGGATCAAGGCTGGGGGCACCACCGCTGCGCTCGCGGCGCATGCGCTCGAAGATAGGGCGCAAACCCGGAACCTTGTGGGCCTCCAGCCAGTTCTCGCTGTGCTGGCGGGCTACCAGGTGGTTCTCCAGGATGCGGCCCTCGTCCACCCAAGTGATGAGCTGGGGCATGGTGAGCCCGCCGTAGATCTCTTCGCCGATCTTCAGGCGCAGCAACTCCGCGCCGGGCTCAGGGCTGGTGAATGGGGCGAAGCTGCGCGTGGCGGGGGCTGGAGTGGTGACTGGGGCAGCTTCCGCCGCGACCTTGGCGGCCATGACATCGGAGACCCGCAGGGCCACGGTGGGTTCCGCGGGGGCCGGGGCCGAGGCGGCGATGGCCTGCAGATGCTCCTGGCTCAACCGCATGGTGGAGCGGGAGGGAGCGCCTAGATCATCCTCGGTGAGCTCCGCAGGGGGCTCCACGGGAGTGGTGGGCCCGAGCGTGGTGTCCAGGGCCGAGAGGGAGGCTTCCAGGTCCGCCGCGTCCGAATCCCGGTGGATCTTCAATGGAGGTGTGGCCATGGGAGCGGAGCCGAAGAGCTTGTCGATGGCGTCCCGGGCGGAGGTGTACCCAGAAGCCGTGGCCTCCATATCAGCGTCCACCGACACTGGCGCAGGCAGCACGTATTCAGGCCGGGGTCTGGCCTCGGCCTTGGGTTCAGGAAGGGGCTCGGGGGCAACCACCAGGGTTTCTTCCAGCGCATCCGGGCCAACACCCTCCAGGTCGCCCAGGGTGAGGGAGGGAGCGGCGGGCAGGCTGGTGGGCTGGGGCTCAACGACAGGCAGGGACTCAGCAGCAGGCAGGGGCTCCACGTGGGCAGCCACCAGGTCCTGGGCCTGGATGGCTGCAGTGGCCTCAGGCTGGATGGCGGCTGTAGCCTCGGGATCCGGCAGGCCAAGCACGCGGGCGACAGCCTGGCTCACAGGGAAGATGTCTCCGCAGGCAAAACATTTGGCTCGGCGGGTAACCGGCCTCACCCGCTCGGGGCGAAGGCGGTAGCGGGTGGTGCAGCTCGGGCAGTGAATCGCTTCGGCCACCTGGAACTCCTGGTGTTTCGAGCAGGATAGCACCGTGATGGGCCAATGTCGCCCGGGCGCCGGGTATCCTTTTCCGTGGGAGGTTTCGTGCCGGGCGTGTTCATCACCATCGAGGGCGTGGAAGGCTCCGGGAAATCGACCCAGCTGCTGCGGCTCTCGGAACGCCTGCGCCACCTGGGGCTGCCCCTGGTGGTGTCCAAGGAACCCGGCGGCACGAATCTGGGGCGGGAGCTGCGGCGCCTGCTCCTGGAGCGGCACCCCAGCGGCGAGAGCTGGTGTGCGGATGCTGAGCTGCTGCTGTTCTACGCGGATCGGGCCCAACACCTGGAACGGGTGATCCGGCCCGCCCTGGCTGCGGGTCAGGTGGTCCTGGTGGACCGCTTCGAGGACTCCACCCGCGCCTACCAGGGTGCCAGCGGCGTGCCCGAGGCCGCCCTGGATCGCCTGAGTGAGCTGGTGCTGCGAGGGCTGCGCACCAACCTCACGGTGATGTTGGACCTGGATCCGGAGCTGTCCCTGCAGCGGGTGGAAGTGAGGAACCTGGCCCTGGGCGCCGAGTTCGCCGAGACCCGCTTTGATGAAGCGGAACTGGGCTTCCACCGCCGGGTGCGGAGTCGCTTCCTGGCCATCGCCCAGCAGCACCCCCAGCGCGTGGCCCTTGTCCCTGCGCGGGATCCGGTCGATCTGGTGGAGGCCGCCATCTGGGCCCGGGTGGCGCCCCTGCTGCGCAGCGCCGGCTTCGAGGTCGACTGATGTACAGCCCTGACATCATCGGCCACCAGGCGCTTCGCGAGCGCCTCCTGGAACGGCTCAAGACCGGCCGCATCCGGGGCTCCCTGCTGTTCACGGGCCCCGAGGGCATCGGCAAGCGGAGGGTGGGCCTGGAACTGGCCCAGCGGGAGCTGTGCCTGCGCCGCAGCGCCTGCGGCCAGTGCGAGCCCTGCCGGATGTTTGCGGGCGAGGAGCTGCCCTTCGAGCTGCCCAACTTGCTGCGCATCACCCCCGAGGGCAAGGCCGGCGTCATCCGCATCGACCAGATCCGGGAGGGCCTTGACTCCACCAACCAGCCCCGCTTCAGCCGGGGCGTCATCGAGTGGGCCAGCCTGGCGCCGGCCCTGGGCTGCCACCGCTGGATCCTGGTGGAGGAGGCCCACCGCCTGAACGAATCCAGCGGCAACATCCTGCTCAAGACGCTGGAGGAGCCCCCGGCGGGCACCCACTTCATCCTCGTCACCCATCGACCTGAGGCCCTACTACAGACCATCCGCAGCCGCTGCGAGCGCATCCCCCTGGCACCCCTCTCCCTGGCCGAGGCATGGGCCGTGGCCCTGCGGAATGGCTGGGACACCTCCGACCAAGAGCGCTGGACCGCCCTGGGCGAGGGCAGCCTGCGCTTCCTGGACGAAGCCACCTTCCGCCGGGCCGAAGCTCAGGTTGAGGCCTGGATCGCCCTTATGGGCGGGGCCTCCTTTGCCGCCTGGTCCGGCCCCCTCCTGCCCGAGAAGGAATCCGCCCTGGCCCAGGGCGAGCAGCTGCGCCAGCCACTGGAGCTGCTCCTGCGCCTCCTGGCGGATCTGGCTCGCATGCACGCCGGCGAACCGCCCGCCCTGGCTCCCTGGCGCGAGGCCCTGGCCCCCGTGGCGACCCGCCTCAGGAACCTGAAGGCTCCGCAGGAGGTAATCCTGGAGGCCCTGCGTCACCTGCCCCGGAACCTCAGTCCCGAGCCGTTGCTGCGGGAAGTGGCGCTGGCGATCGGGGTATAAATGCGGCCCCTTCCCCTCCTCCTGCCCCTGTCGTAGAATGAATTGAGGAGTTAAAACTCCTAAACAGGAGCCCGCCATGTCCGAACCCCTCTATGGCCACGACCTGCTGAGCCTGCTGATGGAAAAGGGTGGCCGCTGCGGCCTGGAGGAACTTCGGGCCAACTCGGCCGCGGTCCACGGTCCCGCCGCCATCTACAGCAACTGCCACGGCGACAGCTTCGACTTCGATGGCGTCATCGCCTTCCTGGGCAGCAAGGGCAAGGTGCAGGTGACGGATGGCGTGGTGGCCCTGGGCATGGCACCGGCCTGCCAGCACTGAAACGGACTGGGGTTGTGGGTTGTGCAGGCCGCAGGCCAGGGGCTTGTTTCAAAAATGACCTGTGGATCGTGAAAAGAAGATTGCAGCCACGATCAAAGCGTTCCATCTTTGAGGCATTCCTTGCCCGAAGGGGCCTGGTCTGACCACTCACCCGCATCCACCGGAGACTCCTTCTATGAAACTCCTCCGCATCAACCACCTCGGAATCGCAGCTCCCGGCCTGGATGACGCCATGGCCCGCATGGCCCGTCTCTTCGACATGAGCCCTGACCATACGGAAGAGGTGGCTGAGCAGAAGGTGAAGACGGCCTTCTTCCCGGTGGGACCCAGCACCCTGGAATACCTGGAGAGTACGGATCCCGAAGGGCCCGTCGGCAAGTTCCTGGCGAAGCGGGGCCCCGGCATCCACCATGTCTGCTTCGAGGTGGACGACATCGATGGCGCCGTGGCGGGCCTCCTGGCCAAGGGGGTGCGCATGATTGACCAGGCCCCCCGGAACGGCGCCCACGGCTGCCGCGTGGCCTTCATCCACCCCGCTGAGACCGGTGGTGTGCTGATGGAGCTGAGCCAGCAGGGCTGAGATCTAGCCCACCACACCCAGATAACCCAGCCAGAGCGCCCGCCCGAAGAACACCACCACCGGTGTGGCCAGGGCCAGGAAGCAGCCAAAGGGGAGCATGGTGTTCCCTGAGATGGCCTCGCCCTTGGTGCGATTGAGCAGCATGAGGGGCAACCCTAGGGCGACACCCAGGCCTGCGCCCAGGAAGAGGATCCCCAGCATGGGGGCCCAGCCCCAGAAAGCGCCCAGCCAGGCCAGCATCTTGAAGTCGCCCATGCCCAGGCCATCGGTCTTGCGGATCCACTTGTAAACCTGGTTCAGGAGGGCCGGCGCGCCGTAGCCCACGGCCAGGCCCAGCAGGCTCTGCTGCCAGGTCACGGCGGGTTGGAAGCCATGGGTGGCGGGGCTGAGCTGGAGGCCGTTGTAGAAGGTCTGGACATCCACGGCGCTGCCCGGGGCCATCCAGACCCGGAGGAAGGCCTCCGGGCGCCAGAGCTGGGGCAGGGTGAAGAGCACCCCTAGAACCATGAGGGGGAACTGGAGGACGTCCGGCAGGATCATTTCCGTGAAGTCCGTGAAGAACAGGATGAGCAGGGCGTAGCCGCAGATCAGGCCCTTGAACCAGATGAGGGTCCCGAAGGGAAACACCCAGGGTGAGGCCGCGAAAAGCAGGCCCCCCAGGAGTTCCACAAGGGGGTAGCGTACGGGGATCTTCCAGCCGCAGGCGGCGCAGCGGCCCCGCAGCCACAGCCAGCCGAAGAGGGGCACGTTGTGCCAGGGCTTGATGGGTGTCTTGCAGCCGGGGCAGTGGCTGCCCTTGGTCACCACGTTGCGGTCGGCGGGGTTCTCCTGGGGCAGGCGGTGGATCAGCACATTGCCGAAGGAGCCGAAGACCAGGCCGAAGGGCGCCAGGAGGATCGAGAGGATCAGCGGAGGAAGGTCCAGGAGGAGCATGCCACTAGGCTAGCCGACGAGCGGCTGGGCCGCGAGGAGGCGCGGGGGACCGGGGGTGTGCGCGCAGCGTGGGACCCCCGGGAAATTACGTTACCGGGGACTTCTGGGGCAATCGCGGCAGAATGAAGTGTCCCCCCGGAGTTGCCGTGAACCATTCCCTCCTGTCCTCCCTGGTCCTGATCCTGTCCCTGGGCCTGCCCATCCAGGCCCAAACCCCTGCACCTGCCCCTGCCGCAGCCACCCCTGCGCCCACGCCCACGCCCTCGCCCAAGGCCAAGCCCCGCGTCCAGCTGCTCACCAGCTACGGCCCCGTGGTGGTGGAGCTGGAGCCGGACCTGGCCCCCATCACCGTGGCCAACTTCCTCCAATACGTGAAGGACGGCTTCTACAAGGGCACCATCTTCCACCGGGTCATCGACGGCTTCATGGTCCAGGGTGGCGGCCTCCTGGAGACCCTCGAGGAGAAGCCCACCCGGGAGCCCATCCTCAACGAGGCCCCCAGTACCTTCAAGGCTGGTCTTACCAACACCCGGGGCACCATCTCCATGGCCCGCACGGGCCAGCCCCACAGCGCATCCTCCCAGTTCTTCATCAACATCGTGGACAACTCGCGTCTGGACTTCCGGGACATGAGCTCCGAGGGCTATGGTTACTGCGCCTTCGGCCGCGTGGTCGCGGGCATGGAGGCCATGGACAAGATCGCCAAGGTCAAAACGGAATGGCGTCGCGGCACCGGCGACATCCCGGTTTTCGCCGTGCGGCTCAAGGACGCGGTCATCCTGCCAGCCCAGTAGGGCGGCCTCAGCCTCAGTTTACGACCTTGATGGTGGGCGGGGGCTCGGGGCGCTGGCGGTCCTTGGGGATGAAGATCGATCCAAGGATCGAGGCCACCACACTGCTCACCAGGGCGCCGAAGAACCCCGCCCAGAAGCCACTCACGGTGAAGTTAAGGCCTAGGCGGATGGACAGGGACCCGGCCAGCCAGAAGACCAGGCCGTTGATGACCAGGCTGAAGCAGCCCAGGGAGCAGGCCATGGGCACGATGGCGATGACCTTGAGGAAGCTGCCCACGGTGGTGTTCAGGGCTGCCAGGATCACGGCCACAATGAGCAGGTCCAGGAAGCTGCCATGGCCCAGGCCAGGCACGAAGGAGCAGGCCACCAGGAGACCGATGGCGGAAAAGAGGAAGCGCAGGAGCGTGGTCATGAGGGCATCCCATCCTTTTCATTGGCCTGGGTGATGACGCTGCCCGGGGGCACGCTGCGGGTGAGCCACACGTTGCCGCCGATGGCGGAACCCCGGCCCAGGGTGATGCGCCCCAGGATGGTGGCGTTGGAGTAGATGATGACGTCATCCTCCACCACCGGGTGGCGGGGCACGCCCTTGACCGGGTGGCCTTCCTCATCCAGGGGGAAGCTCTTGGCGCCCAGAGTGACGCCCTGGTAGATCCGCACATTGCGACCGATGACGCTGGTCTCGCCGATGACCACGCCGGTGCCGTGGTCGATGAAGAAGCGCTCGCCGATCTGGGCGCCGGGGTGGATGTCGATGCCCGTATGGCTGTGGGCCAGCTCTGTGATCATGCGGGGCAGGATGGGCACGCCCAGGCACAGCAGCTCGTGGGCCAGGCGCTGGCTCGTGATGGCCAGCAGGCCCGGATAGCTGAAGAGCACTTCGTCGGGGCTGGTGGCCGCCGGGTCACCTTCGAAGCCCGCCTCCACGTCCGTGGCCAACAGGCGGCGCACCTCGGGCAGCCGCCCCAGGAAAGCCCGGGCCAAGTCCAGGGAGCGGGCCTGGCACCCCTCACAGGTGGGATCCGAGGCCATGAGCCCCCGCTGGATCTGGATGGCCAGGTCGTGGTACACCCGATCCATGCGGGCACCCAGGTGGTAGCGCAGGGTCTCCGACTTCAGCTCCGAGACGCCAAAGTAGCCCGGGAAGAGCAGGGCCCGCAGCTCCTCGACCAGACCCGCCAGAGCTGTGCGGGACGGGAATTCTCGCCGTCCCAGGGGCATGTCCGTGTGGGCCGTGGAGGCCTCCGCCAGGGCCTCGACCACGGAGTGGAGATCGGGAGAGTACGCAGGATCCATCGGCATGGTCTGAGAATACTCCGGTGCTGTTTCAGTAGGTCCACGTAAGGGCGCAGCCGGTCTCCTTGGCCAACTTCTCGGCCAGGTCCGGGTCGTGGCGCAGGCGCAGGTCATGGCCTGCCCGCACCCGGGCCATCAGGCCCTCCTTGGAGCGGTACTCGAAGGTCACGGGCAGTTCCCCGCGGCGTTCCGCCAGCAGGCTCGCGAGGCGGGGCGGGCACTCGCCCACGGGCAGGCGCACCAGGGCCCCGGTGAAACCCAGGCCCTGGAAGGCCTCCAGGGGCTCCAGAACTGTGGCGAAGAGCTTCACCACGGTCTGTTCCTCCTCGTCCTCGGATTCGGCGGGTCCATTGGCCTGGATCGTCTCCACCCGAAGCTCGCCGGTGATGCGCAGCATGGCCTCGGGCACGGCCAGGTGCCGGAACTGGTCGAAGGGGCGCTTGCCGGGCTTCTTGGTGACGGGATCCCACTTGTTGGCCATGAGCAGGACTTCCATCTTGCCGGTGGGATCCTCGACTTGGAGGATGGCCCAGGGCTCGCCCTTCTGGTTGGTCTTGAAGGCCACGGTGGAGATCATGGCGCCGATGACCACCTCGTTGCGGTCCCGAAGCTTGCCCGCGGCCACGTCTTCCAGCACGCGGGCCAGGTTGCCCTGCGTGTGGACCTGGATGGCGTCTGCGAACTCCTCAAGCGGGTGACCGCTCACGAAGAGGCCCAGCACTTCACGCTCCGCGGCCAGGCGGGTCTTGCGGTCCCAGGGTTCGATGTTTTCGGGCACTCGCCAGTCCTGGCTGAGGCTGGCCAGCTCTGCGTCGTCGAAGAGGCTGGTCATGCCCAGGTCCGTCTCGCCCTGGGAGGCGGCGGCCACGGCATCCGGCAGACCCTGCAGCAGGGCAGCGCGGTTGGGTTCCAGGCTGTCGAAGGCCCCGGCCTTGATGAGGGATTCCCAGACCTTGCGGTTGGCCTTTTGCAGGTCGGTGCTCTTGAGTGCGTGGAAGAGATCCTTGAAGCGGCCTTCCGTTTGGCGCGCCTCGAGAATGGCCTGCAAGGCCGCGTCCCCCAATCCTTTTACCGCTGCAAATCCGAACCGGATTTGCAGATCCCCCGTGGCCGTGAAGTCCAGGGCTGACTCGTTGATGTCCGGGCCCAGCACCTCGATGCCGCCCTCCCGGCAGTTCTGCACGTACTTGGCCACGTCGTCGGTGCGGCCGGACTTGGTGGAGAGCAGGCCCGCCATGAACTCCACCTTGAAATTGGCCTTCAGGTAGGCGGTCTC
>Ga0118677_10010415_pt1 | contig 14222 bp, 15 predicted proteins | sample AliMusrvi5mmetaG_FD_86154 | JGI IMG/M metagenome (GOLD analysis project Ga0118677, IMG submission 86154) | reverse complement strand
TAGCTGCACCTCCTGCACCTCCTGCCCCAACCGCAACCCCGCAAGCTGCTCCACCGACACAACCCCCGCAAATGCCTATGGCACAAGCACCTAACGCCCCGCAAATAAGGAGATAATCATGCCTACACCACAAGAAATTGCTATGCAAAATCAAGCCAATCAAAATCTGCAAATGCAAGGTAAAGGCAACCCAATGATGCCACCAGTATTAAATAATTCTGTACAGCAAATCCAACAACAGAGACAGCAGCAGATTGCCAATCAACGCCGTCAAGGTAGCAATGCCGGAGAATTAGGCGGAAATTGGAACCAAACCTTTGGAACCCCACAAGTAGGGGGTATTCAAAACCCTAATCCATCATGGAATAAACCTGCCTCAACACCGGTTCCTGGTAGTGGATCCCCAATTGGAGCTACGGGTGTAATTGGTGGTTCACAAAGCGGGTATAATCCTCCCCCTACTCCTTCAACCCTAACAGGAATCTAAGTGGTTCCTGATAAAAAAAATACCGCTCCTACGGCTCAGACCCAAGAAGGCTCTGACACCGAAGGCAATGAAAACTGGCTCGAACGAGCTAGAGGGGCGTATCAGACTTCTGAAACATACCTTGATTCTAATTGTCGCAAGGTGTGGGATGATTCTTTGCGGGCGTTTAATAATCAGCATCCGGGTGATTCAAAATACAACAACCCACAATACGAAAAGCGTTCTCACCTGTACCGACCTAAAATTCGTTCCATTATCAGAAAAAACGAAGCGGCTGCAGCAACCGCTTTCTTTTCAAATATGGACACCACATCCGTTGAAGCGGAGAACCCTTCCGATAAAGTCTCTGTTGCCTCTGCGGAGATAATGAAGTCTTTGCTTCAATATCGCCTGACCAAAAGCGTCAAATGGTATCACACGGTTTTGGGAGGCTTTCAGGATGCTCAGACTTTAGGGGCGGTATGCGCCCATATCTATTGGGAATACAAACAAGAACCTGTTGAAATAGAAATTGATGTAGTAGTTGTTGAAAAACCAGAGGACGCGGGAGAATACCCAGAGCAGACAGACTTGCCTAAAGGGGCTTTAACTGTTGAGGAAGAAGGTCTTCAGGAGGAAGAAGGTCTTACTGATAAAATTCCTATTCCTTCTGCAATGCAACAATCCCCACAGATGCAAGCACCACCCACGGGTATGCCACCGGGTATGCCACAAGGTCAACCAAATCAACCGGGGACGCCACCCCCACCACCAGAGCCTTCACCTCCAATACCAGAATTCAGGGCATTGGTGGACAAGCCTGTCGTGGATATAATCCCCATTGAAAACATACGCATAGACCCTTCTGCGGCATGGGACGACCCTATCAATACTAGTCCTTATGTTATCCACTTGATTCCCATGTATTTTATGGATGTAAAAGCCAAGATGAAATCTGGCGAGTGGAAAAGATTAGGAGATGGTTCTATCAGGTCTTCAGGAGCTACTAAATACGACTCCACAAGGTCAGCAAGGCAAAATGAAAAATCAGACCCTTACGATTCTGATGGCAAGGAGTTGATGGATTATGAAATCGTTTGGGTACAAAGGCATATTCACCGTGTAGATGATGAGGACATGGAATTCTACACAATGGGTACGGACTATATGCTGACTACCCCACGTCCCTTGAAAGAATCCGTATTTCATGGGCGCAGACCTTATGTATTTGGAAACTGCGTTCTGGAAACACATAAAGTTTACCCTTCCAGTATCCCTCAGTTAGGTCGCGGGTTAGCAGACGAAGCCAACGAAATCGCCAACCAACGCATTGATAATGTTAAGTTTGTTCTGAACAAGAAATGGTTTGTTAAAGCTGGTTCTCAGGCGGATATATCAGGGCTAATTAGGAATGTTCCAGGTGGTGTCGTGATGATGACCGACCCTGCCAATGATGTTCGTGAGATTACTTGGCCCGATGTTACTCAAAGTGCCTATGAAGAATCTTCTCGTATAGACAATGACTTGGCAGAATTGCTTGGAAACTTCAACGCGGCTCAGGTCATGGCGGATAAAGGCATAAATGGTCCTGCCAGAAATATGCAGATGTTGTCCCAGTCAGCAGGGACTTTGGTTGAGTATCTATTAAGGACTTATGTAGAAACATTCGTACAGCCTGTTTTAAGACAGTTGATGTGGTTGGAACAAGAATATGAGACCGACCAGACAATTCTTCAGTTGGCAGGCGCGAAGTCTAAAATGTTCAAGGAATATGGTTTGGGAGAAGTTTCAGACGAACTTCTAAACCGTGAGTTAGTGCTTAATGTCAATGTTGGCATGGGCGCAACAGACCCTAACATGAAGTTGCAAAAATTCGTGTCCGCCATGACCCAATACACCCAGATGTTAAAACTAGGTATTCCGGGGCTTGATATGAAAGAAGTCGGCAAAGAAATCTTTGGTCACTTAGGTTATCAAGATGGGTCAAGATTCTTTACCTCAGACAATCCTCAATTGGCTTTGTTGCAACAACAAAACTTGATGCTCAACAAACAGATGCAAGAAATGCAGAAGAAGTTAAAAGACAAAGCCGATGTAACGCAAGCCCGTATTGCAACTAATCAGGCTACTAACGAAGCCAAGATTCAAGGGATTCAAATTCAGGAAGATAACGCAAACTTGAGAGAGTCTTTGAAGCATAAGATGGCTTTACGGGAATCAGACCAGTCCAAGATGCACGATATTGGCATGAAGCATATTGATAATGAATCCCAGAACCTAAGAGACACCCTTGGTCATAAAGTTGCCATGAGAGAAGCCGACCAAAGCAGAGCGCACCAGATTGGGATGCAACACCTGACTAATTCTATGCAAGGGGCGCAAAAAGGACAGGATTTACAAAACCAGATTGCTCTACAACAAGCTAAACCTATGGAACCTAAATGACAGACGAAAATGAGTTAATCATACGCAGAGCCGTATTTGGAGAACAAGTCCATCAATTCTTGAACTCTGATATTGGCAAGTATATGATAACTAGAGCAAAATACGAATTAGAAGAAGGTTTAATGGCTTTACGCGCTGTAGACCCTACAGATTCAAAAGCAGTTATGAAGTTTCAGAACAAAGTATGGGTAGCTGAAAGTGTCCAGAATTGGCTTACTGATGCAGTTCAAGACGGGCTTTCAGCAATGGGTATTTTAGAAGAACGGGAGGAAGAATGAGCGAAGAAAACGAACAAATCAACGAAGAATCATCGGATAACTCTGAAGCTATTGCAGCGGCAATAGCGGAACAAAACAACGCTCGCGTAGCGGCTTTAAACGCTATCGGCAATAACAATGACCAATTTCGTTCGGAAGAACTGATGGATGTTAATGATGCGGGTAACACGGAACCGTTTGTTGCAGAGCAGCAATATATAGCCGATGAGAACGCTCCCGCTCCTGACGAAGTGCCTGTAGAAGAACCTGTAGTAGCACAACCTGTATCCCCACCCGACATGGTGACTTTTAAGGTCAACGGGATTGAAAGATTGATGCCTTTGAGTGAAGTGATTGCAAGGGCGCAAAAAATTGAAGCGGCAGACCAATATCTGGCTGAAGCGGCAAGATTAAGGAATCAAGCATTACAATCGCCACCAAAAGACGCGATTTCGGTCGAAGATGAAGACCTAGCCCTTGCTCGGGCGATACAAATGGGCGATGAAGTAGAAGCGGTAGCAGCGATTCGGAAATTGCGGAGTACCGGTCCATCGAAAGACGATCTGACCAAAACAATTGATGAACGGCTTACCTTTAATGACGCAATAGCAAAGTTTAGGGATGATTATAAGGATATCGTGAACGACCCATATCTAAATAAAATGGCTATGGATACAGACACGCAAATGATTGCCAATGGTGATCGCCGTCCTTATGAAGTTCGTTATCGTGAAATTGGAGACAACCTTCGTGGTTGGGTATCCAAGTTCCGTGGCGAAGAAGTAAAACCCATGACCAAGCAAGAGCGTAAGGCATCAGCGCCCGCCGTACCCAAAGCAGCAGCGGGTAAGACGGTAACTACTGTCGAAGAAGAAAAGGAAGAGTCAGCCGCAGATATTATTGCAGGAATAGCCTCTCAACGAGGTGGTCCTCAATGGATGTCTGGGTTTAAACATTAACTGTTAAGGAGGTTATTATGGCTGGTCAGGTGACAATAGCTAATTTGCTTGACTTTAAAATTGTGTGAATTGCTGGAATCCCCTTAGAGCCGATATGGCTACAGCGTAACTGGAAACGGTAAGCGCGAATGCTTGAAAACATATCGGATTGGGCAATCAGCAGCCAAGCGCCGTATAGGCGAAGGCTCAACGACTATCCCTTCGGGGAGTACAGCCAAGTGGCTGGAAGTGCATAACATCTTTAGTTTGATGAAGATATAGTCTGGTCTCATAGGAAACTATGAGCAGCGAAAGCGGTGCAAGACTAACGACCTTGCGCGAACATAAACGATGGGCAGTAAACAGTCTCGGTGGCTATATGTATTCGCGCCAACTGAGCAATGTACTACGGATGGCGGTACAACCACTTGTCAAGTTCCGTCAATTTTGTGATGTACGAGACGCCTCTCAACAAGGCAAAAAGAAAGGTGATTGACTTTTAGTCACCAATATCTGGTAACAGGTATTTAGAAACCGGGTGAATTGCTGGAAACTCCTTAGAGCTTTATCAACCACTGCGAGTCGAAAGACAAAGCCAAGGTTTGAAAATGATAGAGATTGGACAATCAGCAGCCAAGCGCCCTTAGGGGTGAAGGTTCAACGGCCAGAGCGTAAGCTCGTAGGATCAAGTGATCCGAAGTGCCCGGCTCCACGAAGGTGGATGAAGATATGGTCTGCTCTTGCAAGGAAACTGCAAGTAGGGTTAAATGGTGTACATCGAACCTAGGAGGTACAGATGGATGCCATTAAGCGTAGAGAGAAGTTTTTAGCTAGGATAGAAAAAGATTCAGAAACTGGTTGCTGGAACTGGACGGGGATGAAAAACCCGAACGGGTATGGGCAAGTCAAGAGGGATGGTAAGTTTCTGTTTGCACACAGGTATTCGTACTTGTTGCATAAAGGCGAAATTGGAGAATATTTTGTTCTCCATAAATGCGACAACAGAAAATGTGTAAATCCAGACCACTTGTTGCTTGGCACGCAGAAAGACAACCAGCAGGATATGAAACGCAAAGGGCGACATATCCACGGGGAACTTAGCTCGCAGGCTAAGCTAACTGAAAAGAAGGTGATGGAGATATACGCGCTGCATGAGGGCGGTATGGGAACCATCAGACTAGCTAAGAAATTTGGAGTGACTAAGAACCTTACGTGGATGATAGTAAGGGGGCGAGTTTGGAGCCATCTTTACGCGGCCCGGTATGGTGCTAACGACACCGTGCGAACATAAAGGATTTTCACCTGGGATGTATTCTCAGATGTAGCAACCGCTGGTGGGGTGATTACTGAAACTAACACCATGCCAGAAACCAACTTCACTATCGTTCAAGGTACTTTGACGATTACTGAGGCTGGAAATAGTGTTCCGTTCTCAGCCAAATTAGACAATCTGTCTAAATTTCCTGTGATGGAGCTTGTGCAAAAAGTGTTGAAAAACGATGCAGTCAAGACTTTTGACCGTTTGGCTTGGACGCAATTCAACCAAACCTTGCTTCGTGCAATTCCTGTAGCCGGAACTGATACTGCTGCCGTTACCTTGTACACCAATGGTACTGTCACTGGTACTAATTCCATCGCTTACGGCAATGCACACGCTAAGAGCATTGTGGATTTGATGAAGGAACGTAACATCCCGGCTTATTTGGGTGATGACTACTATGCGTTGGCTTGGCCTACGACCCTGCGTTCATTCAAAAACAACTTGGAAACCATCCATCAATATTCGGATACTGGTTTTAAGCTGATTATGAATGGCGAAATCGGACGGTACGAGAACGTACGTTATGTTGAGCAAACCAATATTGCCAAGGGTATCGGCACTACGGGTATCTCGACTGCGAACGGTGGTGATATGACGGCATGGACGAAGGGAAATTCCGATTGGATATTCTTCTTTGGAAATGACACTGTGGCTGAAGCTATTGCGACTCCTGAAGAAATGCGCGGGAAAATTCCCACGGATTACGGGCGAAGCAAAGGCGTTGCTTGGTATTATTTGGGTGGATTCGGAATTGTTCACTCTTTGGCAAGCAACTGTCGCATCGTCAAATGGGATTCAATTGCATAATCAATGACTTACATCATGTTGCAAGGTAACTAATTGATGAAATTGTCCCATTGTACCAAGTTCTAACGTAATCCAACGCGGGGTGGGGGAACCTTCTCTCCCCCACCGCCGTACCGCACATAATGACTGAGAGGTAGTCTTATAAGGAGTTATCATGGCTACAAAGAGCATGGCGTATGACCATCCAACATACTTAGCAAGAACAGTTCTGGCAGCACCTGCTGCCGCAGCTGGCGCATCAACCTCGCAGAAGTTCGTGGCATGGACTAACCTTACGGTTTATTCCGTTACCGCAACCCTGTTAGCAACTGGTTCATCGACCTATACGGGTCAATGGAACGGAACCGCAACCGCAACTGGCGCACTGGCAGATTCTTTTGCCTTGTTCCGTGTTTACAATACTGCCGCCGCTGGCGCTACCCCTGCTTTAGCAACACAAACATGGGGAACTTATTGCGTCACGTTGTATAATGGCACAAGCACTGCAACCCAAACCAATAACCCCGGTTTCACCAATTTTTACAACATCGGTGGCACAGGTTCAAATGGTTCGGTTACGGCAACGGGCGGAGTTAATATCAACCAAGGAGATCAACTCTTTATCACACGCGGAACAGATGCTACTTGTGTTACCGCGTTTGCGATAGAAGTTGCGCCTACTCCTCTTGCTAGCATAACGGTATAAGGAGGCTATCATGGCTAAAACTGACGCAAAAGCACTACTCAACGACAAGACAGGCAAAAACGCTCCTATGGTTGCAAAAGCCCCTAAAACTCCTAACTACAAAAACAGTAGCGGGGAAGATGAAGGGCAGATGAAGGGCAGTGGGATGCCAGAAAAGTTTGATGAGCCTTTGAACGAACACCCTGCCGGTATTGGGGGCATGGATTCGTTAAAAGACGACATTGGCGAAAAATCTGGTTTCCTGACCTACGGCTACATTGACAAGGCAGGTACGCCTTACGGTGAAGCAGCGAAGTTCAACTTCCTGCCCCCAGGCATGGACATCAGCAATCAAGAAAATGCTGAAATCCATGAAATGAAGCTGACTAAAGTTACCGATATGTCTTACCCCGGTGACGGATGGCAAGGTGCTCGGGACATTCCTGAGTAATTAACGGGGGGGCTACGGCTCCCCCTTTTTATCTAGGAGAATATTATGTCAGTGCAAGAAAAATTCCAAACCATTGTCCCGTTTTCTAAAATTAAAAGCGAAGAAGGGAAAAGTGGTAAATGGGTGTCTATGGGTTCGCAAAGAGCGCATTTAGACTTAATTCCTAAGACCAATTTCGATTCCAACGGATTTGCCAAACCAGACCGTTTCAACGAAATGCCCCAAAATATGCAAATTGACCCAAAGCTATCCGCTTACAAATTCCATTTAGGATTTGGCGGAGATACCGATGTGTCTGACAATATTAACGAAAAATCATTGGAAAAAGGTTTTTCTCGTCAAGACATGAGCCCTACCGATGAAGTTTATACAGGGGAGCAAGTGGATTTGTTTTATTCAGAAGTAGTTGAAGATGGCGGTAAAGATATTGGGTTTTCAGAAAGAAATAACTACCTTGATCGCCTATAATTATGTAGTTAATGTATTACTTTAACTATGGGAGAATTCCCACTTAGGATACTAAATGAAAACAATTGATTTAGAAAAGTCTTATGGAACAATTTATAACCACCCTACCGCTCAATACGAGCAAGAGGGTGTGTTGTATGGTTTTGACCTAAAGCCTTTATCTATGGAAAAAGAAATTATTGAAAATAAGACACCTGAAGAAATTGAAGATTATCTGAAAGAACTTCTGGCAGGCGGGGCTATTTTGCAATCAAATATCAAGAAAGAATCAGAAATGATGGGTTTTAACTGGTTTGATGTGCAAAACGCAGGACTGAAATTAAATGTCACCAAATATAAGGTCGGGGTCGCTAATATGTGGAAACTCCCCGGTGAGTAAACTTGAACGCCATTATGTGAGGTTTTAAATATGTGGAGTAAAGATGACCCGATGTGCAACGAAGCAAAGAAAATCGTTTGGGAAGTTGCGCCTTATTTGAAAGGACGGGGAATAGACATTGGGGCAGGAATGTTCAAGATTCTGCCCCAAGCCATATCGGTGGATAACTGTGCCGATAAAGAGATTTTTGGACACCCGATAATACCTGATGTAAGAGTGCAATCAGGGGAAAAACTGGATATTTTTGCCACGCAGTCTATGGACTTCGTGTTTTCATCGCACCTTTTAGAACATATTGTAGATTACAAAGCCGCCCTTCAAGAATGGTGGAGAGTCATCAAGTTTGACGGTATTTTAGCTCTATACCTTCCCCATAAAGACTTTTACCCCAATGTTGGAACGGAATATGCCAATAACGACCATAAGCACGACTTCCTGCCAAAAGACATCATTGATGCTATGGAAAGCGTTACAGGTGGCGGTTGGGACTTATTGGAATGTCAGGAACGAAACGAAGACAAAGAATATTCGTTTCTTCTGGTCTTTAAGAAACAACATGGGAAATTTCACAATAAAAGTTACCTGAAACCAAAGCATGAGAAACGGATTTTGATATGCAGGTTTGGAGCCTTTGGAGACTTGATGCAAGCGTCTTCTGTTTTTGCAGGGCTTAAAAAACAAGGTTGGCACATCACTTTAATGACTTCGCCACCGGGTATTGATGTGGTTCTTACTGACCCTAACATTGACGAGTTTATGATTCTGGATAAAGACCAGATACCCAATGGAGACTTAGGTTCATTCTGGAGACACCAAGCAAAGAACTATGACAAATTCATCAACCTTTCTGAATCAGTAGAAGGGACATTTCTCGCTTTGCAAGGAAGGTCTACACACGCCTTCGCACCTGCCGCACGACACGCTGTTATGAATTACAACTACCTTGAATTCCAGCATTTGCTTGCGGGGGTTCCGCACGACCCTCAAGTAAAATTCTATCCCAAGCCAGAAGAAAAAGAATGGGCAAGAAAAACCAGAGCAAAAATGGGCAAGTATGTAATCCTGTGGAGTCTTGCGGGTTCGTCAGTTCATAAGACATGGGCGGGACTTGACGCAATCTTGGCAGCACTCATGCTAAACTACAAGGACGTAGATGTTGTTTTATGTGGTGGTCCTGAAGCCGTCATTCTTGAAGCGGGTTGGGAAAAAGAACCTCGCGTCCATCTGACTTGCGGAAAATGGTCAATTCGCCAGACGCTATCGTTTATTACAGAAGCGGATTTGGTCATGGGTCCTGAAACCGGAGTTCTTAATGCAGCCTCCCATGAGGAGGTTCCAAAACTTATATTCCTCTCTCATTCCACGGAAGAAAACCTGACACGAGATTGGGTGAACACAATTTCTCTTTCTTCAAAGGAAACCAAGTGTAAAGGTCGTGGAAACAATGAAGCCCCTACTTGTCATCAATTACATTATGGTTGGGACTATTGCACAAAAGATGAAGGTAGCGGAACCGCTCAATGCCAAGCCGACATTACTATTGATGAATGTTATTACCATCTTGAATTATTTATTGACCGTAAACTGAAAGAGGTTGCGTAATGGCTACTTCCGGTACATATTCGTTCACCGTTTCGCGTGATGACATTATCCGTACCGCAATGCTGTTTCTTGGCAAATTAGATGACACTGAGGTTCCAACACCCACAGAGACTAACGACCTCTCACGAATATTAAACATGATTGTGAAGCAATGGTCGGGAAAAGGTGATGGGTCGGCAAGTCTTAAAACATGGACAAGAAAAAGAGGCTACTGCTTCTTGCAAGGCAATCAGTATAGTTATGTATTAAGCCCTTCTACTGGTCAATGGACAAACAGCTTTGTCTCCACGACAACTACTGCTACCAACGCAGGCGGAAGCCCCACGGTTCAAGTAACAACATCAACGGGCATGACCAACGGAGACAAGTTTGGTATTGAACTGGATTCTGGCGTAATCTTTTGGACAACGATTCTTTTGGTTGCAGGAACCACCATTACCTTAAATGCCAATGTCCCGACACAAGCCTCTACAGGGGCAACGTGCTACGACTATACTTCTAATGCTCAACAACCTGATGTCATTGAAACCGCGCTGTTAAGAGACAACCAGAACAACGACACACCTTTGAAAAAGATGAATGTCCAAGAATATGATGAGCTACCAACTAAAACTCAGGCTACTTATATATCCGACCCAACCGCTATTTATTGGGAAACCCAACTTGGTCAGACAACTCTCTATACCGACTGTGCAGGGGCTGCGGACACTTCCAAGTACATTGTCTTAACTTATTTGGAACAAATCCAAGACTTTAACTACGCAACAGATAATCCTGAATATCCTGCTGAATGGTATTTGGCTCTTTGTTGGGAAACGGCTAAACAAGGCAATTCTATGTTTAGAGCCATTTGGACAACCGATATGGAAGATAACTACAAAAAAGCCATTGCCATTGCCCATATGAAAGAACCAGAAAGACGGTCGGAATATTTTTTGTGCGGAGATGATTGATGTTACCCATGTCCCTATTTGGCACTGGGATAAAATCTTATTCCCAAGTTGCTTGTAGCCAAAGAAGGCTGAATTGTTATTACGACCTTCGTTCTGACGGGGATAAAAGCGAAGTTGTAGTACGGGGAACTCCGGGTCTTGTTTTGTGGTTTACTTTACCAACTTATCCAACAAGAGGTTGGAGAGTTGTAGCTAATATCCTTTATGTCGTAGCAGGGAATACTTTATATTCGGTTACAACAGTAGGTGTTTATACTGCGCTTGGAACCATTGCTACAACTACGGGAAATGTCTCAATCTCAGATAATTATGTTCAAGTAATGATTGTAGACAGTGTAAACGGGTATATTTTTACCATTCTCACTTCTACATTAACCATTATCAGTGATGTAAACTTTCCCTCTATCGGACCTGCTTCAGTAACCTTTATTGATGGTCGGTTCATTGTTAATGACCCCCAAACACGGCAATTCTTTGTGAGCGCGTCTTTTGACGGAACAACATGGACTCCGGTGATGTTTGGCACAAAAGAAACTTATTCCGACCTTTTGCAAGCAGTAGACAACAACAACGGCACTATTATCATGTGGGGGACTTCTTCCGTTGAGTTTTGGCAAGATGTAGGTGCAGTAGGTCTTCCATACACGTTGATTCCCGGCACTGTTCAAAATATAGGTTTGGTCGCTTTATGGTCAAGATGTTATATGGGTTCTTCCGTTATATTTTTAGGCATTAGTCAGGAAGGTGGTATTCAAGTTTATGCTATTGATGGCTATACACCAAAAGTTGTAAGCAATCCAGATATTGAGCAATTGATAGACTATTTTACGGATAATTTTATTATAACCGATGCGGTGGCTTTAACTTACGCAATAGGTTCTCATAACTTCTATCAACTGACTTTCCCAACGGCTAACCGTACTTTGCTCTATGACATGACCTCTAACATTTGGCAAGAAGTCCAAACAGGCGTCGCGGTATATAACCGACATAACGGCAATCTTGGGGTGTTATTTAATTATCAAAACCTTATCAGCGATTACTCAAACGGAAATATTTATTACATGAGTGACGAGGCTTATACCGATAACGGAACCGCCATCAAAAGACAGATAGCCACTCGTCATTTAAGGTCAAATGGCAATGAATTTACCTTAGATGAAGTTTTCTTGGACATGGAAACAGGAAAAGCCTTGCAAACAGGGCAAGGGTCTAATCCTCAAATTGTTCTTCAAAAGTCTAAAGATGGAGGAAGAACATTTGGTTATGAGCGGTGGAAAACGCTCGGATTGGTAGGTCAATATCTCGCTCCCCGTGTTATATGGAGAAGAAATGGTAGAGCAAGAGACTTTGTATTCCAATTTACCATGACTGACCCAGTTCAATTTGTAATAGCGGGGTCTGCTCTAACCTCCGATGGCAGTTCGGATGATTCTAAATGAGTATCCAATTAGGACCACCTCCAACCTTGTCCCCTTGTGACTATAAATTACAAGCGGGCATGAAACTTACTGAAATCTGGACTAAGTGGTTTAATGTTCTGTTTCAGTATTTATCGTCTTTTCCGGTTTCGTCTTTGGTTAATACAATTTCACCTGTAACGGCAAGCACTTATTCCGTAAATACAACAGATGCAACGATTGTTGTGAATCACGCAGGTATTTCTACCCTGACATTTCCTTTGGCATCGGTCTATATGGGAAGAAGTATCTTAATTAAAACTGTGACAGCAAATACAGTTGTGTCGGCAACCGCGAACATTATTCCTTTAATCGGAGGGTCTGCAAGTACCGCAATCCTTGCAGGAACAGCGGGAAAATGGGCTATTGTGCAATCAGACGGAACAAGTTGGCAAATCATGGCGAGTAACTGATAAAATGCTGATTATTAGGAGGAAAATGTGAGCGTTCCGTTAACAGGCACTGTTCAGTTAGCCAGCCAAGGCGTAAGTGACATTCAGTCAAATCCTTATTGGGATTCGATAATGAGCGCCATCAACAATGGGACCGCTTCTATTGTTCAAACTGGCTCCAATCCTGGATATTTAGGGCTGCCATCAACTCCAATCTATGGCATAAGCATAGGTGGCACAATATTACCTGCTTCTACTGCTACTAATATTCCAATAATGGGTGGCATGACGCCTGCGGCAGTTAGTATCTCACCAGTTACTGGCACACCGGGTGCTTATAATATTAGTTTTGGCAACCCTGAAAGCGAAGGCAATATATCCGGGGTTGTTGCTACAGATTCCAGTGGTGCAATTCAACCCATCAATAATTTAGCACAACAATTTACTTATACCCCCGGATCACCTGGAGGTTTCTTCCAAAGTGGATTTGGACAGTTTCTTGAAATGGCTATTCCTATGGCTTTAACCGCAGGTGGGGCTGCCGCAGGATTAGTGGGGTCTTTATCATCTGGGGTAGAAAGCGTTACTGGACTGACCGCAGGCAGTGTCGCCAATGCTGCTGTTACAGGAGCAGTTACAGGTGCTTTGAAAACTGCCGTTACAGGTGGGAATATTCTCTCTGGTGCTGCTACTGGTGCTATATCTTCTGGTGTAGGAGCTGAAGTTGCCCAAAATGCCCCTGCTATAAATTCAATTACAGGTTCTCCCACTATTACTTCTGGGCTTGTAGGAGCAGGAGTAGGCGCTTTAACTGGCGCTGTAACAGGTGGCAATGTAGGGCAAAGTGCTTTAACAGGAGGTATATCTGGGACAGTAAGCGGAGCAGTTAATTCCGCAACTTCCGGCTCTGGAATACCAAGCATGGTCACTAACCCTATAACAGGGGCTATAACTCAAGGCATAGTTGGGGCTGCCACTCCCGCTTCAACAAATTCAACCACAGGTAGTACAAGTACCACTGGAGGAACCGCTATGACTACCAACACGCCATCTGCTACGACTACCGCGCCAAGTACGGGAGCCGATATAGTAGCGGCAGCCGCTGCCGCAGGTCAGACCATAGACCCTGCAACAGCCGCAAGCATGGCATCAATAGGTTGGACGGCTGCTTTAATCACTGGTATCGCCTCACAAGCAACTTCTAACGGTCAGTCAATGGCTGCAACCGATTGGTCGGCTTTATCAAGTGTTAATCCCACCACCGCCGCCTCAGCCGTGGCAAGTGGAAACTTTAGTACATTAGGGACGACGCTTAGTGGTTTACTAACCAGCCCCACTGTAACTGCAACTTTAATCGGATCAGGGTTAGTTACAGCGGCAGATGTATATGCCATGAACAATGCAGCATCTGCGGGCAATTTAATTGCTAACGCGGCAACCACAGCAGGGCAAAATCTCTCTGCGGCTGATATAGCACAAGGACAAATTCTTAGTAATGCGGCAACACAATCTGCCGGAGTCATTTCAGCGGCTGACATTGCTGCCGCACAGACCCAAGCTGCCGCAGCTACGGCTGGCGGTCAGGCTATGGCAGGTGCTTATAAGTTAGGTGGTCAGCC
>Ga0118677_10010414_pt1 | contig 14223 bp, 17 predicted proteins | sample AliMusrvi5mmetaG_FD_86154 | JGI IMG/M metagenome (GOLD analysis project Ga0118677, IMG submission 86154) | reverse complement strand
TAGGAATGTCGTGAGAAGTTTCGGGAAGAAGTAAGAGAACAGCACGAACACAAGTAGCAGCAGAGCCATTAATTAGAAGCCGGGAACCTGTGATAAGGAACCCGGCTTTATTTTTGCTCATACGCTAAGATCGAACATAGTACCCAGTCGTTCAATAGCATAATTCGGCTCGGTGGCAGGTAGTTCTTTAAAGGCAGTTCCGAACTTGTCAATATCCTCGGAGTAAACCTCTATAACGGAATTAGCGCCAAAAATGCCGCCAGTGGCGTTTAAACCATGCAGAAGGTTCAGGGCCGCTCCTAAATCAATTTCTATTTCAGGTTTCTTCTCGTTCATTCGATGTCTCACAGATAGTTTGAATTACGCCATAATGGCAATCAGTGTCCCGGCACATTGGGTGGCGGATCCGCGCCGAGTTGACCCTGACGGCTAAAACACAAGCGGTATCATCTTTTTAGTATAAGTCACATATTGCCCATATTCAGGATAATGTTTCATAAGCAGCTTTTCTTCAATAAATACTCGAATGTCCCCCCATGGATATACTGTAGACGTTGGCATCAGTGTATAGAAGAGGTCTACATCATCAGGAAGGGATCATCAAGTAAAAGTTCGTAGGGGTAGTTATGGTATTGACCTGATGATAGTTGAAATGATACCTTTCGTTCGTAATTTGAATGATGATTGGATAGAAAAATACTGTCTGATACTACCTATATCCTACCTAATAATATAATATGCATAAAATAAGTATATAAAACAGTAATATATGTAAGGAAGGTTTCTATGAAGGTTATTGTCCTGCTCGGCGACGGAATGTCGGATGTCTCCTATGGTGAACTCGGCAACAAAACGCCGCTTCAATACGCTAAAACTCCACATATGGATTTTATGGCTCAACATGGCCAGGTTGGCCTGGCTCATACCGTTCCTGCCGGGCTTCCCCCGGGGAGCGACGTGGCTAATCTCTCCGTATTCGGCTACGATCCCAGAAACTGCTATACCGGACGTTCTCCCCTTGAAGCGGTGAGTATGGGTGTAACTCTCGCCCCTGAAGACGTTGCCTTTCGTATGAATCTTGTTACCCTCAAGCCTCAGGGTAGCTCTATCTATATGCAGGACTTTTCTGCCGGGCATATCTCAACTCCGGAAGCCCGTGAACTGGTGGAAACGCTCCAGAAAGAGCTTGGTGGCGCTGATCTTGAGTTTTATCCCGGCGTCGGATACCGGCATCTGATGGTCTGGCGCGGCGGCAGGGACGGCATGCGCACGACTCCCCCTCATGATATTTCCGGCAAATCGGTGCTTGACTGGCTTCCTTCGGGCGATGGTGCGGACAAGTTGAATAACATCATGAATCATGCCCAGATGGTTTTGCATAGCCATCCAGTCAATAAACAGCGCAAAGACAATGGCCAACCGCAAGCCAACTCGATTTGGCTCTGGGGGCATGGCAAAACACCCCACATTGATGGCTATCGGGAAAAATTCGGTCTGTCCGGCGCGGTTATTTCGGCAGTCGATCTGATCAAGGGAATCGGCATTTGTGCCGGTCTGGATGTCATCAATGTTGAAGGGGCGACCGGGTATATTGACACAAACTACCTTGGCAAGGGAGAGGCCGCTCTGGCCGCTCTGGAAAATCATGATTTCGTGTATGTGCATGTGGAAGCGCCTGATGAAGCATCCCATGCGGGAAACATGCAGCATAAGCTTCAAGCTATTGAGGATTTTGACCGTCTGGTTGTCGGTACCGTTCTTGAAGGAATGAAAAAGTTCGACAACTTTGCAATTCTCTGTATGCCAGACCACCCTACACCGGTTAAATTAATGACACATACTTCAGATCCGGTACCGTTTGTTATCTACCGGAACGGGTCAGAAACCGGCAATGGAGCCGCTTCCTATGACGAGGTCCAGGCAAAGTCGACCGGGCTGATTGTAGATGGACATTCCCTGTTACCAACGCTGATTGCGTAACTCTTACACTTAGACGCACAAAGGCTTCCGAACTGCTTTTCGGAAGCCTTTGTGCGTTCATAATTCCCGTTTTTTCGTTACCTTTTTTCCAGTCCTGCCGGTTCCTTCGTAGTCAGTTTCCAGACGTTTCTTGGTGTCATGTCACGTCCCGGCGGGTTTGCCTGAGCGGGTGCTTTACTCTGGGCAGGTGGTGCTATCGGAGCCGGGCGGGTCTCGGTCTGGACAGTTGGATGTTGCTGCTCTCGATGTTCAGGCTGATTAGACCGCTGCGGTGTCTGTGCTACAGGATGAGGTGCCCCGCCTTCAGCTTGTTTGCCCTGGGGAGGTGAAACAGGTGGTGGTACGCGAGTTTCAGTCTGTCTTGGAGCTGGTTGCTGCTCTTTATGTTCAGGTTGATTAGGCCGTTGCGGCGGTTGAACGGCTGGATGAGATGCCGCTGCATCAGATTGTCTGCCTTGAGGAGGAGAAACAGATGCGGGTGCATGTGATTCCGAATGGTTAGTGACTGCTGGCTGTTCTTTTGGAGCAGGCTGATTAGGTCTCTGCTGCTGCGCCGCCGGGTGAGGAACCGAGCTGTCTTTCTGCTGACGAGATACTGGCGGAGTCGATGATCTGACAGGCTCCGGTTGTGCTGATTGAGGCGCTGTGATGGCCGGTTGAGTGCGCTTCTGTTTGTCATTCTGCGGAGCAACCCGAGGGAAATGGCTTTGAAGATCCCGGCTGTCACGGTGCTGGATCATCGGAGGCGCAACTCTTGGCGGTGTCTGTTTGACAACCGGCATGCGGGTTTCTCTGGTCGGCTGTAAGCGGGGACCGCCAAGAGAAACGGAAACGGAGAAAGATGCCGTGTTGGCAGGCCGTTGGTAGTCTCCTTTCCCTCTCAGAAAATCATTCTGACGCTGGATGATAAATCCACCTCGGACATCACGGTTTTTGTATTTGATATTGTGACTGTTTACCGGCGCATTAACAATATTGACGCTATGCCGCCCATACTGTTTGCGACCGTAAAATATTTCGCCCGGTGCCAGCGGCGTCCAGCCGACATAGGTCCCGGTATTGTACCAACCCACATATCCCGGACCCCAGTACACATCATCCCTTTCAGGAGGTATCCAGCACCAACCGAAGCCGCTGATTACCGCCCAACGACCATAGTGGTACGGCGCCCAGCCCCAGCCTTCATAGGAGACCCAGACATAATCGTCTCCTTTCCAGATCCAGCGGCCATCCCGGTAGGGTGCCCAGTCGTACGTCCGCTCTGCAGTCGGCTGCCAAACCATACCGTATTCCGGCACGCTGAACCATTGACCATAGGTATCAAGTTCTCCCGAAAATGGGCGCAGGTCATCCGGCAGATATGTTTCGCCGGCTTTCACCCGGTACTGATTTCTATCGCGATCCGTATTCCAGTTATCCCATTCGTCGGGTGGGTTAAGCGCCAGAAGTTCGTTATGCCCTTCTTCGAGGGCGATATGTTCACCGGCACGGACTCTGGTACGGCTACCGTTACCTTCCACATATGCCGAACCCTTGATTATCGTCACATCCTCCTGGCTGTTCGGCAGCATATCGATGCGGAGCCGGGTTCGAGCATCGGGAAGAACGGTGGTGTCATCGGCATCAATTTGCAGAGAATTTTTTCCCGAAGTCGGGGTGGTTCTAAGATACAATCTTCCGCTGTTCAAATGAAGATGGGTGAAGCCGTCTTCAACTGCAAGCAGATCAAGTTGTGAGCCACCATCAAGGCGCACTACCGTACCATCGACCAGTTGAATTTCAGCCTTGCCACCATCGGGTGCCCAGACCGCATCTCCTTCATCAAGTGGCGTGTTGACCGTTGCCGACAGCCATCCTTCCGAATCGGGTGTATGAAACATGACGTCACCGTCGACCAGCAAAATCCGCGCAGGCCCCATTGCTGCCCTGACATGGGAGGGGAACAGGGTAACTATCACCAATAGCAGCAAGAACAGATGTTTCATATACGCCTCCTGGCCCGTGGACGGGCGAACTGTTTCGAAATTATGTAAAGTTAATGCGAAGATGATGCCATAATAAAAACACCTTATATTTCAGGATGTCTGATTGTACCCTACATTGTTTATTACCGCAAATAAGGTAAACGGGCATCCCATATGCAGTGCGTGAGTAGCTGGTGCCGCTTGACTCCATTTGAAAAAATTACCATAATGCGTTTATGTCTTCCGCCAAAAGTTCATCTAAAACTATCTGTGTAACCGCAATCCGTTTAATTTTGATTTTTTTCCTGTTCTGGTATCTGGGTTGTCTTTATATCCCTCCCGGCCAGGGGACCGTTGTCTATGATGCGTCGTTTCCCCAGGGCAGCGGTGTCCGAAAGCTTGCCAATGAACTCAAGGCGGCAGGTGTTATCCGCAGTTCATGGCATTTTGTCCTACTGACGCGGCTTCGTGGCGCGGCCCATCAGCTTAAAGCCGGAGAGTACCGGTTTAATGATACCATGACTCCTGACATCATTTTGAAGAAAATAGTTTCAGGAGAGGTTGACTACCGCAAGTTTACTCTTCCCGAAGGGTATTCAATGTATCAGGCTGCAGAATTGCTGGATCAAAAAGGTTTTTTCAAGAAAGATGCTTTTCTTGAAAAATGCCGGGATACGGCACTATTGAAACGACTTGGCCTTACCGAAGCCAGTGCAGAAGGGTATCTGTATCCTGCAACGTACAATCTTTCCCGGAAAGGAAATGAAGAACAGCTGTTGGAACAGATGATTGAACAAGGAATCAAAACTTATGCCGCCTTGCCGGGAGGAGAGGGGGAACGGAAAAAATCCCGCCACGAAATCATGACTATGGCGTCCATAATCGAAAAGGAGGCAGTTTCTCCGGATGAAAAACCGCTTATCGCTTCGGTGTTTTACAATCGTCTGCGGATCGGTATGCCGCTTCAAAGTGATCCGACGGCGGTGTATGGTGTTCGGGCATTTACCGGCAAGGTACGTAAGGCTGACATACAGCGTCCTTCTCCATACAATACCTATCTTAACAAAGGTCTCCCCCCGGGGCCAATTGGCAATCCGGGCAGTGACGCAATTCGGGCGGCACTGAATCCCGCAAAAACCGCTTACCTCTATTTTGTTGCCCGTCAGGATGGCACCCACCAGTTTTCACGCACGTTGACTGAACATAATCAGGCCGTAGTGCGATTTCTTAAATAATCAGATGTACATATACTTATTTCATCGGCTGCCGGGGCACAATGTCAATGATGGTTATTTCCGGCGGTGCGAACAGCCGCATTGGCGGTCCCCAGGTGCCCGTACCCCTTGATACGTAAATGGATGAGCCCATTTTGGTGGTGGTAATACCGCAGGGAATTGGATGCTTCAGTTTGACGAGGAGATTGAAGGGAAAAATCTGCCCGCCATGGACGTGCCCGGAGAGCTGCAGGTCAAAGCGGCCATCACTTTCAGGCACGATGTCCGGACGGTGCTTCAGCAGTAAAAGGAAGACATTTTGTGGTATCGATTTCAGGAGAGCTATTTCGGTGGCCGGGTCGGCGAGTCCTTTGCGATTAATAGCAGGATCATCTGTTCCCGCGATTGTAACGCCGCACGGTAGCGCGACCGCCTGGTTCCTGAGAATCGTAAATCCGGCCGCCTGGGTGAAGTCAAGAGCCTGCGGGAGTCCAGCATAAACTTCATGGTTGCCGAGCACAGCAAATTTGCCGAGGGGAGCCTTTATTGCGTCGAGTAATGCTGCCGATGAAGTGTGATCGGAAATGCTCCGGTCACGATTCAGTTTCCCGTCAATCAAGTCACCGGTGGATACTAATATATCAGGTCTGGCGGCGGTAATTTTTTCCAGAATCCGTTCAAGCCTCTTTTTTTGCGTCAAGAGGCCGATGTGTATATCGGATACCTGGACGATGCGTATCCTGGAGGCGGAGGAGGGAAGCTTGGTCGAAGGTATGACAACATGTTCGCTGCGTATTTGTCCTGCTTCATAAAATGCGTATATGCTGGCTGTCGCGGCCAGTAGCAGCACGATTTTACAGATTTTTCGTGAGAATAATTTTCCAGGAAGCGATCTGAATATGTGCGGAAGAGCAAAGCGGCAGGAGTAATGCAACGCATCAAAAAATATCAGGTGTGAAACAAAAATGAAGATAAACCCCATCCAGAGATATGCTGGCCATGCAATATATAATGCTGCCTTTGACAATTGGAAACTCTCTGCAACGCGGATGAGAAGCGGCAGGAATGTCATGCAGGTCATCCCGAAAAGCAGGAGCCTGGATAGGTTGGGGCTGGTGTTGAAGGTGCTGCTCAGTCGCATATACGCGTACAGATGCATACACCCGTACACCAGAATAAACGATATCAGGAACAGGTACATGCCACATGCTCTTTGACACCGCCAAAAGTCAATCTGTGAATGGGAGAGGGGCCGAGTCTTTTGATCGCGGACATATGGTCGGCGCTGCCATACCCCTTGTGCCTGGCAAAGCCGTAACCCGGATAGATGAGATCCATCTCAATCATATGGCGATCTCTGGTTACCTTGGCAATTATTGAGGCGGCAGCAATGGACAGACTCAGGGAGTCTCCCTTTTTAATGGTTTTTTGCGGAAGTGAAGATTCAATAGTGGTGATGCCGTCGATAAGCAGGTAGTCCGGCTGAAGAGAGAGGCTCATAACTGCTGCCCGCATGGCCTGGCGGGTTGCCTGAAGTATGTTGATCCGGTCTATTTCCGCAGGGCTGACAACGCCAACACCTACTGAAAGAGCTTGATTCATAATAATATCAAAAAGCTTTTCACGTTTGTCGGCAGTCAGTTTTTTGGAATCATCAACGCCGGTAATCGAAAGGCCGGGAGGCAGAATAACTGCTGCAGCCGTGACCGGCCCGGCAAGCGGGCCTCTGCCCGCCTCATCAATTCCCGCCACGCAGGTATATCCGCTCTGATACGCAATTTTTTCAAATTGTAGCGTATCGAGAGGTGCTGCTGAAAATAGCTCACCCTGTTGTGTCATTGTATATCCTGAAACAAAAAAACCCCGCATGAGCGGGGTTTTTTTGAGAGCGGTTTCTATTTTGCCACCGGAACATATTTCTTTTCGCGGATCCTTGCTGCTTTACCGCGCAGTTTGCGCAGATAGTACAGTTTCGCACGACGAACATGACCGCGAACCATAACTTCAATATTTTCAATGTTTGGTGAATGAAGCGGGAATGTTCTTTCAACGCCGATGCCGTTGGAAATTTTACGTACCGTAAAGGTTTCGCGAACGCCGCCATTCTGACGAGCAATGCAAACGCCCTGATACGCCTGGATACGCTGTTTATCGCCCTCAACAATTTTAACATGTACTTTTACCGTATCCCCGACTTTGAAAGGGATAACATTCTTCTTCATTTGCTCAAACTCTAAAAAATCGATGGTATTCATTGTTTACCTTCCTCCTGTATGATGCTCTGTTTGTGAGTTAATATATCTTCGTGTTACGTTCCTGTAAGTCGGTCAAGCATGATAGCCGCAGCAGACCGGACCGAAAGATGATTATACGCTCCGTTTCCTGCAATTGGCTCAAGTATGATATCAGCAGCCGCAAAACATTCATCGGTCAATCCCCAACCGGTACCGAGCAGGAGCAGGTACGGCTGATCAGTGTCCTGCAGGAAGTCTCTGAACGTTGCCAATGGTACGGAGCCTGTTCGATTGGCTGCGCCGGTTACCACTACTTTTACTTTTTTACTGAAACCGCTCTGGAATTCGGAAACGGCGGTTGCAATTGAAGGTGTTATCTGAACTATGTCCAGGGCGTCTCTGCGATCCGGGTTATAATTTGCTCCCCAGCCCTGCTGCCAATGGCCACTTATCCGTTCAGCCAGCTTGCGCTGTTCTTCGGAAGGAGTCACAATGAAAAAACGATCCAGACCGAATGTTTTTGCCGAGCGGGCGATATCATGTTGATCAAGGTTTGTCAGGGCAGACGTTACAATCTCGTGATGTTTGTTATATACCGGGTAATGAACGAGGGCGATAGCCAGATTACTTTGTGGCACAGGCTTCCTCCTGTTCGATTTCCGATAGCATCTTCCGGTCTTCCCGAGTCAGCGGGGCGGTTAACAGTAAATCGGGTCGCAGAGAGCGTGTCTTGCGTAACGATTCCTTCCGGCGCCATTTTCTGATCTGTTCGTGATGTCCTGAAAGCAACGGCTCCGGAACACTCAAGCCTCTGAATTCAGGCGGGCGAGTGTAATGCGGATATTCTAAAAGACCGTCACCAAAAGAATCTGTCTCAGCTGATTCGTTACTTCCGAGTGCTCCGGGAATGAGTCTTGTAACGGCATCGACAATTGCCATTGCCGCTATTTCTCCGCCCGAAAGAACAAAATCACCAAGTGAAATGTCGTCTTCAGCATAGAGCGAGCGGATTCGTTCATCTATCCCCTCATAGCGTCCGCAGACGATGATCAGGCCCGGCTTTCCCGCAAGTTCACCAGCAACCGCATGGGTAAGGCGTCTGCCATGGGGTGATGTAAGAATAACGGTCGACTGCGGCTGTCGTGACGTAATGGCTTCAATACTTGCGGCAAGCGGTTCGGGTTTCATAAGCATCCCGGCACCACCGCCATAGGGAGCATCATCAGCCGTTTGATGCCGATCAGTTGCCCAGTCACGGATATTGTGAAGCGAAATGTCAATGAGCTGTTTATCTTTAGCCCGCTTGATAATGCTTTCGTCAAAGGGGCCGAGAAACATTCCGGGAAACAGGGTCAGAATGTCAAACTTCATAGATCCAGTAAGCCGTCAAGCGGCGTTATGATCATCTTTTTTTCCGGTAGGTCAATATGTGCAATTACGTCGGCAATTGCCGGAATCAAATATTCTTTTGCGCTACCGCGAACTACGTAGATATCGTTGCTGCCGGTTTCAAAAATATCAACAATGGGTCCCAGTTCTATACCCTGATCAGTACTAACCGTCAGGCCGATAAGATCCCGCCAGTAATATTCGCCATCGTCAGGCACCGGAAGCTGACATCGCTTCAAACAGAGTTCAGAACCGGACAGATGCAACACCTGGTTTATGTCCGAGAAGTTGTCCAAGCCTACTAAAAAGCCGCCGGCATGGGCAGAAACACTTTTTAAAGAATATTCACGGAGTGTACCGTCAACCCCTTTAAGAATAACAATTTCAGCAGACTGCAAACTCTGTATATTGCCGGAATATGAATAGACCTTCAAAAGGCCTTTTATACCATGGGTGCCGATAATTTTACCAACCGGAACCAGTTCATTCGGATCTGTCATTTATTCCACAATTTTCAGGATTGCCTTTTTGTTGTCTTTTGTTGACACCGCATTAAGGATCGTGCGAATCGCTTTTGCGGTCCGCCCCTCCTTGCCGATGATGCGTCCCATGTCATCCTTGGCGACGGTCAAACTTATGATCAGAGTACCTTCTTCCGTCTCCTCAGTTGCATTTACGAGAGTCGGGTCATCAACCAGTGCCTTTGCAATGCTTTCAACAAGAGTCTTCATGGCGATATCCTCTGTTACTCATAGAGAGTGACCGGCGAACCGGATTGCTGGATACGTTATGCTGCCTTTACGGGTGCCGCATCAAGAAGACCGGCATTTTTTAACAGCTGACGAACCGTATCAGTTGGCTGTGCACCTTTGCTGAGCCATGCAGCAGCTTTTTCAGCATTCAGTTTGACAACAGCCGGATTTTTGGTTGGATCGTATGTACCAACATTTTCGATGAAGCTGCCGTCTCTGCGACTACGCTCGTCAGCAACAACGATCTGGTAGAATGGTCTTTTTTTAGCGCCTGCACGAGCAAGCCTGATTTTTGTAGCCATGGTGAAATTCCTCCTGATTTTGTACTTCTCTGATTTATTTTGTGTACGACAGTAAATGTGTTATCGGAACGGCATCATTCCCTTACCGAGTCCGCCAAGTCCACCCATTCCTTTGAGTAAACCCTTCGGGCCAAGCTTCTGCATCATCTTCATCATCTTTTGAGCTTCGGTAAAGCGTTTCAGAAGCATATTCACTTCCTGTACGGAAGTGCCGCTCCCTTTTGAAATCCGCAAGCGGCGGCTGCCGTTAATCATGCCGTGATTGGCACGCTCAGCCGGGGTCATTGAACGAATGATTGCTTCAATGCGTTTGATCTCGTTCTCGCTCGGCTGGGCACCTTTCATCTGTTTCATCATCTTGCCCATGCCGGGGATCATGCCCATGATCGATTCAACTGAACCAAGTTTTTTGATCTGCTGCATCTGTGCCAGGAAATCTTCAAGATCGAACTGGTTTTTTTTCAGTTTTTGCTGAAGAAGGACAGTTTCCTTTTCATCAAAAAGAGATTGCGCTTTCTCAACAAGGGTAAGAACATCACCCATGCCAAGGATTCGTGACACAAGCCGGTCGGCGTGGAACACTTCCAGAGCGTCAAGTTTTTCACCCAGTCCGACAAATTTAACCGGTTTGCCGATGACCGCCTTGATTGAAAGGGCCGCTCCGCCTTTTGCATCGCCGTCCAATTTGGAAAGAACAACACCGCTGATTTCCAGGCGATCATTAAATCCGCTTGCGACGGTGACCGCTTCCTGGCCGGTCATCGCGTCAGCAACAAATAAAATTTCGCGTGGCTGACAGCGTTTTTAATTTCGCTCAGCTCGTTCATCAGGAAATCATCAATCTGATGACGGCCGGCGGTATCAAGGATTACTGTATCATAGCCATTCAGTTCAGCGAATTTCATGGCACTGGTGCAGATATCAAGAGGTTTCTGGGTGGCGGTTGAGGTAAATACGTCAAGACCGAGCTGACGGCCAACAGTCTGCAACTGCTCAATAGCGGCCGGGCGATACACGTCAGCCGGTACAAGCAGCGGACGACGTTTCTGTTTTTTAAGCAGATTGCCAAGTTTACCGCAGGTGGTCGTTTTTCCGGCGCCCTGGAGGCCTACCATCATAATTGCGACGGGTGGCTTTGCCGCAAGGTCGAGAGAGTTATCTTCGCCTCCACCCATGATGGCAACGAGTTCGTCGTGGACAATCCTGATTACTTGCTGGCCGGGAGACAGGCTGCCGAGAACTTCCGTACCTACGGCCTTGACCCTGACATTTTCTATGAAGTCCTTGACAACCTTGAAGTTGACATCAGCCTCAAGGAGTGCGAGTCGCACTTCGCGTAACGCTTCCTTGATATTGTCTTCAGACATCACTCCCTGACCGCGGAGCTTCTTAAAGACTGATTCTAGTTTGTCGGATAGGCTGTCAAACATCGTGGCGATACTGTCCCGGTTCAGATTTATTCCAAAAGGGGGTCACTATAAGGTGATCTGCTGTTGCTGTCAAGAACTATTTGTTTTTAAAGCTGTATTGACCGACATGCGCGGGAGATTTTACTGAAATTACCCTGATGCAGAAATTGGTGAAAATACCGAAAATGAGGATAAAAGACTCTGGTCGGGTAACCACGGTAATTAATCGCCGCTTTCCCCGACCCAGACCGGCTCATACAGTGTATCGCTCTCTTTTCGATAAATTATTGCCGGTAAGAAGTTTTCTTCCGAGAGGGTATGCAGTACCGCGTCATAATGGCTGCTCTCATAGCAAATTGCCAGGCCGCAGTCGGTAGATAGCGCACGTGGCGCAGGAATGAGCACTATCTCTAATCCATGTCGTTTGAGTATGTATTCAGCTTTCATGACCCGGTGAGCCGAGTTGAAAACTGCCAGAAACTTACCGTTTTGAATCACTGCCAGTAATCTCCCTTACTTGAATATTAGGTCCAATAGCATCAAACTCCTGTTAATGCTAATTGACAAAACCTGTGTGAGTTTCTACTATGCGCAAAAGGAAAAGTACATGCAAAGTATATTCTCCATAGTCGGTTTGGTTACTTTTGCCTTACTGATCAGCATTCCCTGTGGGTATGCCCGCCAAAATTATGCCAAATTTTCTCCCATGTGGTGGATCCTGATCCATCTGCCCATACCTATTATAATCTTTTTGCGCATCAAAGCCGGACTTAATTGGCATTTTATCCCGTTAACTCTCGGAAGCTCGGTAGCCGGGCAGTTTATAGGCGGAGCGCTGCACCGGCGGAGAAAGCAGAATGCAAAAACGCCCTAGGATGCCATTTCCACGGCCGCTGTCGGAGGTGCTGCGCATTAATCTGGGCAGTTCCGGAATAGCCGAGCGGTTGCGTGAAGCGGAAATCTGGCGAGTCTGGCCGGAAGTTGTTGGTGCCACGCTGGCGTGCCGCGCACAACCGGTACGGATTATCAACGGAACCTTGACGGTTGCCGTATCCAGCTCTCCCTGGATGCAGGAACTACGTTTCATGACGGCGATGATGAGAGAAAAACTCAATGCCCGTCTCGGAGCGGAAATTGTCAGGGAAATTGTCCTGAAAGCGGGCAGGGTAGACGCTCCCCCGGTCGAAGAACCGGAAGAAATCATCGAACCCCGCACACTTTCTTCTCAACAACAGGCACACATTGAAGCAGAATCGGCTGCAATCGCCGATCCGGAAACCAGACAGGCTTTTGCCGAATTAATGCGCACGAGCATGGAACTGCCAACTAATTAAGATCTTGTCAATTGGCGGTACTTGATCCGATGGGGAATGTCGGCAGCCGCCCCTAACCGTTTCTTGCGATCCTCTTCATATTCCGAATAGTTCCCTTCAAACCAGACGACGTTTGAATCTCCCTCAAAAGCCAGAATGTGTGTTGCAATACGATCCAGGAACCAGCGATCATGGCTGATGACCACCGCACAACCGGCAAAATTTTCCAGAGCTTCCTCCAGTGCCCGCATGGTGTTGACATCCAGATCGTTGGTCGGTTCATCCAGTAGAATTACATTGGCACCGCTTTTCAGCATACGTGCCAGATGAACCCGGTTACGCTCTCCGCCCGAAAGCATGCCGACTTTCTTCTGCTGGTCGCTGCCGGAAAAGTTAAAGCGTGACACATAGGCTCGCGAGTTGACGGCAACTTTACCCAGCGGGATCATTTCCTGCCCCTCTGAAATTTCCTCCCAGATGGTCTTGTCCGGATTGAGAGCATCCCGGCTTTGATCCACATAAGCCAACTGGACCGTATCACCTATGCGGAATGATCCGGAATCGGCGCTTTCCTGGCCGGTTATCATGCGGAACAGCGTGGTTTTGCCGGCGCCGTTCGGGCCGATGATGCCGACGATACCGCCACGCGGTAGGCGGAATGTCATGCCTTCAACCAGAAGCCTGTCGCCGTAACCTTTGGCGACGTTGTCAGCTTCGATTACGATGTCACCAAGACGTGGCCCGGGTGGGAGGTAAATTTCAAGTTCGCGGGCGTGCTTTTCACTTTCTTGCGCAACCAGGTCCTCGTATGCGCTGATACGCGCCTGAGATTTCGCATGCCGCCCTTTCGGAGACATTTTGATCCATTCAAGTTCGCGCTGCAGTGTCTTCTGACGATCGGATTCCTGCTTTTCTTCATTGGCAAGACGATTCTGCTTTTGTTCGAGCCAGGATGAATAATTGCCTTTCCACGGGATACCTTCACCCCGGTCAAGCTCCAGTATCCAACCGGCAACATTGTCCAGGAAATAGCGGTCATGGGTAACGGCGATAACCGTGCCGGGGTAGCTGTGCAGGTGATGCTCCAGCCAGGCGACGGTCTCGGCGTCAAGATGATTGGTCGGTTCGTCCAGTAGCAGGATGTCCGGTTTTTTGAGCAGCAGCCGGCAGAGCGCCACCCGGCGTTTCTCGCCGCCGGAAAGTACTTTTATCGATGCATCTCCATCGGGGCAGCGCAGGGCGTCCATAGCCATTTCAAGGCGGGAATCAAGATCCCAGGCATCCAGGTGATCCAGCTTCTCCTGGAGAAGCGCCTGGCGGTCACACAGTTTCTCAAAGTCGGCATCGGGTTCGGAAAATTTATCCGTGATGGCATTGAATTCGGCCAACAGGTCAACGGTTTCCTGGACCCCTTCCTCTACAATCTGGCGTACCGTCTTTGTTTCATCAAGGCGTGGTTCCTGCTCAAGATAACCGACCGTATATCCCTGGGATAAAACCGCCTGGCCGTTAAAGTCCTTATCGACACCCGCCATGATTCGAAGCAGGGAAGATTTCCCGGAACCGTTAAGTCCGAGAACGCCGATCTTTGCACCATAAAAATAAGAAAGCGATATATCTTTGATCACCGGTTTTTTGTCGTAAAACTTACTGACGCGCATCATTG
>Ga0118677_10010413_pt1 | contig 14224 bp, 7 predicted proteins | sample AliMusrvi5mmetaG_FD_86154 | JGI IMG/M metagenome (GOLD analysis project Ga0118677, IMG submission 86154) | reverse complement strand
CCTCCCGCGCCCCGACCCAGTCGCCCTCGGAGGCCCGCTCGGCGGCCGCCCGCGCCCCGGCCGTCTTGTAGGCCGGGGCCAGGTCTTCCATCGACAGGGGCGGCGCGGGGAGCGCTGCTCCCTTCCCCGCGGCGGCCTCGCGTGGCGATGCCGAGGCGATGCAGAACGCCAGGGCCGCGAGCAGGGTCCAGGCCGACAGCGTCTTGCGCCCAGGAACGATCGACGGATCGATTCGGGTCTTCATGGGGTGATGGTAGGGCAAGGCAGGGTCGAAGGGGCAAGCCGGCGTCACGGATGCCGGACGGCAAACACTTCGCAGTGCTTCGTCACGGCCACCGGGCGGAAGATGTCCGGCCGCTCCCGGGCCCACGTCCGCTCCGGGGGATCCTGGCCGGTCGCGGCATCCTCGGGATCGGCCAGCACCACCAGCGCGTCGGGCCCCGCCTCCACCAGTCGGCGCGCCCAGGCATCGGCGTCGCCCGCGACTCCGGGGTCCCGGTCCGGCGAGGGCCCGAAGAGGCCGGTCGGATCCGTGCCGATGGGCACGTACAGCAGGCGGCGCTGACCCGCCGAGCCGATGAGGGCGCCCAGCGGGAACGCGTGCCACGTGGCCCGGGACAGGGTCACCGCCAGGATGCCCCGGGGGACGGCTGTCTGCACGGCCGCGACACAGTCCGCACGCTCGCGGGCCCACGGCAGGGGACCGGTGGTCCCCTCAGCCTGCCTCCAGGCTCGGGCCGTGTCGGATCGTGCCGAATCCAGGAGCGTCGCGCCCGTCCCCACGAAAAGGGCCAGGCCGGCCGCCGCCGCCGCGACCCGGGCCCGGCGGTCCCACCCGGCGGGTTCGGTTCGCGCCGTGGACCTCCCGGGTTCCGCTGGCGGGCGCCGCGCCGCCCTTCGAAGGGCCAGGATCCCGCCTGCCGCCGCCACCGGTACGCCGGCCGCCAGCACCATCGACGGCAGGTCGAACGGCAGCCGCACGAACGCCAGGTTCGTCCCCTGCAGCACGAAAGCCGCCGTCGCGACGACAAGGTCGGATACGCCCAGGTCGGCCGCCAGGGCCCCGACGCCGAGGACCATGAAGAAGGCGGCGGGCCAGGCGAACCGCACGTTCCCCTGCAGGAACTGGCCGCACCAGGGCAGCACCAGGTAGACGCCGGCCGCCAGCAGCCCTGCGACCCCGACGGCGAGATTGCGTCGCCGGGCCATCGCGCCGGGCGTCCTGGCGACCCGGGCCACCATCGCCAGCGGGGTCGCCAGGCCCAGGGCGAGCACCAGGGCCCCCCCGGGCCCGAACCCCCAGGACCCGTTGGGAGGCTCGGTCGTGCCCACGAGGGCTTCCGGCAGGAGGCCGGAGCCCCACAGCGGGGCGAGGTGGGGCCAGAGGACCGTCCGCTTCAGGTGGTCGGCCCACTCGGCCAGGCCGGGAAACAGTTCGGTTTCCCCGATCCGCAGGGGCATCGGGTACAGCGGGTTGCCCGTCAGGATCAGGTTCCGGGCGTACCAGGCAGTCCCCAGTGCCAGGATCCATCCCGCCAGGGTGCCCGCGCGCATCGCCCAGGTCCGGGCGGGGAGCCGCAGGCTGGACGCCAGCAGGATGCCCAGCACCAGGGCCAGGTGGACGCCCCCGATGGGCTTGGTGCCCACCAGAAGTCCGCCGAAGGCAGCGACCAGCGCGAACGGGCCCGGCCGGGGGTCCCGGGCCGCCAGCAGCGCGAACCGCAGGGCGCCGGCCAGGCAGGCCCAGTAGGCCAATTCGACATAGGGCTCGGGCAGGGCCCGGAACGTCATCGGGAACGACAGGATCAGGGCCGACACCGACGCCGCGCCGGCGCGCCCGAGGCCCAGTTCCCGGGCCGTGCCATGGGCTGCCAGCACGAGGAGCGCTGCGAACGGGAGGTTGCCGAAGGGTACCCACGCGTCCGAGCCCGCGGCGGCCAGTCCCCAGGCCGTCCACATCTCGCCGTTCGCCGGGAACCAGCCGAAATGGCCGATCCAGGCCGGGAAGTCCGTGGGGCCGAGGTCGCCCTGGTGCACGAAACCCCAGGCGAGGGGCATGTGGTAGTTCACCGCGTCGAACCCGAACGGCGGGCGCGAGGCCGCCCAGGCCACGGCCAGTACCGCCATCGTCAGGACCGGGATCCAGGCGAGGATTGCCAGGGGATGCCCGGTCGCAACGCCCGCAAGGGCCCTGCCCGCCGGCCCGATCCACGGTGTTCCGGGCTTCCCGCGCGTGAGCAGCCAGGCCGCTGCGGCGGCGACGAGGGACGCCGTCATCAAGCCGGGCCTTCCGAACGCGCCGAGGGCCGCTGCGCCCAGCCCGCAACCGACTGCGCCGGCAACCCACAGGCCGATGGCGGCGGCCGCCCGGTCGAAGGGGGAGTGCGACGACGGCAGGCGACCGGCGACCCGGATCGCGGCCCAGATCAGCGGCCCGTTGGTCGCAGCGACCCAGGCCAGGCCCGCGAGGGGTGTCAGGCTGCCGTCCATCGCACGGAGTATAGCGTGGATGGCTTCGAGGCGACCGTGTGCGATCCCCCTCCATTTCAATTCCACGGCTTGTGGGATTCGCTCCGATTCCCTAGAATTCACGCGGATCCGTGTGTGTGGACTGCGAGGTGTTCGGACGTCAGCGGGCTCCGGACGGGACCCTCTTCGAGGAGGTCTGGAATGCGACGGCACTGCCACCTGTTGTCATGCCTTGCGTCCGCCTGCGCGGCGTTGGCCCTGGTGGGGTGCGGCGGCGGTTCGTCTTCGTCGCGGGACATCCCCGGGAACGACCTCCCCTCCATGCTGGACGTCGATGCGTCCGAGGGCGTCGATGCGGCGCTGCCGGACGACCGGTACGACGAGGACTCGCTGACCCCCCGGGACACCGGTGTCGATGGGACTGCCGAAGACACCCCGGCGGCGGATTCGAGCCGGGAGGACCCGGGACTGGACGCTCCGCCCGCGCCGCCGTGCACACCGGGAACGGCCTGCGATGACCACGACCCCTGCACCCTGGACGACACCTGCAGGGATGACCAGACGTGCGCGGGCACCCTGGTCGAGGCCTGCGACGACGGGATCGAATGCACGGAAGACGCCTGTTCGACGACCGAGGCGTGCACCCACGCCATCAAGCCCGGGTGGTGCCTGGTCGGCGACCGGTGTTTCAAGGAAGGGGCGACGGACCCGGCGAAGCCCTGCCGTTCCTGCGTCAGCGCGCTGGTCCAGGACGACCTGATCCCGGACGACGGCCTGACCTGCGACGACGGCAACCCGTGCACCTCGGGCGACCACTGCCGGGCCGGCACGTGCCTCGGCGTCGCGATGAATTGCGACGACTCCAACCCGTGCACCCGCGACGCCTGCAGCAACGGCACCTGCACGCACGACAACGTCGACGGCCCCTGCAGCGACGGCAACATCTGCACCGTGCAGGGCACCTGCGTTTCCGGGGTGTGCCAGGGCCAGCCGCTGGACTGCGGGGACGACAACCCGTGCACCAGCGACCGCTGTGATCCGCAGTACGGTTGTATCCACGACTTCAATACGGATCCCTGCGACGACGGCAACGTCTGCACCGTCGGCGACCGCTGCGGGCTGGGTGTCTGCCAGTCGGGCGCGGACCGGCTGAACTGCGACGACGGCAATCCCTGCACCGACGACGGGTGCGTCCCCACCCGCACGGACGGCTGCGTGCACATCCCGAACATCGCCCCGTGCGACGCCGGCAACCTGTGCACCATCGGTGACGTGTGTCACCGCGGGGCCTGCCAGCCCGGCATCGAAATGAAGGCCTGCGACGACGGCAACCCCTGCACCGACGACCGGTGCGAGATGGGCGTGGGGTGCGTCACCACCAACAACAGCTTGCCGTGCGACGACGGCGAGCCGTGCCAGCTGAACGACGTGTGCATCGGGGGCGTCTGTTCCCCGGGCCCGACCCCGCTGGATTGCAACGACAACAACGAGTGCACCGACGATTCGTGCGAACCCGGCATCGGCTGCATCAACCGGCCCAACGCCAATCCGTGCGACGACCACAACGACTGCACGATGGCGGACACCTGCACTGCCGGCGTGTGCATCGGCCAGCTGCTGCCCGGCGTCTGCGATGACGGCAACGACTGCACCGGCGACTTCTGCAAACCCGAAGGCGGCTGCGGCCACAAGGGCCTTCCCGAGTGTCGCCCCGGCATCGTCATCGACTACCCCCCCCGCGCCGCGACGCTGAACACCTATGAAACCATCGCGGGGGCAGACGGCGCGGCGATCCTCGATGCGACCGGCCGCCCGAAGCTGGGGGTGCGGGGACACATCGAGTACCCGAAGCCCGGCCTGCTGGTGCCCTTCGTCACGATCAACGGCTACGAGTGTGCCGTGAGCCCCGTGGACAACACGTTCGCGTGTTCCGGTTCCTCCGGCGAGACCCTCACGGGCTTCCCGTACACCGTGTCCCAGGGGTTCAACCCCATCGTGGTCAACGCCGAGGACGTGGGCTGCCAGGTCCCCGGCCAGACCTGCTACTCGGACCACCTCGTGCAGTCGTTCTACGAATCGACCACCTGGTACCCGGTGAACGAGGCCACGCCCGAAAAGTCCATGATCAACAACGGGATCGAAATGTTCCTGGGCCCGCAGGTCTGGGACGACAACGACACCAGCACGCCCAACGACATCGCGACGATCCTGACGCTGTACGTCCAGAACATGGACATCGGCAGCCTCATCCAGAACCCGGTCACCAGCGGGTCCTTCGGGTGGTGCAAGTACCGCGTCAACCTCAGCCACATCCGGTTCGGCCAGATCTCGGTGGACCTGGTCCCGACCTGGGGCGGCCTGAACTTCGCGGCGACGATCCCGAACTTCAGCCTGGACATCGGCATCCCGATCAGCGGGTTCCTGTGCCCCGACTTCAGCGGCAACGCGACCATCAGCTCGATCAAGATTTCCGCCACCGTGCTGCTGTCCATGGACAGCGCGGGGAACCCGCAGGCCTCCGTCATCAACCCGGACGTGATCGTCAACGGCCTGTCCGTCAACGTGGACGGGATCTGGGGCTTCCTGTTCGGCTGGATCATCGACTACTTCACCGGCACGTTCACCACCATGATCGAAACCCAGTTCGAATCCATGATGTCGAACCAGATCGGCTCGGCCATCGCCAACGCGATCAAGGGGCTGGCGCTGGACCAGACCTTCAAGCTGCCGGCGTTCCTGCCCGGGTCGACCCCCTTGAACCTGCACATCCTGGCGAAGCCTTCGACCCTCGATTTCACGCCCGCCGGCGGGACCATCGGGATGAAGGCGACGGTGCTGACGCCCAAGGGCACGCCCCACTCGCCGCTGGGTTCCATCGGCCGGGCGTCCTGCCTGGGCCCGCAGGAAGCCCCGCTGGTCTTCCCGCACGACGGGCCGCTCGAAATCGGCCTCCACGACGACTTCTTCAACCTGATCCCGTACGCCCTCTACTGGGGTGGCGGCCTGAACCTGCCGATCGATCCCTCGACGCTGGGCGGCGCCACGCTGGACCTCAGCGCATACGGCATCAGCGAGCTGACGCTGAAGATCGACTTCATGCTGCCGCCGATCCTGTCGGCCTGCAACGCCCAGGGCAAGCTGATGCTGCAGGCGGGCGACGTCAGCATCACCGCCAACATGAAGCTGTTCGGCACCCCGGTGAGCATGCTGATGTACGCCTCGCTGAACTCCGAGGCCAAGGTATTCATCCAGACGGGCGCCACCGGCGGCAACGAGCTCGCCCTCGCCATCAGCGAACCGGTGTTCATCGACATCGAGATCGCCAGCCTTTCCGGCGGCCTCGTCGGCGCCGAGGACACGCTGGGCAAACTGATCAAGGACACAGCGATCCCTCTGGTCCTGAAGGCCCTTTCCGGCAACACGCTGGCGTCGTTCCCGATCCCTGAAATCGATCTCCACGCCATCGCGCCCCAGCTTCCGGTCGGCAGCAAGATCGCGATCGACATCCGGGAACTTCTGCGGATCAACGGCAACACCGTCGTGTCCGGGCAGATCAAGTAGGGAGTGCTCGCCCCGTGGGCGGGCTGGTCGGGAGGAGCAGCAATGATGCGGTTGCGTGGTGCGGGATGGATCGTTGTGTCGGTCCTGTCGCTGGGGTTGGCGGCGTGGTCGTGCGGCGGGGGAGGAAGCCCCGGGACCGACATCAGCGTCGTATCGGATCTCTCGACGGATACGCTGGACGTGCCGCTGGTCGACGGGGCCATGGACCCGGGCGCCCGACCCGACACGCCGGCGGACGACGTCACGGTCCCGGCGGACGCGGAAGACGCGACCGATGCGACCGATGCGATCGACGCGGTCGATGCGGTCGACGCGGCCGACATCCCGCCCCCTCCGGCCTGCACCGCCGGTGACCCGTGCAACGACGGCGACCCGTGCACCTTCGGGGACACGTGCGTGGACGGCGTGTGCAAGGGCACGGCCGTCGCCGCCTGCGACGACAAGATCGCCTGCACCGAGGACGCCTGCACCTCCGCGACCGAGTGCACCCACGCGGTGAAGCCGGGCTGGTGCCTGGTGGACGGCGTCTGCTACGAGGACGGCAAGGCGGACCCGGCGAACGCCTGCATGGGGTGCGTCAGCGCCCTGGCCGGAGACCGCTTCCTGCCGGACGACGCGCTGCCCTGCAGCGACGGCAACGGTTGCACGATGGGCGACCGGTGCGTGAAGGGCACCTGCAAGCCCGGGCCGGTGAACTGCGATGACGGCGAGGAGTGCACCAGCGACAAGTGCGTCGATGGCGAGTGCGTCAACGACGCGCTGACCGGCACGGCGTGCAGCGATTCGAATGCCTGCACGACCGGCGACGTCTGCAAGAGCGGGCAGTGCGTGGGCGTCCCGCTCGATTGCGACGACGGCAACGGCTGCACCCTGGACTCCTGTTCGCCCGCGACCGGTTGCAGCCACCAGCCCATCGACAAGGAATGCGACGACGGCAACGCCTGCACGGTCGGCGACAAGTGCGTCCAGGGCGTCTGCACGTCCGGCGACCAGCGGCCGAACTGCGACGACGGCAACCCCTGCACCGACGACGGGTGCGTGCCGACCAAGGTGGGCGGCTGCGTCCACATCCCGAACGTGGCCCCGTGCGACGACAAGGACCCCTGCACCGTGGGCGACACGTGCAGCAAGGGCGCCTGCCTGCCCGGCAAGGACCTGCTGCCGTGCGACGACCTCAACATCTGCACGACCGACGCCTGCGTGCCGGGTACGGGGTGCGTGTTCACGAACAACAACGAGCCGTGCGAGGACGGCGACCCCTGCACGCTCAACGACCTCTGCGGCGGGGGCACCTGCCAGCACGGCGCGGGCTCGCTGGACTGCAACGACGACGACCCCTGCACCGACGACGTCTGCGCGACGGGCGTGGGCTGCACGCATCCGTTCAACACGGCGCCGTGCGACGACAACAACGTCTGCACCCAGAGCGACGTCTGCCAGGGCGACGGCACCTGCAAGGGGACGATGCCCGAAGGCTACTGCGACGACGGCCAGCAGTGCACCATCGACACGTGCAGCGCGGTGAACGGCTGCCAGCACAAGGTGGACAACCGTCCGGAGTGCCGCCCGCAGATCGTCATCGACTTCCCGCCCCGCGGCGCCACCCTCGATCCGCTGTCGGCGAAGGTCGGCACGTCGAAGACGATCACCGTGGTGGGCCACGTGGTCGCGGGCCTCGACGGCTGGATGGTCCCGTCGCTGACGGTCAACGGGCAGGCGGTCATCCCGAACCCGGTGGACAACTCGTTCACGATGGACATCGACTCGCGCCAGGGGTTCAACCCGATCGTCGTCGATGCCGTGGACATCATGGGCTTGAAGGACCACGTGGTGCAGTCGTACTACTTCTCGAGCGTCTGGTACCCCGTGGACCAGGCGAACCCGGACCAGTCGAAGGTCACCGATGGCCTGATGATGTTCCTGGGACCGAAGGTCTGGGACGACGGCGACCGAACGGGGAACCCGAACAGCATCGCCGACGTCATCGTGCTGTACCTGAAGACCCTGAACATCATGTCGTTCATCACCAACCCGATGGCGACCGGGTCGCAGGTCGGCTGCAACTACAAGATCAACGTCAACAGCATCACGTTCGACACCAACAACATCGGCGTTTCGATCGCGCCGGTCGAAGGCGGCCTCAGCCTCGTGGCGCAGCTGAACGGCATCGTGGTGAAGTTCCACGCGGACATGAGCGGCACGTTCTGCGTGCTGGGCAGTTTCGACGGTACGGCGACGGTGGACTGGCTGAAGATCGCGGTGACCCTGGGCCTGTCCGTGGACGCCACCAGCGGCCAACCGGTCGTCACCCCCGGGACCTCCACGGTGACGATGGGCACCCTGAACGTCGACACCAGCAACTGGCTGATCAACCTGATCATGCCGCTGCTGAAAAGCACGCTGCAGAACTCGCTGGTGTCCGCGTTCCAGGACCAGATCAGCAAGATCGTGCCCACGCTGCAGAAGGCGCTGGCCGGGCTGGCGCTGAACACGGACTTTTCGATCCCGGCGTTCATCCCCGGGGGGGCCGACACCACGCTGGGCCTGCGGTCCACCATTTCGACGATCTTGTGCCACACGACGGGCTGCACGATCGGGCTGAAGGCCACGATCATCGCGCCCCACGGCGTGCAGCACACCGTGCTGGGGTCCATCGGTCGCGCGGCCTGCCTGACCGGGGTGGCGGAACCGGTGCCGACGTACCCGGTCGGTTCGCAGACCCCGACGCCCCCGGCGATCGAACTGGGCCTGCACGACGACTTCTTCAACCAGATCCCATACGCCCTGTACTGGGCGGGGACGCTGACGCTGCCGGTGCCGGCCTCGATGCTGGGCAGCGTGGACCTGTCGTCCTACGGCATTTCCGATCTCAGCCTGAGCATCGACATGTGGCTGCCGCCGATCCTGTCGACCTGCAACGACCAGCAGGCCCTGCGGTTGGCGATCGGCGACCTGGGCATCCTGGTCAACATGAAGCTGTTCGGCTCGCCGGTCCAGATGCAGTTGTACACGTCACTGGAGGCCGCCGCGCACCTCGAGGCGGTGGATACGCCCACCGGCAAGCAACTGTCCATCGCGGTGGACACGCCCTCGTTCATCGACGTCGAGATCGCCAGCCTGTCGGGCGGCCTGGTCGGCGCCGAGGACACCCTGGGCAACCTGATCCGCACCACGCTGATCCCGCAGTTGCTCAGCTCGCTGACCGGGAAGGCACTGGGCACCTTCCCGATCCCGTCCATCGACCTGTCGCAGATGATCACGGGCCTGCCTCCGGGCACGGACATCTCGATCGAGATCCGCGAGATCCTCCGGTCTCATGCGTACACGGTCCTGTCCGGCAACGTGAAGTAGGGCTTCGACGGGCGGCCGCCGCGGCGGCCGGTCCGTTCATGGGAGGTGACCAATGCGACGAGTGCTGACGACGATTTTCATGGTGTGGACGATCGCGGCCCTGGCGGCCTGCGGCGGCTCCTCGACTCCCGCGGTCGACAACGGCCCGGGGACGGATCCGGGCGACGACGTCCTGGACGTCCTGCCTACGGACGTGCCGGACGCGGTCGGGGATGAGGGGCGGGACACGACGAACGTGGACCCGGGGACCGACGAGGGCCAGGACGTGACGGGCGACCAGGTTCAGTCGCCGGACGAAGGCGTCGTGCCCAGCGACGTGCCGGACGTCGAGGTGGTGCCCGGCTGCAAGGAAGGCGACCCCTGCGACGACGGGAATCCCTGCACCTGGGGCGAGGCGTGCAACGCGGCCGGCGCGTGCGTCGGCGGGACGGCCTATACCTGCGATGACGGTCGCGACTGCACGACCGACACCTGCGATGGCAAGGGGAACTGCCAGTTCACCATCAAGGCCGACGCCTGCCTGGTCGACGGCATCTGCCGGGCGAAGGACGAAATCGACCCCTACAACCCGTGCGCGTCCTGCGTGCCCGGCTCGGACAAGGGCGGCTTCACGACGCAGCCCGACACCACGGCGTGCGATCCGACGACGATCATGCCGGTCTGCCAGTTGGCCCTGTCGGGCAAGTGCGCTGCCGGCGTGTGCGTGCCGGACGCGACGTTCGTCAACGCGTGCGACGACGGGAACACCTGTACCGCCGATTCCTGCGATTCGGTCAGCGGTGCCTGCGTGCACGCGCCGTCGTCCGGAGGCGAACCCTGCGTGCTGGACGACCGGTGCAAGACGGGCACCTGCATGGAAGGCCAGTGCATCATCCCCGCGAACGCCTCGTGCGACGACGGGAACCCCTGCACGGAAGACAGTTGCAACCCGGCGTCCGGCTGCGAGCACAAACTGCTCAGCGACATCCCCTGCGACGACGGCAGTGCGTGCACCGTGGACGACACGTGCACCGGCGGCGCCTGCATCGGCCTGCCGACCAACTGCGACGACGGCAACATCTGCACGCTGGACGGCTGCAACAACATCACCGGATGCTGGCACGACGTCACCGACAACACCTGCTGCGAAGGCGGCGTCAGCAAGTGCGACGACGGCAACCCGTGCACCAACGACAACTGCGACCCGGTCACGCTGGCGTGCATCAACACGCCGAACACGGCGGCCTGCAACGACGGCAATCCCTGCACGGTCAACGATTCGTGCGAGGCGGGCTACTGCTCGGGCGTGTCGAAGAACTGCAACGACGGCAACCCGTGCACGCTGGACTCCTGCGAGGCCGGCAAGTGCATCCATACCGCGGTGGACACCGGGACCTGCGACGACGGCCGGGACTGCTCCACCGGCGACCACTGCGAGGCGGGGGCCTGCGTGGCCGACACGTCCGCGTGCGATGTCTGCACCTACACGTTCGCGCCGGCGGTCAGCAAGTTCGTTTCGATGAGCATGGCGGGCGACGGTCTGGCGGGCAACGGCCTGAACCTGGACGAAAACGCCGCGACCTGCGCACCGTCGGACAGTTGCTGCTGCGGCGTGGACAATGAATTGGGTCCGCTGGCCAGCATCGACGCGGCCCAGACGGGCATCAAGGATGCCATGGTGAAGGGCCAGATCATCCTGTTGTTCGAGCACCGCAACCTGCGGACCGACGGCGGGCCGTACACGCTGGCCTTCTATGCCGGCAAGCTGGACCCGGCCAACGCGACCTGCGACTTCCAGACCCAGGACTGCCAGTACATCGTGGACAAGAACATCTTCAAGCAATGGCCGGACTGCGGCCCGCTGGTCACGCTGGACAACGCCAAGATCGTCGGCAACAAACTGACTGCGGGCGGCAAGGCGTACCGCTTCCCGTTCGACCTGCCGCTTGCGGGCATCAACCTGCACGTGGACCTGTACATGACCCGGCTGGAGGCGAACGTGGTCGTGGCCGGCGGCAAGGTGCTCAGCATGCAGGGCCTGCTGGGAGGCGCCGTGCCGAAGCAGCAGATGATCGACGCGGTCAACGCCATCGATCCCTGGACGATCACCCAGATCGACAAGGCGACCGTCCTGCTTCTCCTCGATCAACTGGTCGTGCCGGACATCGACGGCGACGGGGACGGCGTGCTGGAATCCGCGTCGATCGGCATCAAGTTCAGCGCCAACGCGGGCACCATCACCAACGTCTACTGACGCGGCGCGGGCGGGCTTCCGGCGACCCCGGGGGCCCGCCCCGGCCCGCTCCCTTTGCACACCGGACGGAGGACGCCATGACGATGAAGACGCATCGTGCCGTGCTGGGGGCCGCGCTGGCGCTCGTGCTGCTGGTTCCCGCCCTTGCCGTGGCCGGCCCGAACATCCGCAAGAATGGCTCGATCGTGGCCGAGATCGACGGCGACCATCTTCGCCAGCACGGCTCGATCGTCGCGGAGTTCGATGGCAACACCGTCCGCCGCTCCGGTTCGATCGTGCTGGAGTTCGACGGGCACAACGTCCGGGAGAGGGGTTCGATCATCGCCGAAATCGACGGCCACTACGTGCGCCGCGGCGGCTCGATCGAGTGGGAGATCGAGGGCAACGGCAACGTGCGTCGCCACGGCTCGATCTTCTATACCGTCGACGACTTCACCGACAGCGAGGCCATGAAGCGCAAGGTCGTCGCATTCCTGCTGCTGTTCGCCGAGTAGGGGCTGCCCACTCGGGCGCACTCGATGTCAGAAATCGCAGCCGCTGTTCAGGAAGCGCGCGCGGCCCCACAGCACCGCTTCGACATAGTCGGCGTTCGCCGGGAGCCCGTGGATGCGAGCCGCCTTGTCCGGCATGCCGTGCCCGGCGTTGTAACCGGACAGCGAAAGGTAGATGTCGCCCTTGTACCAGGCCAGGAAGGCCCCCAGCACCCGGGCGCCGCAGCGCAGGTTCTCCATGGGGTTCGACAGGTCGCCGCACTTCTTGGTCCGGCCGGTCAGGGGCATCACCTGCGTCAGCCCCATCGCGCCGACTCCGCTGCGGGCGTCGGGGCGGAAGTTGCTTTCCGTGCGGACCAGGCCGACCAGCAGCGCCGGGTCCATGTTGGCCTCGGACGCAGCCTTCCGGATCAGCGGCAGAAGGTCGCGGCACCGGTCGGATGCCTTCGGGTTCGAGGTGTCGGTCACGATGGTGGATCGTCGGGCCCGGGCGGGCGCTCGGGCGCCGCTGGAGGTGGCCGAGGTGGTCGCACAGCCTGCCGCGACGGCCAGGATGCCCAGCAATGCTACCGCCTTCCCTCGCAACCCGCCCCCCTCCAGCCGCAAGTGACCCCGGTCGTGCAGGCGTCCGCACGGCGTCCCGGTTCGGCCTCTTCGTCGCGCCCGGCCTGCGCCGCCTTTGCCACGGCCCCGCGGCGATCGTAGGATCGCTTGCACCGGGGCGCCAAGTCGGCGCTTGTTGATGTCGAGGCCCGCGCGCCCGCGTCGGCTGGAGAAAGGACATGGTTCGACCGATCGTCCGCCTGCGCCCGGGCCGCGCGCGCCCCTTCTGGCACGGCAACCCGCTGGTGTTTTCCGGCGCCGTGGCGGAGGTCGTGGGCGATCCGCTGCCCGCCGACTGGGTGGACGTGCAGGATGCCGAGGGCCGCCGGATCGGCTCGGGCTGGTTCCACCCGGGGTCGTTGTACCGGGTTCGCGTGACGCGCCTGGCCCGGGAAACCGCGCTTCCGGACGACCCGGAGGGGGTGATCGCCGAACGCGTTGCGGCCGCGGCCAGGATGCGCGGCCGCCTGGGCCTGCCGTCGGAGGCCACGGACGCCTGGCGCCTGCTCAACAGCGAGGGCGACGGGCTGTCGGGCCTGACGGTGGACGTGATGGGGCGCGTGGCCGTGGCGTCCGAAACGGCCCTGTGGACCGAGCGGCATCGTCCGGCCATCGAGGCCGCCATCCGGGCCGCGGCCGGCGACGTCGAGGTCGTCCACCGCGTGCCTTCGGCCTTGAGGCGCGAAGAGAGCATGGCGACCCTCCCGGTGCCCGAACCCCGGGAACCCATCGAGGTGCACGAGGCGGGCATCGCCCTGCTGGCCGATCCCTGGCGGGGCCAGAAGACGGGCTTCTACTGCGATCAGCGGGACAGCCGCGCACTGGTCCGGTCGCTCGCCGCGAACCGGCGCGTACTGGACCTGTTCTGCTTCACGGGCGGGTTCGCGTTGAACGCGGCTGCGGGTGGGGCCAGCGAGGTGCTGGGAATCGATTCGTCGGGTCCCGCGCTGGTGCTGGCGAATGCCGCCGCGGCGAAGAACGGCCTGGCTGCGCGCTTCGAGGAGGGCGACGTCCGCGAGCGCCTGCAGCATGCGGGCCAGTGGGACCTGGTCATCTGCGATCCGCCCAAGCTGGCCGGGGGCCGGCAGGACCTGGATGCCGCGCTCCAGCGCTACCTGCACCTGAACCGCGACGCCATCGCGGCGGTGGCCCCGGGCGGCATGCTGCTGACCTGCTCGTGCAGTTCCGCCGTTCGCCGCGACGCCTTCCTCGAAATCCTGCGGGATGCGGCGACCCAGGCCGGACGGCGCCTGTCGCTGCTGTCGGTCCGCGGGGCGGCCCCCGACCACCCGGTGCACCCGGCGTTTCCCGAGGGCGAATACCTCAAGTGCGTGCTGGCCGGGCTGGACTGACCGAGCCTCCGTGGTCGCGGTCGTCCTTGTCGGAGGGGGCCATCAACGACCGCCCGCAACGGCGCGTTCGTCCGGCGTTCGCCCGCGCCGTTGCTTGACGATCGACCCCCTGTCGACTACCATGCGCCCCGGTTTCCCGGATGCCTGGAGGACCCATGGATCCC
>Ga0118677_10010412_pt1 | contig 14224 bp, 9 predicted proteins | sample AliMusrvi5mmetaG_FD_86154 | JGI IMG/M metagenome (GOLD analysis project Ga0118677, IMG submission 86154) | reverse complement strand
CAGTTTAGGCAATTTGAGGTCGCTCATGCCGCTGCGCGCGCCGTGGTGTTCGAGGGCTTTGCCCATGATGGCGGGGTCCATACCTTCAGCCTTGAGGACGGCGAGGGTTTCGGCCAGCACTTCGATGGCGGCGGCGGAGAGGACGTTGGTGAGGACTTTGACGAGGGCGGCCTGGCCGATTTCCCCAATTGGGACGATGGCTTTGCTGACGGCTTCGAGCACCGGCTTGACGGCCTGGAAGGTGGCGTCATCACCGCCGATGTAGTAGACGAGCTGGCGCTTCTCGGCGGCCCCTTTGGTGCCGGTGAAGGGGGTGTCAAGGAAGCGGGCTCCCTTGCTTTGCACGCGCTTGGCGGCTTCGAGCGTGGCTTCGCGGCCGATGGTGGAGCTGCAGACGACGATGTGGCGCGGGGTGAGGGCGTCGCCCAGGGCGTCGAGCACTTGAAAGACGGCCTGCGGGTCGGCTACAAAGAGTTGGAGGATGTCGCTGGCTTGCGCGACTTCAGCCGGGGAGCCCAGGAAGTTCGGCTCCGGCTTCGGGGTCCGGTTCCAGACGGAGACGGCGAAACCGGCGTCCCGCAGGTGGCCCGCGATGCGCGAGCCGATGATGCCCAGGCCGAGAATACCCACACGGATGCGTTTTTTTTCAAACATAACGAGGATTCCTTCGGGAAAAAAAGAAGCGTCTCACGAGGCCGGGGATGCGCCAAGCGCAAAAAGGAGGGGTTGTCAGCACCCCTCCTTGTGGGCATGCATGCGCTATTGCACGAATTCGAGGGCGACGGGGGCGGGGATGAGCCCGGCGTCGGCGGCGCGCTTCAGGAAGAGTTCAATGGAGCGCCGCCCGCTGTCGCCGTAGTCGAGGGTGTAGTCGTTCACGTACATCCCGATGAACTTGTCGGCGAGGGTGGTGTCCATGTCGCGGGCGTGGGGCATTGCGTGGGCCACCCCTGCGGCGCGGTGTTCCAGCCCGTAGCGGATGCTGGCTTCCAGGATGTCGGAGATGTCCTTGCGCACGGCGGGCGGGATGTCTTTGCGGATGACGTTGCCGCCCAGGGGGAGGGGGAGGCCGGTGGAGTCTTTCCACCATTCGCCGAAGTCGCGGATTTTGTGGAACCCGTCCCGGGCGTAGGTGAGCTGGCCCTCGTGGATGATGAGGCCCACCTGGCTTTGGCCGCTGCGGACGTGGTCAAAAATCTGATCAAACGGGACGACGACGGTTTCGCACTCGCCCAGGTAGAGCCCTAACGCCAGGTAGGCGCTGGTCATTTTGCCGGGAATGGCGATGCGCTTGCCGCGCAGCCAGGCCTTGATCTCGTCATCCGATGCGTTCTCGGCGAGGCCTTCGCGGGAGCTTGCGATGAGCATGGGGCCGTAGCCGTCGCCCATGCTCGCGCCACTCGGCAGCAGCGCGTATTGGTCGAGCACATAGGCGTAGGCATGTAGCGAGATGGCGGTGATGTGGAGTTCGCCGCGGGTCGCCCGTTCGTTGAGCGTCTGGATGTCCTGGAGGATGTGCTGAAATTTGTAGCCGTGGGTGTCGATCTTGCCCTGCGCGAGTGCGTAGAACATGAATGCGTCGTCAGGATCGGGGGAATGGCCGAGGGTAAAGGTCTCCGGTATGGACATAAGACCCAAAGGTCTAACAGGAACGGGGCCCGGCTGGCAATGCCGGAGTGGAAAGTGCCGGGGAGGGGACTCGAACCCCTATACCTTGCGGTACCAGATCCTAAGTCTGGCGCGTCTGCCAATTTCGCCACCCCGGCGTTACCCGCGTATTCAAAGCCGTTCTCGCTGCGAATCGCAAGCGAATACGGGGGGGGCGGCGCTTCATCCGGCTGAGCGCCGTTCCCTTAGGGCATGATCCGATAAATGTGCGCTTGCGGTTGTGCGGTTGTGCGGATCTGGTCGGCAAGTTCGGTGAGTTGTGCCTGGGTCTGCGCTTCCTTCGGTTTGTAATCCAGGTAACGCTTGATGATGAAGGTGTTGTATTTGTCCATGTGCGCGTCGCTCCCTTGCAATTTCACCAGCTTTTCTTCCAGGATCGGCTTTGCCGCATTGAAGTCGATGGGGCTCGGCAGTTCCTTGATGACAAAATGTTCGACTTGGGCCACTCCGCGGTCGCCGTTGCTGACGAGGGTCTGCCACTTGCGCACGAGATCAAGCACCTGGGTCGCCTGGCGCGCCTGCGGGGTGAAACTGAGCTCTGCGAGGTTGATGCCCGAGGCGAATTTCCCGGCATCGTAGCTGCTGATCTTCTCGCCGTCGATGAACAGCGTATGCGTGCCGGACGTCAATCCCGTTACGCGCAGGATTTCCTGGTTGAAATCCTGTGTGAAGGGCACCCAGGCCAGCGCCGGGCTGACGTCGTTGCCCACCGGATACGGCAGGGCTTTTTCAAGGCATTTGAACTCGAGCCCGCCGTCGCGGTGCGTAATGCCGCTGACTTCGGCGTTGACCGTTTGCGTGGCGTGTGAGGAAGCCGCATCAATCCCGACGCGCGAAACGTCGGCGGGAACATTCTGGGCCTTGAGGAAGAGGTAGGCCATGACGAAGTGGCCGGGGGCGCGTGGGTGGATGCGATCCGGGCCGACCAGGGTGAAGGCGGGGTCGGCGGCCTGCAGTCGGAGGTTGAGGGCCGTCATCGGGCCGTTCAAATCGACCACGGTGCCGCCGGTTTCTTGGGCGAGCTTGGTCATGATTTTCCCGCACTCAGCGAGGGCTCCATTGACTCCGGTCTGGCGCGGGACGTCGAGGTTCACCGTTTCGTCGAAGGGGGATGGCGACACGAAGATCAACCGGGCTCCGTCCGCTTTCAAGAGACCTGCGAGCTTGGTCATGTTTGTTTGGTAGTCGGCCAATGCCGTTGCGCGGCGGGTGAGGATTTCCGGCGAGGGCGAGGCTTCGTCATAGAGGCTGCGGTTGACATCATTCATGCCCATCATGATGGTGGCCACGGTGGCATGTTTGGGTTGAATATCCCAGGGGTAGCGGCGCAAGGCTCCGCTGGCGGAATCGCCGGAGATGCCGCGGTTGGCGACATCCAGTTGCATGCCGGGGAAGCGGGTTGCGTAGTAGAGATAGATCCAGGCGTAATAGGTGCCGCTTTGCGTGACGCTGTCGCCGACGACCGACCATCGGTCGCCGTTTTTGAACGGGTCGGGCGCTGCGGACAAATTCGCCGCGCACAATACAGTAAGCAGGAGGGGGAGGAATCGGGAGCGGATGGGTTTATACATAGGAAAGAGAGGAATGGAGGAAATTGCAGCGGCGGGGTGGAGGCTCGGTTTGGCTTGCTTTTAAGGACGTCGGTGGCTAGCTACATTTATATTCTCATGCGGCCCCGCATCACTATTCGAGACATCGCCCTGAGGGCCAATGTACATTTCACCACCGTTTCGATGGCATTGCGCAACAATCCACGGATTGGCGAAGTAACGCGAGCCCGGATCAAAAAAATCGCCGAGGAGATGGGCTACCGCCCGGATGCCATGCTCAGCGCGCTCAGCAGCTACCGTTCGAGCCAGAAAACGCCGCGCTATCAGGCGACGCTTGCGTGGATCAACAACCACCCGGTGCGCGAGCAGTTGTATGCGGTTGGGCTTTACCTCGATTACTTCGAAGGGGCGAAGGCGCGGGCGGCGCAACTCGGTTTTGAGCTGGAGGAAATCTGGTTGCGCGAACCGGGTCTCACGCGGGCGCGGGTTGGCACGATTCTGCGCACGCGGGATATTCGAGGGGTATTGGTGGCGCCGCTGCCCGTGTATTCCTCGATTGATTTGCTGCCGTGGGAACAGCTTGCCGCGGTGAGCTTGAGTTACAGTTTGCGCAATCCCAAAATCCATACGGTCGTACCCGGTCAATACCATGCGATGAGCACCACGCTCAAAGAGTTGCGCAAGCTTGGGTACCGCCGGATTGGTTTTGTTTGTGATCGGGAATTTGACCAGCGCTGTGACAATAACTGGCAGGCGGCTTTTTGGGTCGATTACCATGCTCAACCGCTGGAATCCCGGGTGGAGCCTCTGTGGTACGGGACGGAGCCTATTGGCGAGAAGCCTTTCCGGGCTTGGTTCAAGAGCCAGAGGCCGGAGGTCATCGTGCCATCTGGCTACATGGTTGCGGAGCTGATTCGCCGGATGGGTCTCAAGGTGCCCGAGGACGTGGGGCTGGCTATGCACAGTGTCCCGCACGATGACCCTGTCAACTCGGGTATCACGGAGAGTGGCTTCCGCATCGGTGCCGCCGCGGTGGAGTATCTGCTGGCTTTGCTCGGCCGCGAGGAATACGGAGTGCCGGAGATGCCGCAGCAGCAAATGGTGGAAGGCTGCTGGGCACCCGGAAAGACCGTCCGCAGGGTGCGATAAGCATCCCCGACGAGGCTTCCTGGCGGGCTTACTCCGCATGAGCCGTCGGCGGCAAGGGTCTGATTTGCACGGTGATGGTGCCCTTTTCCACGGGCGTGGTCAAATCAATGCCGATGCGCGTGGCGGTGCGTTTCGAGGACAACGCGCCTTCAAGGGGGGCGGCTTTCACGGCAAAGGGCGCGCCTTTGGAGGTGATGGTGACTTCGACGGTGGCGTCTTTATCGGTGACTTGAATTTTGTCCGGGGCGGTTTGTGCCCAAGTCCCGGTGGTGATGAGGGCGGTGCCGAAGCTTTGGGCGCTGGAGAACTCCACGTCATCGCTAATGGCAAGCTCGCCTTCGCCCGAGCGGGAGTAGGCAAACGACCGTTGCAGACGGCGCAATTCCGGCACTTCGTAGCCTCGGCTCAGGTCCAGAACCACCCGGTCTGTGGGTTCGGTATATTCTTGCGAGACGAGGGTGGCCCGGAATTGCCGCCCGGGGGACTGCTGTTTGCCTGCCACCAGCGGCACCGGGTGCCCATAGGAAGAGAGGATCTGGCTATCGTAGCGATGGGGGCTGAACGTCCGGGCCGTGTAGACCTCGGACCCGGGGTCGACCAGAGGCGTGGAGGAACCTACCCCGACTGCGTAGGAACCGAGGTCGTTGTGGTTGTGTTGTTCGGCGTTGTGGCCGCCTTTGAATGCGACGGTGAACGGGAGCGCGGCCTTGTGCCCGGGGCGCAGGACGAATACCCCGGAGTCGAGAAAGGCGTCATGCGGGGCGAGAATGGGGGCAGTGCTCGGGGCCGATCCGGAACGGTCGAGATAGGCCGTCAATATGATGGATTCGGAAGAGCCAAAGTTAGGTTCAGATAGGCGCCAATAAGGCCGATCCAGCTTGAGGCGGCGTTCGAGCAGATCAAGGAGCCAAGGCATCGGGGCGGTGCCGGCGGTGCCGTCCGCAAAGGTGGGATATACGCCGGGTGCCATTTGCAGAGCGCCAGGATAAAGCGCCACCGCGCGTACCTTGGGCAGTTGGTAGAAGTCGAGTTTACCGCCGGTCGCATGGCGGACGAGTTCGGTGAGCATGGCAAAACGGCCGAAGCCATAGTTCCAGTAGCCCATGCCTTCGGTGCAGTAGCCGTCGGGCATGATCCCTTCAAAATAGTGAGGCAGCGAATTCTCTGCGCAGGCGAGCAGCAGGGCGCGCTCTTCTTTGGAATCCAGCAGGCAAAGCCCGGCTCCTACCACGCCCGCGTTGCAGACGGGGTTCCAGTTGTTATCGCCGGTGAGCCACCACCACCCCTGAGTGTGTGGCGAGTTTCCCTTGCGGGCGAAAGCGAGATAGGGATCGAGCACGCGCCGGCGCACCTCTGCACGAATCCGCGCGCGCAACTCCGCCGGTAGCCGTGCCCCCAACCAGTAGTCCGTGGTCGCCAGAAGATAGGCCCGCATGGATGCACCCAGATCGACCTCAATCGTTTCCCCGTGAAAGTTGGTGAGCTTGCCGTCATGCGCGGGCAGCACCCATGTGCGCTCGCTTAAGATCGCGTCGATTCCCTGGATAATGGCAGGGATGAATCGCCCCTTGTTTTCGAGGGCTTCGGCCAGAATGGTGGATTCCAGATAGGAAGAACGCGCAAAGAGCTGTTTCTGACCGCGGTCGCGGTTGCCGGTTTTGGTGAAATCGAGAAAATCTTCATCCGTGTAGTCGGCCGGCTTGGTGTTGAGCCGCTTCTCTGCGCCGGCGATGCAACCGGCGGCCCCCGGCAGCGCGGCGAGCGCGTCCCACGTGGCCCGATCATCGGCGGGACGACCGATTCCCGACGGTTTCTCCGACAACCACTTCGCAATGGCGGCCACGCGTTCCGGTGATGCCGCAGGCAGAGTCGGCTGCGCTGTTTTCGCTGTAGAGGACTGGGGGGCGGTCGCCAAAGGGCTCAAAGGCACTTCGGGGCCAACCTTATCCAGGGTGACGTCATCCACAAACAGGGTTCCGCTTCCTCCATCGACAAAGACCATCGGTACCACGGAGTGGACGCCTTCGGGGATTTCGAAAACGGAGCAGATTTGGGTCCATGCCTTGGGCACCGGAGAACTGCCGAGCAAGGCCATGGGCTGCGCGTGGAGAGTGGTGGCCGGTAAAGCGAAAAAGTAGTGTCCGCCGGGCGCGTCCTTGCCGGGTTCAGTAAAAAGGGTGGCGCGCAGATAAAAACCGGGGCTGTCGGGCTTCTGCACAAAATCGTCGCCTGCGCGAACCCACGCAGAAATGCGGTAATGCTCGCCTGGCGTGAAGTCTTTCACATTGAGGCGGGGGTTTACTCCATAACGGCCTGTCCCCTGGCTGGAGAGCGCCAGGCATTGCTGCCCGGAATGAGGGGCCGTCTTCACCGCAGTAAAGCTGGCGTCTTTGTCCTTGTTCTCATTGGCAATGAACAGGGTCCAGCTTGCGGTGCCGTCCTCAAACCCGGGATTGGTGATCCGGTTTTCCTCGGCCAAAAGCGAAGAGGTTGTGGCGGCGAGGGAGAAGGCAAACAACACAACGGTAGTGCGAAGAATGTCGCGGGGGGGCTTAGACATGCGCGGGAGTTTACATCCACGCAGATGTGTAGCAAAGGCTTTATTGGTCTACATGTAGAGCAGAAACGGCATTGCCAATCGGTCCCTGTTTCATACAAAGAATGATGCCTTCTATGAAAACTTCGCCAAAGCCTCCCCTTGCTATTCCAACAGGCGCCCAGTTGGCCTGGCAGCGTACCGAAACAAATCTCTTCATTCATTTTGGTCTGAATACCTTTGCGGGTCGTGAATGGGGGGAGGGGAAGGATTCGCCGTCCGTGTTTAACCCCACCCGCCTCGATTGCCGCCAGTGGGCCTCGGTGGCAAAGGCGGGCGGTTTCAAGATCGCGATTCTGACGGCAAAGCACCACGACGGTTTCTGCCTCTGGCCGAGCAAGCTGACAACGTATTCCGTGGCATCGTCTCCCTGGAAAAACGGCCAGGGGGATCTGGTGCGTGAATTCGTCGATGCGTTTCGCGCCGAGGGGATCAAGGTCGGGCTTTATCTTTCGCCCTGGGACCGCCATGAGGCATGCTACGGGGATTCGCCGCGTTACAACGATTACTACTGCGCGCAACTCACGGAACTCCTTACGAACTATGGCGAGTTGCACGAAGTCTGGTTTGACGGAGCCTGTGCCGAGGGCCCTGGCGGCCGTCGGCAGGAATACGACTGGGCGCGTTTTTTCGGCATCGTCAAAGCGCTCCAGCCCGGAGCCGTCACTTTCGGGGATGGGGGCACCGACGTGCGCTGGATCGGCAACGAGCGCGGGTTCGCCGGGGAAACGTGCTGGTCCACCGTGGACCCGAGCCATGTGCGCTTTCCGGGGGACTCCGGCATTTGCAAGGCCAACGATGCTACGGCTTCGGAGGAGTTTGCGCGCCTGCTCAACGAAGGCGACCCATCCAGCCTGGATCAACCGCGCGTCTGGCGTCCCGGCGAGTGCGATGTATCCGTCCGCCCCGGCTGGTTTTATCATGCCGCCGAGGACCAGCAGGTGCGCTCCGCAGGGAACCTGGTTGATCTCTATTTTTGGAGCGTCGGGCGCAACAGCCTGCTGTTGCTGAATCTGCCGCCCACCCAAGAGGGCCTCATTCATTCCGCCGATGTCGACGCCGTGGTGGGCTTTCGCAGTGTGGTGGACTGCATCTTTGCCACCGACCTGGCGCAAGGAGCCGAGGTCGCCGTTGAAGGCGAAAATGCCGGTTCTCTCGTCGATGGCAGTGCCGAAACCTACTGGGAATCCACGACGGACGCGGCTCCTGTGGAAGTCGAGATCGGGCTCGCCCGCTCCGCGGAGATTGGCGTTATTTGCCTGCAGGAGGCCGTGCAATTTGGCCAGCGTATTGCGGCATGGCGCGTTGAAGCGGCAACGCCACAGGGCGACTGGAAACTAATCACGCGCGGCACAACCATCGGGATGAAACGCCTGCTGCGCGTTCCTGCGTTTGAAACAAACCGGTTGCGTCTTGTGATTGAACGCTCCGTATTGCCCCCGATCCTCGCCCATATCGGTCTCTATCCGGCGACACTCTGATGCGTCTCCAGGTCACAAGGTGAACCGCCCCGGCATCCCGCGCGTCAGGTCGGCGAAAAGGAGCGGCTGTTGAAGCGAAAGGGCATGGCGTTCGAGTTGCTCGATGTCGGCTTTGCCGTAAAAGAACCGGAAGCGAAAGAGGTGGTCGCCTTGGTCCGCCAGGATGCCGCGCGGATGGGATGCCGGATGCGGATCGTGATGGGCCAGGAGCGGGCTGCGCAGCAGGGTGAACCGGAGTTGCTTTTCATCCGCGTCGAGCGCGAAGACGTCGGGAGCCACGACCCCAAGACTGCTTTTGCCGCAGGTTGCCTGCGTCCAGTCGCGCAGCGGAAGTTCCCGGCCGTCATTCCGGCGAACCAGCGATCCGCCCATGATGCCGTCCGTCCGCTCCTTGGCCGACGACGGCAGGGGAACGGTGAGCTTGAGCAGGCTGCGCTCTTCCGCCCAAAAAACACGGAGTAGCAGTTCGGCGTCCTCCTCGTTGGCGCAAAGCCTCCATTCGGCCTGGAGTCGGCTCTTTCCGATCCGGCCCTTTTGAATGAGCGCGGCCCGCAGTGGCCCGTCTTCCACCTGTTCCGGGGCTTCCCAAACCGCTTCGGCGATCGGCGCGCCGTAGTGGCTGATGCCGTGCGACCAAGTGTCGGAGGGGTCGTCCAGCAACTGGAGAACGGGGGAGAGGGGAGCCTTGCGGCCAAACGCAATCCGCCAACCGGAAGAGACGTCGACCGTCACACGGCGGTTGTTGCGCAACCGTGCGCCAGAGGCAAAAGCGCCCGCTTGGATGGGTGCCGGTTTGCCCGTTTCGGCGATCCGCAAGATGGCCGTCTTTCCCGCCGCCAGCCGGAGCGGAAAGAGGAGTTTGCCCATGTTCTCGACGGCCGCCTCGGAACGCGTGCGCTGGAAGGGATGGCGTCGCCCTGCTGCGTCGACAAGATGGCTTTGCGCAGTCCACGGCTGCCAATCTCGCCAGGGTTCGTATTCGACGTAGCCCGCGAAGTCTGCCGACGAGGGATTGTGGATCGCGATCCGCTGCAAGGGGGCTTTGCTTTGCGTTCCCAACAAATGACGGAAGCCCATTTGCAGAACCTCGTCTGCCGTGGCCGCCGCCGCGCCGATCTGGTCGAGGACTTGCGGATAAGCACTGGTGAGGCAGGTGCCGCCCAGCGTATCGTGGAACTGATTGAACACGACGTGTTGCCACGCAGTTTGGAGCTCGGGCAAATCCCGCTTTTGCGCGTGCTTCAGCTTGGCGCGAAGCTGTTCCGCTTGTTCCAGCAGATGCTCGGCGCGGCGCAATGCGGTCTTCACCGCCCGGTGGACACTGTAGCATCCGATGGCGTGCTGCTGGAGTTCCCCGGTCACCAAGGGTAGCGAAGGGATAGACCGTGCAATCGCCTTGAAATAGCGGGTGGGGGTCGAAAAAAGAAACGTGTGACCGGGAAAGGCATTCCAGTGTTCGCGCAACCAGGCGATCTGCCTCTCGGTCGGGCCGCCGCCGTGGTCGCCCACGCCGACAAAGCACATGGTATCTTGCACCCCTTCGGGAAGCCCATCCAAACAGGCCAGGATGTGATCCGGCTTGAATTCCCGGGCGGTATAGGCGGCGGCGATGCGGAAGGTAACCACTTCGGGGCCTCCTTCATAACCCCGCCAGCGGAAGAGTCGCGCAGGCAGCGCCAGCTCGTGTTCCTGCGGCCGCATCATCACATAGTACCGCTGACCGGCGGCGCGGAGGTAGCCGGGCAACGTGGCGGCGTGGCCAAAGCTGTCGACATTGTAACCGATCTCGGGGAAGCGCCCGAAGCGGTCGAGAAAATAACGTTTCCCCTCTTCGATCTGACGCTGGAAGGCAAACCCGCTGGGGAGATTGCAGTCGGGCTGTATCCACCATCCTCCCACAATTTCCCAGCGCCCCTGCTCGCTGAAGCGGCGGATGCGCCGGAACAGCGCGGGGTCCAGTCGCTCGATCTGGCGATAGACCCAGGCTTCCCCTCGCGAGAACGTCAGATCGGGATGGGCGTCGAGCCGATCACAGGCGCTGCGGCAGGTCGCCAGGATTTCGTCCAAACTGGCCTGCCACGGCCAAAGCCAAACGGGATCAATATGCGCGTTAAAGATGAGATGGATGTTCATGGCGGCAATGGAGTCTTGCATCAATCCGTTTTCAGGACTTCCATAATCCTCCCCTAAAACGTATAGAAAATTACGCCTCAACGCGTTTTATGAAAATCTACCGCGACCCAGGTTCGTTCATCTCGGGCTTCTACTACGAGGAGCCGATGGCGGACTTGCCCGCCCTGACGCATTGTGGCGAGGCGCTTTGTTTCCCGGGGCATCGGCTTCGCCCCCATGCGCATGGCGCGTTCGAGTTTTTCTATCTGGCGCGTGGCGCGATGGATTGGCGGGTTAGTGCTCAGACGTTCTCGCAAAAAGAGGGCGACCTCATGATCTTCCCTCCGAACGAACGGCATAGCACGGTCCAGGCGGCCGAGAAAGAAACGCACCAGCTTTGGATTGGGGTCGACCTCGATCATCTCGGCGCGGATGGCCGACGTCTGGCGCGCCTCCTGCGGCAGGGCAATGCGCGATTGCTATCGGCCTGCTATTCCATGGAGCCGGTGTTGCGAGCAATCGTCCGGCAGATCATCACAGCGTTACCAAACCAGAAGGCTGTGGTCCTTGGTTGCCTGCGGCTCCTTGTGGTTTTCATCGAACAATACCTGCGGCTGGAAGAGGAAGCGCCGGGAACCCAAGTGCTGCCTTATTCCTACGGTGTGCAAAAAGCCATTGCGTATATGGAAAACCACCTGGACCGGCGCATTCCGTTGCTTGAACTCGCCGCCGTCGCCACCGTTCGGAAGGTGTCCCATTTCTGCTCCAGGTTCCGGCAAGAGGTGGGGACCACTCCGGCGGCATACCATTTTAATCTCCGGTTGATCGCCGCGCGCGACGGGCTTCTCCAGCCCCAATCTACGATTACCGAAGTCGCCTTGCGATTCGGGTTCAATTCCTCCCAGCATTTCAGCAGCGCCTTCCGCCGCGTCTTCGGAACCTCTCCGCGTTTATGGCGCAGCCGGAGTTGACGCGATCGTTTCAACCGCAGAGGTGGAATCGAATCGCTGGAACGACGGTTTATGGGCGTAAACGCGCCGGTAATACTCCACCCGCTTGAGGAGGCTGGCGGCGGCTTCGTCGATGATCAGCACCGTCTGTGGGTGCAACTGTAGCGCCGAAGCGGGGCACATGGCGGTCACCGGGCCTTCCGCCATCGCCGCCACCGCCTCCGCCTTCCCCTCCCCAAAGGCCAGGAGCAGGCAGGTGCGCGCATCCATGATGGTGCCGACCCCCATCGTAATCACATGCTGCGGTACCTCTTGGGGGGAGGAAAAGAAGCGTTGGTTTGCGGCCACGGTGTTCTCGGTGAGCGTCTTGATCCGGGTGCGCGAACCGAGCGAAGAACTGGGCTCGTTGAATCCGATATGGCCATCGTTGCCGATCCCGAGCAGCTGAAGGTCGATGCCGCCAGCTTGGGAAATAGCGGCTTCGTATTCCCTGCAAAATGCCGGAATATCCTTTGCCATGCCATCCGGGATGTGGATGCGCTGCGTGTCAACGTTCACATGATCGAAGAAATTCTCGCGCATGAACCGATGATAGGACGCGGGGTGTTCCGGAGAGAGGCCGACATATTCATCGAGGTTGAACGTGGTCACCTGGCTGAAATCGAGGCCTTCTTCCCGATGCCTTCGGATGAGTTCGCAGTACAGCGCTACCGGCGTGGAGCCCGTGGCCAGCCCGAGGACGGCGTTTGGCTTGGCGCGGATCAAATGTTCCAGGAGGCGCGCCCCGAGTTCCGCTCCGCTGCGTGCGTTCGGTTGAATGATGACTTCCATGGGAATGATCGAAACGGTGGAGGTTACTTTGTGCCTAGTCGCATTGTGATCGCCGCGCGTACATCGGCCTGGAATTTTTGGATGTAGGTGTCCACGTAATCCGCGATGCCTAGTGAGGGGTCTGTCACCAGCGGCGTGAGGTCCATGGCGAAGGAGACCATTTGCGATTGATCCGTGGCGTGGGATGCAAAAAAGGTAGCGTTGGCGCGCCGCCGTCCCAACGTGGCAAGGTCGTAGCGCTTGCCTCCGGCGATCTGCGAATCAAAGACGCCGTTGAGCGCGGCGGCAAGATTTTCGTGGGTGCTGACATCCTGGACCACCTTGTCTTCGTCCGGCATCCAGTCGAGTCCGCGCCATACCTCGCACCCGTAGACAGCCTGCGGGCGCTGGTCGGCGGGCAGTTCGCGCAGCACTTCCAGCGCGGCGATGACGACTCCGAGATGCGTGTCGTGCTTGTCCGCCAGGTTGTGCGTATAGAGGACGCGCGGGCGGCTGGCTTGCAGGATTTGTTTAAGATCCTCCTTGAGCGAGGAAGCGCCCGGGGTCTTGACCGCGCAGCTTGGGTAGTCGAGCTGGACCATCGCGCTGTAATGTCCAATCGTGGCGGCTGCGTCCTGTTCTTTGCGCCGCACCGCCTGCATCTGTGTGTCGGTGAACGCCGCATAGGCGCCGGTGCGGGCGCTTCCCGCGCCATTGGTGCAGGTCACGCCACCGAACCACTCGGTATTACTGTGATAGCAGGCGAGGATGCCGTGGAACGCCATGAACTCAAGGTCGTCCTGGTGTGCGCCGATCCCCAGGTGCGTGATCCGGCCGAGAGGTTCCGGCGCTTGGTCGGGAACAAAAAGACGCGTGCTGGCATTGTGGAATTTCATAAGTCTATTGAATTTTGGGAAGACTCGCGGCCGCCACCGCCTGGCCGTGCCGCTTGTCTTTTTCATCGGGCGTGCGGAGCCGGATGGCAAGCTCGGGGAATTCGTCACGGAGCACGGTGGAAGCCTTTTCGAGGATGACCTCGCCGCCCTCGCCAGATGTGACCCGGCCGAGGATGAGTAGGTTCCGGATCTCATAGAAGTCTGCGTAGTGGGCAACCGCGTAGCCAAAACAGGTGCCGATCGTCTCGTAAATTGCCCGCGCCCTAAGGTCGCCTGTCGCCATGAGCCTCTGGACCTCCACGAGCTGTTCGGCGAATGGCATTTCCTCCGGTAGCTTGATACCCGCGAGCGGCACCAGGCGGGCGACTCCCTGTTGCGAAAAGTATTGCACGCCGCAGCCCGCGTCACCGGACCATTCGTCGGCCGGGGCGTTCTCGCGGTAGTCCACCGGCGCGAATGCCAGCTCGTTGAGCCACGGGCGGATATGCCCGTCGGGGTCAACGTATCCGGCAGCCAGGCTCGTGCCGAGGGAGATCCCCAGAACGGCATTGACGTTCATCGACATCGACCCGGCGAGAGCGGTCACCTCGCCATCGTTCACCACCTCGAAGGGGATGCCTTCCCACTCCTTTTGCAAATCGAAAAACATCCTTCGCACGCGCTTCTCAAAGTCGCCCTCCGAAACCCCGCGAAAAAGGGATGCGACGCGCACCTCGTTGTTCACATAAACCCCGGCCGCGCTGCCGCCGATGGCGTCTACCCTCGGGAGATGCTCCGCCGCGCGGCGCAGGGTTTCCCGGATTCCGTCGTAATGGTATTGCGGATCGCTTTGAAAATACGGATCCCACGGGATCTCTTCCGAAAACACCACTTTGCCGGCCAGGAGCGCCGCGCATTTCCGGTCGCTTCCCCCGAGATCAAACCCGATCCGGCAACCGTCGAGGTTACGCCCGAGCGGGATGGATAGCTCCCTCGGTTCCGGCAATGCTTTCCAGTCGCAGGCCTCCAACTT
>Ga0118677_10008716_pt2 | contig 14224 bp, 12 predicted proteins | sample AliMusrvi5mmetaG_FD_86154 | JGI IMG/M metagenome (GOLD analysis project Ga0118677, IMG submission 86154) | reverse complement strand
CGCTTCCTGCCAGCTGGGATAGTTCCACCCCATTTTCATGCGCAATTCGTTTTGCCGCCGGGGTGGCGCGCTGTTTGCCGTCCACGCTTGCCGCCACATCCGCGCGGGTGATCTTGCCCATCGGCCCGCTTCCTGCCACCTGGGCCAGGTTCACCCCTTCAGCCGCCGCCATGCGCGCCGCCAGGGGGGTAACCTTGACCGATTTTTCTTCCACAAGCGCCGCAGCGGCTGGTTTCTCTTCTGCCTTCTTTTCCACCACAGCCTTTTGACCCGGCAGGCTGGAGGCGTCTTCTCCAGGCTGCAGCAGGTAGGCGATGATCGTGGTCACGGGGACACTCTTCCCGACTTCGGCGCTGATTCCGGCCAGGATTCCGGATGCGACCGCTTCGACATCCACGGTCACTTTGTCGGTTTCCACCGCCAGCAGCGCATCGCCCTCGCTGACTTTATCGCCCTCTTTTTTCTTCCATTCCACAACCAGGGCAGTCTCCTGCGACATTTCCAATTTCGGCATGATGATGGGTATCGGCATCTTACACCTTCCTATGGACCAACTTGCGCGCCGCTTCCACAATATCTTCCACCTGTGGAACCGTGTGCATTTCAAGTGTGCGGTTATAGGGAATGGGCATGTCCCTGCCAGCCAGGCGCATGATCGGTGCATCGAGATAATCAAAAGCCTCGCTCGAAGCGATCACCGCCGCCAGTTCGCCGCCGTAACCGCCCGTTTTGCACGCTTCGTGCACGATCAGCACTTTGCCGGTCTTGATCACCGATTCAATGATCGTCTTTTCATCCAGCGGTTTTAAAGTGCGCGGGTCGATCACTTCCACATCGATCCCTTCCGCCGCCAGTTTTTCCGCGGCTTCCAGCGAACGTTTGACTTCAATCGCTGTGGCGATGATCGTCAGGTCTTTGCCTTTGCGCTTCACATCCGCCTTGCCCAGGGGAATGCTATAAGATTCCTCGGGCACTTCGCCCTTGGTCTTGTAAAGCAGCTTGGATTCCAGGAACAAAACCGGGTTGTTGTCGCGGATGGAGGAGATGAGCAGGCCTTTGGCGTCATAGGGCGTGGTCGGCGCGACCACTTTGATGCCGGGAATATGCACAAACCAGTTTTCCAGGCTTTGCGAGTGCTGCGCCGCGGCGCCGGTGCCTGATCCCATCGGGGTGCGCATGACGCACGGCACGGAAGCTTTACCGCCAAACATGAAATGAATTTTGGCCGCCTGGTTTACCAGCTGTTCCGACGCCAGGGTGATGAAATCCATGAACATGATTTCACCCACGGGGCGCATGCCCACCAGGGCAGCCCCGGTGATGGCCCCGGCGATGGTCAGTTCGCTGATCGGGGTATCAATCACGCGCTGCGGACCAAACTCATCCAGCATGCCGAGGGTCACGCCAAAAGCGCCCCCGTAAACGCCGATGTCTTCCCCGATTAAAAATACTTTTTCGTCCCGCTGCATTTCCTGCCGCAGCGCTTCGCGCACAGCTTCAAGGTAAGTTATTTCTCTCATTCCGCATACACTCCTTCTTCAATCGATTCCAGGGATGGCTCAGCACACCCATCGGCATACAAAGCGGCTTCATTGATCGCTTCATAGGCTTTCTTTTTCACATCGTCCACCTGCACAGCGGTCAAAAGCCCGTCTGCAACCAGTTTATTTGCAAGCCGCGCGATCGGATCCTTTTTCTTCCACTCGTCGATTTCGTCCTTGGTGCGGTAGCGGTTGGCATCGCTCTTTGAATGCCCGCGCCAGCGGTAAGTCACATTTTCCACCAGGGTAGGTCCCTGGCCGGAACGTGCGCGGTCCACTGCCTCGCTCACCGCACCGTAGACTGCAAGCACATCATTGCCGTCCACGGTCACACCCGGCATACCGTAGCCGGCTGCGCGGTCGCTGATTTTAGAGATTTTGGTCGCTTTTTTGATCGACATGGACATGCCGTAGCCGTTATTCTCGAGTACGAAGACCACTGGCAGGTTATAGATCGCCGCCATGTTGAGGGCTTCATGAAATGCGCCTTCATTCGTCGCTCCATCTCCAAAAAAGCAGATGTGAACGCGGTTTTTCTTTTCCATCTGCAGCCCCAGGCCCACACCGACTGCCACAGGGATGCCACCAGCCACCACGCCGTTGGCGCCCAGGTTGCCGCCGTCTACATCAGCAATGTGCATCGAGCCCCCGCGCCCGCGGCAGTAGCCGCATTCCTTGCCCATGAACTCGGCCATCATCAAGCGCATGTCCGCATTCTTGGCAATGCAGTGCCCGTGCCCGCGGTGTGTGCTCAAGATCAGGTCATCCGGTTTTAACGTGAACACAGAACCCACAGCCGAAGCTTCCATCCCAATCGACAGATGCATCGTGCCGTGGATTTTTCCCATCGTGTACAGTTCTTCCGCTTTTTCTTCAAACGCCCTGATCATATACATTTTTTCCAGCATCAGGGTCAACGTTGCAAGATCCAGCTTTACTTCTTTTGGTACCTTGGTTCCCATTTTTTTTGTCCTTTTTTACCTATGAACGTATTGAATTGGCCAATATGTTTTATTCTGAACAGTGAGCAATCAAAAATCGTATTTTTTGCCGGTCGATTTTGGAGGTCTGGGACGAGGTTTGATCTGCAATAGCGCAAAATGACACAAATGCTCATATCTCTGAACAATTACTCGCAATTGTACTCTAAATAACAATTTATTTCAATCCAATTTATCTGGTTCTTTGGAATTTCCCGTCCTACAAAAAGGCATTATTCGGGTAGAATTAAGGGGAGTGGGAATCTCAAACCAAGTTTTGTTCGTCGAAATCATACCTGTCAGGATTCTTTTAATCTGATTCATGGAGGTCCAATGAAAACAACATCTTCTGCCGCCCAATTTATTCCACCGGCTCGCCCCGACCTGGGGGGTGCATTCAGCATGCCCATTCTTTCGCCCATGCTCGGTGCGCCGCCCCCTTATCGTTACAGGGATACCAGGAATATTAATATCCTCTTCAAAACCGACCCCGAACTGCTTGAGAAAATGATTCCGCCGCCCCTCATGCTCAACCCGGCTCACCTGATGATTTTTTATATCGGCCTTTTCCAGTTTGCCGACTATGATATGCCCTATCATGAAGCCGGTTTATTAATTCCAGTCAGCCATGAAGGCCGGAACGGCAATTACCCTGTCGTTCTGTACCTCGACCGGGCCAACCCGATCGTGGGAGGCCGGGAAATATACGGTTGGCCCAAGAAAGAAGCGGAAAAAATCTCGTTTGAGGAAGAACACGGTAAATTCTCAGCCTCGGTCATTCGCTATGGACAGCAGATTATCGAGGTCGGTTTCGAATCACACCAGAGGGTGGACCCCATTCCGGAACGGCCCAAAGAACCCATGTTCACCTTGAAATATATCCCGTCGGCGCTGGAAGGCGCGCCTCCGGATGTTTTGAAACTGATATCCTGCACGAATGACCCCGATGTGATCACGGAATTGCAAACCGGGAAGGCCGCGTTAAAATTCAACGCTTCACTTTTTGATGGTTTGCTGGAAAGAATTCCCATCCAGGAAATTGTTTATGCCGAGGTGATCACGCACGACTTCACCATGGGATACGGGAAACTTGTGGTTGATTACCTTTCCAAAAGTCAGGAGGTGAAATATGCAAATTGATGATATCCATTCTATATTTGTCATTGGCTCGGGCACCATGGGCCAACAAATCGGTCTGCAGTGCGCCATGCATGGTTATAATGTCATTCTTTATGATATTCTGCCGGAAATGCTGCAAATTGCCAGCCATCAAATCAATGCGTATGCAGCCAACCTGGTCATCCAGAAGCGCTTGACCCAAAACGAGGCGGATCTTTCCCTGGCACGCATCCGCTTCACATCCAGTCCGGAAGATGCAGCCGCAGCAGACCTGGTGAGCGAATCTGTCCCCGAGGACCCCGCTTTAAAGGCAAAAGTGTTTGCCCAATTCCAGAAAATTTGTCCGCCGCATACGATTTTTACGACGAATACATCGACCTTGATCCCCTCCATGTTTGCAGATGCAACAGGCCGCCCGGGTCAATTTGCAGCCCTGCATTTTCACACGTATGTGTGGGATTCAAATGTGGTCGACATCATGCCCCACCCGGGCACCTTGCCCGAAACCGTGGAGCTGCTTCGGGCTTTTGCCGCGCGTATCGGGCAAATCCCGATCATTCTCCATAAAGAGAACTACCAGTATGTGTTTAATGCCATGCTGGGCGCATTGAATACAGCCGCGCTTAAACTGGCGGTGGACGGTGTCGCCACAGTGGAGGACATTGACCGTGCGTGGATGGGGATCATGAAAGCCCAGATCGGTCCTTTCGGGATCATGGATGGCGTCGGAATTAAGACGGTTTGGGACATAACCCAGTACTGGGCCACGGTGACCGGAGATAAACAGCTGGGCGCAAATGCTGCCTTCCTCAAACAATTTGTCGACCAGGAACGCTTGGGTGTGAAGAACGGCAGGGGTTTTTACAATTATCCTGATCCGGCCTTTTCCCGCCCGGATTTTCTGACGGCCGAAGGTGATCACGACTGAACCACGTAAGAATGGGCGCACCTTGAGGGAATAACCCCATTTTCCCCGATTAAATTGGATGGTGATCGCCAACCTCGCTGGGTTAGTCTGCAATCTTGAAAGACAGGCGGCAGGTTAGCCGAAATTTGGCGTGGCAATTTTTTTACCACAATCATTCCGAATAAACCAATAATGCCCCTGGCGCTGTTTTCACCAGGGGCATCATTACGGCCATTTATAGGACTTTGGTCAGCGCATAAAAGCAGCGGCAACCCCGCCGTCCACATTGATCACCCCACCGGTCGTGCGGCTGGAACGGGAACTCGCCAGGAAGACGATCGATTCGGCCACATTTTCCGGGTAAATTGGCGTCCTAAGGATGCAGCGCTGGAGATAAAAATCTTCCAGTTCTTCAGGCTTGATCCCATAGCTGTCAGCCCGCCATTTTTTGACATCGTCCGTAAACAGGCTGCTGCCGCGCAGCACAGCATCCGGCAATACAGAGTTCACGCGCACGTTAATTTCGCCGCCTTCTTCAGCCAGGCAGCGCGCCATATGCAGTTCCGCCGCCTTTGCGGCGGAATAAGAAATGACATTTTTTCCTGCGCGCACGCTGTTCTTGCTTCCAACAAAGACCAGGTTTCCGCCGGTGCCCTGCTGGCGCCAGATGCGGAACGCTTCGCGGCTCACCAGGAAATAGCCTGTGCCTGAAATACTCTGGATCAGGTTCCAGTCTTTAAGCGATGTGTTTTCGATCGAATCGCCGCGGAAAATGCCTGCGTTGCTCACCACAATGTCCAGCCCGCCGTATGTCCAGATGACGGACTTATAGGCGTCGATGACTCCGCTTTCGTCGGTGACATCGCAGCGAATCGGGACGGCCCGACCCTTCCCGAATTTCAATACAATTTCTTCGGCAACTTTTTCGGCGCCCTGGAAATTGATATCCAGGATGGCAACATGCGCCCCTTCCCGGGCAAACTGGAGCGCAGCCGCGCGCCCGATGCCGTCTGCCGCACCCGTGATGGCCACAATCTTGCCGTCAAATTCAGCCGGGGCAGGCCTTAAAGAGAGTTTATATAATTCGAGAGGCCAGAATTCAAAGCGGTAAGCCTCTTCCGCCGTCAGGCTGATAAAGCTGTCCAGCGACTGGCTGCCCTGCATCACCTGCAGCGCGCGGTGATAAATCTGCCCCACGATTTCGGCGGTTTCAGCGTTTTCAGCGCCGGTAATCATGCCAATCCCCGGGATTAAAATCACACGCGGTGTCGGGTCCATCTCGAACCCGGCTGCTTTTTTGTATTCTTCGAGGTAGGGCAAATATTGTTCGGCATATTTTTCGATGCCCGCCGCGAGTTTTTGCTTTAAGAGATCAACCCCGTCCTCCGGTTTCCAATCCATAAAAAGCGGGACGCGTTTTGTGCGCAGGAGGTGGTCAGGGCAGGCCGCCCCAATTTGAGAAAGTTCGGGCGCATGCTGATAATTAACAAAATCCAGCACCGCCTGGCTGTCATCCACTTTGAGAACTTTGGAAACGTTTTTGCTTAACGCTCCGCGCAGCGTCGGAAGGACCTCCAGCAAGATTTCCTTGCGTTTTTCAGCCGGGGCGCTTGCCACCACGGCCGGGGAAAAAATCTTTTTCCCGGCGCGCTTTGATTCGATAAATTCTTCCGCCTCGCGGATGGTGTTAATCGTGGCGGCATAACAGGATGGGCTGCTGTCCCCCCAATTGACCAGCCCGTGGCGGCCCATCACAATTAACCTGGCCCCGGGGTTTTTCTGAAAGGCCTGGAAAATGTGTTTGCTCAACATGAACCCGGGTTGTTCGTAATCGATCCAGATCGCCTGGTCGCCCCAAAGCTCATGTGTCAGTTCACGCCCTTTGGGCGTACAGGCGATGCTGATCACCGCATCAGGATGCGTATGGTCGATGTGTTTAAAGGGTAAAAAGGCATGCAGCAAGGATTCAATCGACTGGCGCGGGCGTTTTAAGGCATACACGCAGTGTGAAAGATATTCCACCATCGCCTCATCATCCATGCTCTCATGCTCCTTGAGCGGCAGCATATCGGCCAGGATTAAACCGGCAAAATCCTTTTCCTGGATCGATGCCAGGTCGCTTCCGGACCCTTTTACCCAGAGCACATCCACCTTGCGGTTCAGATGGTCAGGGTGCTGCAGTTTGACGCTGGTGTTCCCCCCAAACGCATTGGCAATGCTGCGGTCCTTGCCCAGTAGACGGCTGCGGTAAACCAGCCCATCCAGCGCATTATTAAGCGCAAATTCTTCATCCTGCCAGAGATTTTCAACCATAACTTACCTCCTGATAAATTTTATAAACGATGTTTGCTGGTGTGGGGTTGTCTTATAATCACAAATCGAAAAAGCTTTTCCAACAGTACTGTCATTTACAAACGACACGGGGCTGTTCAAAAAGGAATGCTGACCACAACGGAGAACAGGGGCTTCTGCTTCAAAGGATCGAACAAGACATTGCGTGCTAATCCAAATAATAACATGAAAATATGCTAATGGGATTGAAGAACCATAAAAAAATCTGCGGATTGATAATTTATAAAATTAACCCGGCCATTTAAGACCTGAACCGCTGGTAAAGGAAACGGCTGATCAATCCAGAAACGAACATTAAGTGCAAACTCGATATTTTAAACCTGATCAATAAAAGAACCTTAACCCGGGTGACGGTGTTTTAATGATTAATTCAACCCAAAAAAAATCAACATTTATTGACCTAAATATCAACAAAATTGCAATGACATGGCAAGGCGAAATGGCTATATTTAACCAAAACAAACGCCCTTCCAATCAACGGAGAGAGAAACTCCTTTCAGGACTGTGTATTTTTGCACAAATATGCACAACAATGAGAAAATGTATTGACTCTTAAAGAAAAATAACGTATATTAGTAAAGTTAGGAAATAACGTTCACTTTCTGAAATTTATTCTACCAGCCCATCATAGTCCAGGCAACTGGAAACTCCAACAAGAAGCTAAAATTTTCACCAAAACAATACAGGAATTGCTATAAAGAAATTTAAGTTCACCGCTATAGTTAATTAATCGTCATCCAGGCCTATTGTGCAACCTGGAACAATAACCTTATCAATTTTGGAGGAATTAATGGCAAAAAAAGTACGTATTCTTGTGGTTTGTGGAACCGGGATTGCAACTTCAACCGCGGCGGAAAACAAATTGATGGTCTGGCTCAACAAGCGCGGATATAATGCTGCAACTTCTCAGTGCATTGCTGCTGAAGTCAACATGAAAGCAGGAAGCATCAACCCTCACGTCATTGTGACGACGACCAAGTTGAAGATCGTCAAGGTTGAAAAAGACGGCAAGACCATGTTCAACATCGACGGTATTCCCAACATCCCCGCCTTCAACGGGGTGCCTTTCCTGACCGGAATCGGCGAGGAAGATCTTGTCAACAAGATTTGCACCGCTCTGGACGAATCCGATAAACCTTAATTCATAAATAGTGGGGAAAAGATGTTATAGAAACTTATAACATCTTTTTTTTCTGGATGCAACTCTTTCACCGGCATGGAACATGCATGCACAAACCAGGTGAATCAGTTTAAATCAATTCGGGATTTTGGTGTGGAAATTTTCTCAATAATTTGTATGTAAAAACCCGAATGAATCACTTAAATCAAGGAGGATGCTGCCTTTGAATTATAAGAATCAATCGTAATCCTTTCCCCCCAATGTAAGCAAGTAATTCAAAATCATATCTATTTTTTAAAGTAAGCGGAGGATTTTGTAATGGATTCTGTAATGAAGGTAATTCAATATATTTTGGATCTTGGCCCCTCAGTCATGATGCCGATTATCATTTTCTGCCTTTCAATGGTATTCGGTATTTCTGTTGGCAAGGCCCTCCGTGCCGGTCTTATCATCGGTATTGGTTTCATCGCCATCAACCTGGTCGTCGGCCTGATGGTCAATGCACTTGGACCCGCCACCACAGCCATGATCGCAAACTACGGTCTGAAAATGAACGTGATGGATGTCGGTTGGCCAATCGGCGCAGCCATTTCCTTCGGTACCTCTGCCGTGGTTCCCTGGGTTTTCGTGCTCGGTATCCTGCTGAACGTGGTCATGTTGGGCCTCAACTGGACCCAGACCGCTGACATTGATATGTGGAACTACTGGCACTTCGTTTTTGTCGCCGCTTTCATCAATGTCGCCCTGCGCGATGCCATGGGTCAGACCACCGCCCTCATTATCGCCCTCGTGGTTTCCATGATCGGCGCAGCCATCACCTTCAAACTGGCTGACTGGACTGCCCCCATCGTCCAGAAATTCTTCGGCCTCCCCGGCGTTTCCCTGCCCCATATGGAAACCGTCACCTGGGCGCCTGTTGGTTATGCTGTCAACTGGCTCGTCGACCGCATTCCCGTGGTCAAGGATTGGTACGCTGATCCCGAGTCCATCAAGAAACGCTTTGGTGTTCTGGGCGAGACCATGGTGGTTGGTACTGTCCTCGGTTTGATCATCGCCATCCTCGCTTACGGCCCCGGCCTGCCCAAAGATTTCGGCGGCAATTTCGCCAAGATCCTCAACACCGCCATCAGCCTCGGCGCAGTCATGATGGTTCTGCCCCGTATGGTTGCCATCCTCATGGAAGGCCTGCTGCCTCTCTCTGAAGGCGCCCGCACATTCATCACCAAACGCTTCCCCGGCCGCCAGATTCACATCGGCCTGGATGCTGCCGTCGCCATTGGCCACCCCGCCAACGTGGCCACCGGCCTCATCATGGTCCCCCTGGCTCTTTTAATCGCCATCATCCTCAATGCAGTTGGCATCAACCGCATGCTGCCTTTTGCCGACCTGGCCATCCTGCCCTTCTACGCAATCTGGGCAGTGGGCTGGTCCAAGGGTAACATCATCCGCGGCGTCATCAACGGCTGCGTATTCGTCACCGGCATGCTCATCATCGCCACCCAGCTGGCCCCTTATCTGACCAGCATGGGCCACGACGTCAACTTCAAAATGCCCGAAGGCGCCGTCCAGATTTCCTCCATCGATATTGGCGCTCACCTGGATGGTTACATGTTAGCCCTGCCTTTCATCAAGTTCCTTGAAGCAGGATGGGCCGGTTTTGGAATCACGCTCGTGATCGTCGTGGTCGTCTTCGCCGCTGCGGCGTACATGATCATGAAATCTGATGTCGCCGCCATCGTGGCCGATATCGAAGAGTTCTAAAACAGGTATTTTCAAACAAGCAGTTCCATGAAAAAGGGTGCGGTTCCAAAAAACCGCACCCTTCTAAAATAAAGGTCAATTCATGATACAAGCTATCTTATCCCAAATGATAGGCCCCGTGGGAAGAGCCATCCTGGATTTCTATTTTACAAACCAGACGGTTATCAATGTGATTTTCTTTGCCTGGGCTGTCATCATGACTTATGCTTCAATGCAATTAACGAAAATACGCGACCATACCGTAAAGATGTCCATTACCGCGCTTGAGAATGATCCCGAACTCAGTAATGAGCAACTTTGGGAAAAATTCCGCCCCGTCTGGCAGGAAGAAATTAAACAATTAAATGTCCGTCTCGTGCTTAACCGCTGGAATTTCTGGGTCACACCCCCCACTCCTGAAGTGTTGATCCCCATTCTTCGCCTCGGTCCGGATTGGTTTGAAGCCATTCGCAAAGGCGAAGTCCTTCGTTACCGGTTTTTAATACCAGGAAAGAATGAACAACTCAGCTCATTCAAGTAAACATCCAAAGATAATCTACTCGCTCGCAGGTGGACCAAAATGCTCAAGCATAAAACTTGGAGAACCGCACAGATTGCCAAGCTCTATTATGTCGACAATTTAACCCAGGAAGTCATTGCCGCACAGCTGCAGGTATCAAGGTCTACCATTTCAAGGGCGCTTGAAGATGCAAAACAGCAGGGAATAGTTGAGGTAAAAATTCACTATCCCTTTCAACAGGTTGAAGAACTCGAAAATGCGTTATGTTTAAAATTCGGCCTGGAATCAGCCAGGGTTCTCGAATTATCCAGAGAATGGACTTATGAAGATATTCTGGAAGGATTGGGTCTGCTAGCCGCCCAATATTTCCAGAAAATTATTCAACCGAATACGACCATCGTCATTACCAGTGGAAATTCCGTATATCATACGATCAAAGCCGTCGAACCTCAAAAGCTGGATGTGAATGTGATCCAGATCATGGGCACAACCAATTGTGACGACCCCATGATTGACGGGCCGGAATTGGCCCAGCTGTTGGTCCAGCGTATTGGTGGGTCCGCCGTTTATATGCAGGCGCCCATTATAATTAAAGACCCTGAAATTTACCGGAAATTATACGAGGAAAAGCCTTTTCAAGACACAATTAACCGCATTAAAAAGGCGAGTTGTGCCCTGGTGGGGGTCGGAACAGTAGACCCGCAAACCTCCAGCCTCTTACGAATTGGATTTTCGAAAGAATCACTCAAGGAATTAACCCGCTGCGGCGCAGTGGGCGAGATTTCCGCCCAGACTTTTAACCAGTCTGGCGAAGAAGTTGTATCCGCAAAAGCGCAAAAAGCGCTTTCGATTGAATTAAAATACATCAAAGAAGTCCCGCGCGTTATCGGAGTTGCCGGGGGCATCGCCAAGCTGAATGCAATCCACGGCGCGCTTAAAGGAAAACTTCTCGATGTGCTTGTGACCGATCAAAATGTTGCCGAAGCTCTCATAAGAGCTTAATAAAACTCAGACTGAGAATGGAATTTGATTTATGAATGAGAACAACTGGTTTTTTGAAGAAAATCTTTTATACCCGCTGACCGCGTCCACCAGGGAAGAAGCCATCAGTCAATTGGGCGGTTTGTTGCTTAAAAACGGGTATGTAAAAGAAAGTTATATTCCCGCCGTTAAAGCGCGCGAAAAAGAATTTGCAACCGGCTTGCCCACTCCTGTCGTTGGGGTCGCCATTCCCCATACCGACTCGCACCATGTCCTCAAACAGGGCATCGGCATCGGCATCCTGACCAACCCGGTCACATTTTGTGAAATGGGCGATTCTGAAGACACACCTGTCGATGTCCGCATCGTATTTATGCTTGCCGTTCCGGACAAAAACAAGGTCATGGGCATGCTCCAGCGCCTGATCGCCATCATTCAAAGCCAGGATTTCTTAAACGGCTTGACCACTACGGCAGATCGCAGCAAACTGGTGGAAATATTGGATAAACAGCTCAATGTTGAATTTCACCCGGAAGCCGCAGTGGAAAAGGCTGCTGAAGTTAAAAAAGACATTCCGGAAATTGCATTAACCATCCAGCACCCGGTTGGATTACATGCGCGCCCTGCCACTGTTTTTGTTAAAACAGCCAAACAATTCACATCTGAGATCACTGTTTTTTACAATAACAAACAGGCCAACGCGAAAAGCATCCTGAAAGTTCTTTCTCTCGGCGCGCACAACGGCTCCCAGATCCGCATTCGCGCTGAAGGTGATGATGCCCAGAACGCCCTTGCAGAACTCCAGGCGCTGGTCGAGTCGAATTTTGGCGGTATCGATTAACCCGCCGGACGAAGCGCATTTTTATTCACTTAAGCGGTTCTTCCGGGTTGTTTATTCGCCAGGTTCACCGCTTGAAACCACAAGATATGTTATTTAATGCCGCAAGATTAAAATAAAACTTAACACAATCCAACAGAAAATGCCGCCTGGTGGTATGTGTGCCGGTATTAAAGATAAATTCGGCAATAAACGAGAGAAGGGTCTGATATGTCCACAATTACCATAATTGGTGCAGGTATGATGGGATCAGCAATTGCATGGCCGCTTGCTGATAACGGGCATGATGTGCGTCTTGTAGGCACTCACCTTGACCAGGAAATCATTGACAGCATCCAGAAAAGCAGGCTTCACCCGAAATTAAAGCGCGCGATGCCTGACAAAGTGAGCGCCTTTTCCCATACGGAAATCAGCAAGGCGGTTGAAGGGGCTGATTTGATTATCAGCGGCGTCAGCAGTTTTGGCGTGGAATGGTTTGCCGAAAAAGTCGGCCCTTTTATGACGCCGGAAGTTCCGGTGCTGGCCATCACCAAGGGGCTGTTTGCCAAAGAGAACGGCGACCTCCAGATCCTGCCTGACCACATGAATGAGCTGCTGCCGGAAGCTAAAAAAGGCAAAATCAGCCTGAATGCCGTGGCCGGGCCGTGCATCGCCCAGGAATTATCGGCGCGGCGCCAGACCTGCGTCTATTTTACCGGCCGCAATGAGGCGGTTTTAAAACACCTGCGCAGCCTGTTTGCCACGCCTTACTACCACATCCTGGTCTCCACCGATTTCATCGGCTCGGAAGCGGGCGTTGCCATGAAGAACGCTTACTCCATCTGCATTAATTTCCCAATTGGCGTCTATCAAAAAGAAGGCCCTGACGGAATTGCCCACATGTATAATCCCCAGGCGGCGCTTTTTGCCCAGAGCATGCGCGAAATGCGCAAGCTGGTCGATCTTTTGGGCGGGCAGCGCGAAGGATTGATTGAACTTTCGGGTTCAGGCGATTTGTATGTGACTGTTTTTGGCGGGCGCAATGCCAATCTTGGCATCCTGCTCGGCCAGAACAACTCGTATGCCGAGGCCCTTAAAGTCCTGGCCGGGGTGACGCTGGAAGGCGTGGAAATCATGACCCGGGTTTGTAAGGCGCTGCCCAAACTTGAAGCCCGCGGGCTGGCCAAACAGGCTGATTTTCCCCTGCTGATGCACCTCTACCAGGTCATCCATGAAAACGCGCAGGTAAATATCCCCTGGGAAAAGTTTTTCTCAGACATTTTATTATAAAAGTTCTGGCAAATTAATGACGGAGGTTCGCTGCCATGTCTCGTTACGGAATAACCAAGGCTCTTGAAAAAGAAATTAAACCGGAAAAGGTTTTTGACGCCGCACAGGTTGCTTTTAAACAGCTGGGCTGGGAAGTTTACAAAATGCGCTCGATTGCTTTCCTGGTCGAAGCGCGCATTACCGGCGATGAAGGCCTGATTCTCGCCAATGTCATTGTCACCGTATTTGGGAACTCTGAAATCAAGATAACCCTCAAGAGCGATACCGCTTCACAGGAAACAGTTGTAAAACATACCGAAAACATCATGGCCGCCCTTGAAGGGGCCATCGCTGCAAAAAAATAAAGGCAATTCATAATGAGCCCAAAAGAAAATAAATTTGAATTTGATATCCCCAAAAGCATGAAGGCGGTGGTTTATTATAACAACCACGATGTGCGCCTTGAAGAAAGGCCCGTTCCGGAAATCGGGCCGGGTGAACTGCTGGTCAAGCTGGAAGCCTGCGGCCTTTGCGGCACCGAAATGACCGAATACTACATGATTCCCCGCGCGCCGCTTGTCATGGGGCATGAGCCCACCGGGGTTGTGGTCAAAACCGGTGAAGGGGTCACAAAGTTTAAGCTGGGCGACCGCGTTTTTGTCCACCACCACGTGGGATGCATGTCCTGCCACCAATGCCAGCGCGGCAATTATTCGCTGTGTGAGAACTTCAGGAAAACCGCCCTCGAACCCGGCGGCATGTGCGAATATTTCCGCGTGCCGGCCGAAAACACGCGCTATGACACGCTCAAACTGCCGGATAATGTCTCCTTTGAAGCCGGAACGCTGATCGAACCCATCGCCTGCACCATGCGCGGG
>Ga0118677_10010410_pt1 | contig 14226 bp, 7 predicted proteins | sample AliMusrvi5mmetaG_FD_86154 | JGI IMG/M metagenome (GOLD analysis project Ga0118677, IMG submission 86154) | reverse complement strand
GTTTTCCATCCAATACCTCGCACACCGCCAGCTGCATCGGGTCCTCCGCAACCCGCAGCGGCTCGTTTTCCCAGACCTCCGCTTGCTTGCGCCCGCCATCGGCAAGTTGCATTTCCACGAACAATTTCTTGCGCGCGCCCAGGGCCGGGTCGCCGCCGGCCCAGGTGTTGTTGGCCAGCAGGACGCTCGCGCCATGGGCGAGTTCGTCGCGGACCAGCCCGCTGACATCCTTGCGGCGCGAAGCATTCGCCGGGTCGCCGTAAGTGGCGGCCAGCACCCGGGTCTGGGCGTCTCCCGCGGCCTGCAACTGCGCGACCTTGACGCCGCCGTGGTCCACGCTGGCAATCCTGCTAGGTCCGGCCGCGCCGGCAGCCCCGAACATGACGAAGACCGCTTCGGATGGCGCCAGATCGAGCGCCACGGCGGTGGTGTCGCCGTCGCGCCGCAACATGCCCGCCGGCCTGGAGGTGCCGGTTGCGGGGTCCCACAAGCGGACCCCACCGCTGGCCCGGAACCGCAGGTTGCCATGAAATCCAACCGACTCGGGAGCCGCCACGAAGTACCAGTCCGCGCCCTCCGCCTGGCGGTGATTCCACACCACGCCACGGCCTTCCAAATCGGGTCCGATGTCTAGCAGCTTCAGCGCTTCGCCGATGGATTTGCCGGTGATGACGCGGCCTTTTCCGATGGTTGCCGGCTGGCCCCACAGCGCGTCGGCGGCCGCACGGAAGCGGGTTTCCGCCTGGACCCCGCCGCACAACGTGGCGAGGCCTTGTGGGCGTTCGCCGACGACGATGCCACCCAGTTTGACGAGGGCGAGGAGGTGTTCGAGCGTTTCCGGCAGTAGGCGCGGGCAGTCCGGCAGCCACAGCACGCGGTAGCTGATGCCTTCGGGCGTGACCCAGCGGCCATCGCGCACCGAGATGCGGTGGAGCAACGCATCGGTGTTGCAATAGTCGTAGCGATAGCCGGCGGGGAACGGTGCGGTCTCCAACGGCTTGTGGTCGAGCTCGTCGCCCAAATACCATAGCACGTCGGACACCGGATTGCCCCGCTCTAACATATATTCGCAACGCGCCAGGTAGCCGGTGAATTCCGGCATGTGCTGCCACCACGTTTGGCCGCGCAGAAACGGCGTGCCAATGCCGGCGCCGAAGGTGCTGCCCGGCGGCAGCCAGTCGGTGCGCGGCGCGTGGGTGTAGGTGTGGAACACCAACTGCGTGACGCCCTCGGCCAAATGCATGTTGGCAATGTGCTTGAGCATGCCCGGATGCTCGGCCCAGGTCAGGTTGATGGAAGTGAACGCCTCGGCCGCGACCCGACGGTTGCCGTACATCCGCGCGGCGGATACGCAGGGTTTGACCGGCTTGAAATTGAAACTGCCGACAAAGTTTTCCATGCGCGATTGCCAGAACTCGCACATCGGCACATCGGCGAATTTGTAGTATTCCAAAATGTCGCCGGTGATCACGTCGCCCACCGCGGTTTCATACGAGACTCTCAACCCCTTGGCGTGGGCCTGGGCGGCCATGCGGCCGTAGAAATTGCTGACTAACAGATCGTTGAGGGTCGCGCGCCAATCGCGCAGAAAGCGTTGCGTCGTTTCGGGCGTGGCGACCACGTAGCCCGCCAGCGCGGGCAGCCACGAACGCAGCGGGTAACCGCGCAAGCGCAGGAATTCCTGATCCATTTCCGCCGTCCACGTTTGCGTGCCGCACTCCCAGCTATCCATGACCATGCCCTTGAGCAGGCCGCCGGCACCCGGACCCCCGGGGGAGGCGATGCGGCCGATGTAGCCGGGAAAATGGGCGTCGGCGCCGACGGTAGAGAGTTTGTTGCATTCCCAGCCGGTGCCCTCGGGCGGGGCCGGTCCGTTGCGCGCACCGGTGTTGACGTGGCCCCAACGCAGGATCGTCCAAGCCCCGGCGGGCACGTTCCAATGCAGGTTGCCGGAGGAGTCGAACATGCTTGTTAGGTCCAGCAGCCGGGCCGGATCGAGCCACGCCGGCTTCGACTGCTGCGGATAGGCACTGCGGTCCAGGCTGCGCAAGGTCCACCCCGCCTCGAACTCCCAGTTGTGCTTGCGGGCGGCGCTGAACAGCCGCAGGTAGGGGAAATCCATCGGATGCTGGTTGACGATGGTGATCCGGTAGGTCGCGGCGGGCACTTCACGGCAGGCCAGCGACATCGGCTGATCGTCCGTCCAATTGCTCTGCGGCATGGCGTAGTCGGCCACCGCTTGCAATTTCCCGTCGCGCACGGCCTCGATCTTGACCCTCACGCCCGGCTCATAACTCCAGCCATGGTTGAATTTTTGGATCGACGGAAATTGCACGGTCCGCAACGTGACCTCCTCGGCGAAAGTGGCTTCAACCCAGCTGCCTTCGCTGTTAGGTTCGAGATGGATCGCGCCGCCGTCCGGGGCACCGAGGGACTTGGCCCAGGGCAGGTCCTGACGGTTGCTTTTGACGCTAAGCGGGATGAGTGGTTTGCCGGTGTCGCCTGCGGGGGTGGGGAAGGCCATGACCGCCACCTCACGGTAGTCGCGCCAATCCTCGCCGCTGGGCTGCGGCTTGGGCAGCGCGATGACGTCCGCACTGCCGGCGGCCACATCCGTGCGCGACCAGACGAGATTGCGCATGGCGTTTTCCGGTTTGATCCAGGGCCCGCCGGCCATCGCCCAGCCCGGGCAGTTCTGCATGGTGAACTCCAGCCCCAACCGGCTGCTCTCCTTGGCGGCATGGTTGACCGCGCCGTTCCAGGCCGGGCTGAGGCATTGGATCTGCGGATCGACTCCCGGCCAAGGCGTGCCAAATTGGCCGTGAAACAATTGAATCCCCGAGATTCCCGCGGCTGCGATCGCCTCCAAATCCGCGGTGATGCCTTTCGTCGCCACGTTGCCCCCGATAAAGTGGAACCACGTTTGTGGGTGGTAGGCATCGGCCGGATTGGCAAACGCGGCGGCATCCGCCTCGCCAAATGCCTGGGGCTCAACCGCCGCGGCCTGCGCAGCAGCCAGCGCGGCACATGATAGAATACCTTGCAGCAGGTGGCAGCGTGACATGATAGACGATAGTTTGTATTTGGAGGTTCGGCAACCCACGCCGCCTGCATGCAGCAGCCGGCGGCGTTGAAGTGACCGGTGGTCGGATTCAACACAAGGACAAACGACCGAAACCGGCCGATGGTTGACTCGGCGTCATCCCGGGGCTTGAGGAAAAGGCATGGCCGGTCAGCCGCCTGGCTGCGGGTGCAATGCCCGCGCCACGGTGGTCCGGGCATGCTAACCCGGATTTGAGCCTGCACAGGCCATCGGTGCCGTCATTTTGCGCCGATGCTCCGCACGGCGGGCTGATCCTTGGCGGTCTCGATGGTCTTGATGGCGGCGGCAACCGCGCCGGTGCGCCGGTTGTTGAGTTCGCCCGCGGGGAATTCCCCCCTCGCACATTGAGCGTCCAACTCTTTGATCAGATCCTTGAGTTGCGGCACCACCTCGCGCGCGGCCTGGCCATAACCGGCGATTTCCTGCATGATCTCGCCGGTCCGGCTTTCACTGCCGTGCCCACCCTGGGTCTTGGCAAAAAACACCCCTGCCTCGATCGCCTCCTTGTAGTGATAGCGCGTCAAGGCCTTGAAGGCACCCATGCGGATCTCCGCGCCGAACATCGTGTCGGCCGGACACATGGTCTTGATCGCTGTTAGAAGGTCCGGCACCAGCGCCTCCACGTCCTGCACGCTCAGATTCTTCTCGAAATATCCCCGCAGCGTGGCGCGTGCCATGCCGTCCGCATTGCGCGACACCGACCGCACGGCCGGATAGAGCAGCTTCGGGTCAGCTGTCTTGAGCGAGTCGGTCAACCCGCCGGCAAACAACGCGCCAGCCAACTGGCCTTCGGTGAATTGGATGGCATCGTCCCAATTGATCGGAGCGGCAGGTTCGGCGGTCTTCACCAGTGCTGTTAGAATGTCCGGCACAGCGGGGGCCGCCGTGCCGCCCATCTTGCGGATCGCCTGCGCGGCCTTGTAACGCAGCCAGCGGTCCTGGGCGGAGAGTTGGCGCACCAGCACCGGGAGCGCCTCGGTGCATTTGAGCAGGCCGAGCGTCTCGCAGGCACTCTGGGCGACATGCACGTCCTTGCCTTCAGCCATGGCGATGAGTTCGGGTGCCATCGCCTTGGCCTCGGGCCGACGGGCGAGCTCGTCCGCCGCCCAACTGCGCACGATGGGCGACCAATCGCCAAACGCGGCGACGAGTTGTTGCGGGGATTTCGTCGTGCGATCGGTGTCGAAACTGCCGGACGCGATGGCCGCCGCCACTTCCGGCTTGCTGAGCCAGCCCGCCTGCTTGGCGTCCTTGCCGGTGATGCAGAGGTTTTTCAGCGGCATCGAGTAGGTGAGCACATACGTGGCGGCGGGACTCAGCCCGTCGTAACTACTATTTCCGTAGTAGGTGTCGTCGTCCGTCCGGCCCGGGCCGTACTGCTCGCCGCCGTCATAGGTGAACGAGCCGTCGCAGCGGCGCACCAGGTCGAGGTGCCAGGAGGCTTGCTTGAAAAACGCCGCAGCCGCATCGGGTCCGCCGACGTTGGCGCCCAGGGCGCTCCACAAGTAGCTGAAGCCCTGGCCGGTGTGGCCGCATTCGCGGCTGCGGTAGCCGGCGGTGGCCATTTTTGCGAAGAATTGCGCCTGCGGGGTCTTGCCATCCTGGAGCGCGAACAACAGGGCGGAGATGGAATTCTTGCCATTGTTCTCATGATAGGGCCAGGGTTCGTGTTCGCCATAGGGAATGGCGCCCTTGTCCACGAAATACCCGAAGAACTTCGACGCCCGCTCGATGGCGGCATCCACCTCGGGATCCTTCACGCCGCATTTGCGACCCATGACAATCGCCAGGTTGGCCGGCAACCCCGCCATGTTGACCGGGCCGTAAGGCGGGATTCTGCCGTGGCGCCTGCCATCGGCGGTTAGATCCGCATAGCCATGGCCGAAGGTGCCATACATGCCCTGCCCCATGGCGAGGGAAAGCGTGTATTCGGTGATGGCATGCAGCACCTCGCGGTCGCCTGTTAGAAGGTAGTATTCAGATAGGAAGATATTCCGGTAGCCGTTGTCCCATGCCGAGCCGTTCGTTTGGTTGCGCAGATTGAGCGAGGCCGGCCCCATACGGCGGGCGAACTCACGCACTTTGGGTAGATACTCCGGTTTGCCGGTCGCCAGCAGCGCGAGGCCGTTGACCGCGCCATTCCAGCTTTCGTGGAGCGGTTCCTTTTCCAACACCTTGCAGGCGTCCTCGAAGATGCGCTTGGATTTGGGACAGTCGTAGGGAGCCGTGGCGCTGTAGGTTCCCATGACGCGCAACTTGAGTTCCACTTCCTCGGTCTTGCCGGCCCGCCAGCGGGTCAGCTTGAGGATGCCGTTGTTGGTTTCCTTCTCGGCGTCCTGGATCGCACAGGCGATGCTCTTGCGGGCATCATCGCTGAAGGGTTTGCCGCCCGTGCCCAGGATCACGTCGTCAACCTGCATCACGCCGTCGGCCGGGGAGTTCTTTCCAACGTGGGTGACGAGGATCTGGCGGCTGGGCAGCGTGGTGCGCCCCTGCAAGCGTTCGAGATCGAATTGGCGCACCGGCAATGTGTAAATCCACCCGCGCATCCCGGTGGCACCCAGGTTGTAGGTCAGTTTGCGGTCAACCTGGGGGGTCTGGGTGAGGTCCGGCGGCAGCGGCGCCGGTGGCGCCCCAAAGGTTGCGCCTGTCAGGGTCAATGCGGTGGTGAGCGTCCACACGAGGGCTCCAATGGGTGATTTCATCTTTGGTTGCTTGGGGTCGAATGGTTTGTTTCCTCAGTCTATCGAAAAACGGGTGGTGTCCGGCGCCGGCGCAGCCTCCTTCGCGGGTCCTACCAGGGCAAATCCCTGATAATCAGTTAGGACCCCAAATGGTTGGCCAACGGGGTGAAAGGTAGGGGTTGATGCCCAGCTTGCAAGGGGATTCTGAAATTCACTATGATTCAACCGCAAAGGCAACAGGATTGGGCGGCCCGCCCGCGTCAGCGTGGTCCGGGCATGCCGCCCGGATGCGAACAAACTCATTCGGTATCCCAAAACAGCGGCCATTTTCCGTTAGGCATCAGGATCTTCGGCATTCCATGCCCTGCTTTCTAGAATCCTTGAAACCGGCAATGTGTCGTCGTTAGGGCAAATTCTTCGTCTTGCGTCTTGGGTCCTGTCGTCTTGGGTCTGAGGCGAAGCCTCGCTAGACCTGACTCACAGCCGTTTGGCAGAGAAATTGCGGATCCACCCCATCGATTCAAAGCCCCAGGTGTATGTGACGCCGCCATGGTCCAGGGTCTGGCCGCCGATGCACTCGCCCATCTTCTCGTCCCGCAAGTCGGCTATTTTCTCGCCGTCCACCCAGATCCGGATGCGCGTGCCGCACACTTCGATCCGCACCTTGTTGCCGTTCACCGGGTCGGGCTTCAGCCCTTTGCCTTCAGCCAGGGTGCGGCTGCCGTCGCTGGTCGGATCGCCGTAGCCGACGGGCGTCTTGCAATAGGCATTGTAACCGCACCCAAGGCTCCAGGTGCCGTCGCCGCCGAGACTCAGGCCATACCCGCTGCCGCCGCGCTCGTTCCAGCTTTCCTTGGCGTCGGCGACATGGAAACCGATGCTTGCGGCGCGGTAGTCCGGCCCCAGCGCGAACGGATTGAAGGCCGGGTCCACCCCACTCATGCCTAGCTCGAACTCCACGCTGTAATCCCTCCACTCCGCGCTGCCGATGTTGGTCACGAGCGAGGCCCCACGGCCGTTGCCGCTATGACCATAGTTGAATCCAGGTTGCGCGGCAGGCAGCGAAACCAGCTTGTCGCCCCGAACTTCAAACTGGGTCCGCCACGGCGTCCAGTTCACGCCGCCGAAGACCAATGGACCTTCGCCCGCCGGCGGCGTCCCTCCGATCAACGCCACCCGCAGGAACTGAATGTGTTCGAGACCCACGGACGCCTTGCCGAACAGTGTTTCAAGCTCGAACGACCCCAGCTTGATGACGCCCGTCACCTTGTCGCCGTTGACGAGATCGATGACGGCGTTCTGATGATTCTCGGCCATTTTGATGGCAACGACCCGATCTAACGGAATGTTCATCCTGGCCAACGAGGCCTCCACGGGCATCGCCCCGATAGCGGGGGTGCCGATGATGTGCGACCCATCTATCAGATCGAGAGTCAGACGCAGCAAGACCGGATCCGCTTTCTCCGGCTCCGCCATGCCCGTGGACAGCAGCGAGCAACCTGCGAGAACTATCATGCATTGTATTGGCGTGTTCATTTCTCTTTGCTGGTGTTGATTGGTTGGGTGCCGGGCTTTCACTGTCTCTTGACGGGATCAATGACTTTGGTGACGACAAAAAAGCTGCGATACTGAAACGACTGCTGCGCTTCGGGTGAGAGCCATGATGGAGGACCGGAGAACTCACCGGCCTCGTAGCCTTCAAGACGATAACGCACGCCTTTCCGGATCTGGAGTTTGCCTCGAATCTCAATGCGCGCACTATCCTTGAGCGGCTGTCCATCAATCTCGGATACCGCCATCGGATTGGCGAGCATGACATCCTCCGCGAAGACGCCGGCGATGGTCATGCGTGTGCCAAGTGGCTTGCCCAAATAGCCGATGACTTTTGCTGGTGGGTTCAAGTCTCGGACGTTGGAATCGGCACCCGCCAGTGAGCAAGGCGCAATCGTAAGGACCGCAGCGAACAATGAAGCCATGGTTGTTTTCATCATGTGGTAGGACCCGTTCCGCATGATGCGAGCCTGCGCCATGCGTGACGTTGCGAGGATCAGGAAGCCTGTGATGAGCGATTTCATACTGGTCGGACACTTGAACTGGCGCGTTCTTGGAAAATTGTTGTTAACATTATAGCACCTAATGAAAGCACGACCTGTAAAATGATTGTAAAATGGGTCTTCATGGGGGAATTTTCGCTGCGTCTGGCGCTTGACCCCATTTCGGCTTGGCTTGCCGCGGGGAAGGGTGCCATCCGCTGAGCCGCCCGAAAATTCCCTCGCCTCCCGTGACGTTTCCCGTAAAATCCGTAATGTAGGAGGTGAAAGGTATTTCAGAATGACTGACAGCACGAAATCACAAGCAGGCCCGCGGGTGTTCCCGGTGACGCAATGGACGCTGGTTGTGGCGGCGGGGGCGACCCCTTCGCCGGAGTCGGCCGCGGCATTGGAGAGGCTGTGCGCTTCGTACTGGTATCCGCTCTATGCCTACGTGCGGCGCTGCGGGCATGCGCCGTGCGATGCCGAGGATTTCACCCAGGAGTTTTTCGCGCGGTTGCTTGAACACCACTGGCTCGCCCGCGCCGACCGCGACCGGGGGCGGTTCCGCTCGTTTCTGCTGACGGCCATGAAGCGGTTCCTGGCCAACGAATGGGCGAAGGCGAAGACCCTCAAGCGGGGCGGTGGGGTGCGCCTGGTTCCGCTCCAGTTGGACACGGCCGAAACCCGTTATTCCCGTGAGCCCGCGGACACCTCCACTCCCGAGCAGGTGTTTGAGAGACAGTGGGCACTGCTGCTGCTGGAATCGGTCCTGGAGCGACTGCGGGTGGACTACACGCGGGTAGGCAAGGGCGCGTTGTTTGAGACACTGCAACCCTGCCTCATTGGCAGCAGCGAGGCACAGCCCTATGCCGCCTTGGCAACTCAATTGGGGATGACCGTGGGTGCGGTCAGCATGACGGTGGGCCGCTTGCGCGAGCGCTATCGGGAATATCTGAAGGAGGAGATCAGGCAAACGCTGGCATCGCCGGCAGAGGTGGACGGAGAATTGCGCCACCTCTTTCGGACGCTGGCCCGGTGAGGAATTCTTGTTTTGTTTGTTGTATTTCGCCCGGAATCCGTAAGTACGGGGTGAAAGGACTCTCATGGATACGATCAAGTCATGTTCCTGTTGCCGGCAACCGCTCCCACCGGACGCGCCGGGCGGGCTGTGCCCGAAATGCCTGATGCAAGCCGGGCTGGGCACCGGAGTGGACCTCGGGCCTGACACGCAGGCTGGCGGCCCGCACCGTTCTTTCGTCGCGCCGACCCCGGAAGAGTTAGGCCCGTTTTTCCCGCAACTGGAAATCCTCGAACTGCTAGGGCGCGGCGGCATGGGCGCCGTGTACAAGGCCCGCCAAAAACAACTCGACCGCTGCGTGGCCGTGAAAATCCTGCCGCCCGGCATCGGCGACGATCCGGCCTTTGCCGAACGCTTCACCCGCGAGGCCAGGGCGCTGGCCAAGCTCAATCATCCGAACATCGTCACGCTTCATGAGTTCGGCCAAACCGACGGGCTGTTCTATTTCATCATGGAGTTCGTGGACGGGCTGAACTTGCGGCAGTTGCTGGAGGCCGGCCGCATCGCGCCGCGCGAGGCGCTGGCCATCGTGCCCCAGATTTGCGACGCGCTCCAGTATGCCCACGACGCCGCCATCGTCCACCGCGACATCAAGCCGGAAAACATTCTGCTAGACCGCCAGGGCCGGGTGAAGGTGGCGGATTTCGGCCTGGCCAAAATTGTTGCGGCGGTCTGTGACCGTCGCACTTTGTCATCGTCTGACAATGAGCCAACGCCCGAGTCCACCGCCGCCGACCTCACCGAAGCCGGCAAAATCATGGGCACGCCGCAATACATGGCCCCGGAGCAAAGCGAACATCCATCCGAAGTGGATCACCGGGCGGACATCTATTCGTTGGGCGTGGTCTTCTATCAAATGCTCACCGGCGAACTGCCCGCCGGCCATGCTTTCGCGCCGCCGTCCGAGAGAGTCCTCATCGACGTCCGCCTCGACGAAGTGGTCCTGCGCGCCTTGGAAAAAGAACCGGATCGCCGCTACCAGCAGGCGAGCCTGCTCAAGACGCGGGTGGAAACGATACTAACCACTCCGCCGGTCTCTCCGGAACCCCCTGCGCATGTCCCGGATCCAAAGCAGGATTGGCGCATGTGGTCGCCAGCGCAGCCTCCGTTGGTTAGAGAAATCTCCGCTCACCTGACCGAGTCGGAAAGACGCGAGGTGTTGAAGCGTTCGCTGATGTTCGCAGTTTGGAATGCCGCGACATTCTTTGTGCCGTTCTTCTTTGCGCGCCTGTCATCGTTGCCGAGCCCGATGAACTGGATTTATGCGGGCGGCGCTCTGGGCATCGGGCTTTCGTTCTATCCGCTCTTTCGAACGATCATGCGGGACTTCCTCTGCACCACGGCCTGGGCGCGGCAGCAGGGAATCCTACCGGAGCAATTGAAGGCGTCGGGCGGCAGTCCGATTGTTCCTCGCCGGATCCAGGTGGCAGCCGCGGGTTTGATCGTAGCCGGGTTTCTCAGCCTGTTGCAGGTGGTCGCGAACTTTGACATCCTGTCGCTGGCACCCACGATCCATCCGGGAGGAATCTCAACGGACACGAAGCCGGGTGGCGTGCTTCTCGTTCTGCTCGGTTTGGCGGAAGTCGTCCGGTCATTGGTCGTTCCCGGGCTCGTTGTGATTGGCGCGTGGCGGATGAAACGGCTGGCGAGCTATCGCTGGGGGATGGCGGCAGCCATTCTGGCAATCGGTTTCTCGCTCCACCCGTTGGCGACTCTTGCCCTGGCTCCCGCCGCTTCGATGAATCCGGGGTTCCTCGTGCCCGTCATCAACCTGATCGCCGGGGTCGCCGCGCTGATTGTGTTAGGCAACAGGGACTAGGAAAACTTCCGACCCTGCAAGTAATTCCTTCCCGTTGGTCAAAAGCAACCGGGCGCAGTGCGACATGCGATGGGGATGACGGTCTCCCTTATGCCAGCGCGTCGCGGCAGAACTTCACGGCGCGGGCGATTTCGGCCATGCGGGTGGAGCCGGTGGGGACCGCATACTCAAATTCGATGGTGGCCTGGATGTTCCATTTGTTGTCACGGATCAGGCGCAGCACTTCCGCAACGGGCGTGTCCCCCTCACCAAACGGTGTGTTCGGCCCGTTGTGCATTTTCCGGTCCTTCAGATGCACATGGGTAATGCGATCATGGTGCTGTTTGATGAAGGGCACCGGGGAAATATTGTTGCCGGCGACGAAATGTCCGAGGTCCACGTTCGCCCCGTTGAACTTCGCGAAGGAAAACGCCTTTTCCCAATCCGCCGGCGTCGTGCCGGCATGACCATGATACCCGACCATCAGTTGGTGTTTGTCGGCAAAACTCCCGATGCGTTTGAGATCGTCGTCCAGATGGGAAATCTCCGATGAAATGGCCCGGCCGCCCAGCGCCTTTGCCAGCGCGAAGACATAGTCCAGCTCATCATCCGTCATCTTGAACAGTCCGTCCACCTTGACGATCTCAATCAGCACGCCCGCCGACTCATATTTCTGGCGGAATTCCTTCACCCGGTCCATGGAGACGGCTTTCCGCCATTGGGACAGATCCCGGGCGGCGGTGGCGGCGGCGTCCTTCTTCGGATTGACGAACTCGGCGGGCACGCCCAGAAACGCCTCCACGGGCTGGGTTCTCAACTCAACTCCGCTCAGGCCGAGAACCACGCAATTCTTGAGGATCTCGTCACCACTCATGGGACCGCCGAAGCTGTATGGGACGTTGATGCCGATTTGCACGCCGGCCACCTTCGAGTTGGGTTTTCCCGGCGCTTGGGCTGGCGATTCGGCGGCGGCGAGCCGGTTCATGATGGCCAGCAAACCTGCGGCGGGCAGGGCGGCCAGGGACAGTTTGGCAAATTCACGGCGTGTTTGGAGTTTCATGATATTAATGGATGGTTCGGCTTGTTCAATGGTTTCAATTCTTGTTCGAGATGGGTGGCACAGGCGCATCAGCCTTTGCCTTGCGGGGTTTCGGCTGCGGCAGCGGCCCCCAGATTTCGGTCATCAAGGCGAAGACCTCCGGCTCCGCTTGCTGCAGCTCGCCCGCAACAAACGGATAGAAGTCATTCGACCCGAAATAGCTCTCGGTCATTTCGGCGAAGAATTCCATTTGATTGGTCAGCGCATAGTGCTCGTGCATTCCCCAGCGATTGGTGAGGACCGATTTGTACTTGCCGCTGTCGCGGAATTTCTTCCACGCGGCCTTGATGCGAGGCTCATCGTAACCGAGCACCTGATCATGATAGCCGTGAGTCAGCTCGTGGAGGACCACCCATGGCATCCGGTGATTTTCATACGGCGAGAGAAAGTCCTCCACATCGGGAATGTGAACACATTTCGCGAGATCCTCACTGTAGCCCTGTTGCTTCAACCAATCGGCATCCGGATGATATTGCATGAATGCCAGCCCGGGATAGTCGAGGTCCAACTCGATGTTCACCGCGCGCAGTCCGGTGAGAGCTTTCTCAGGGACCACGGTGGTGATGGCAACAAGGCGTGCGGTCAGCAACTTCAACGCACGCTCGCCCTGAGCCGCGCCTGCCCCCGTCAGCAGACGGTTGTCCACGCGTACGGTCCACCCTTCGATCAGGCGCTTCGTATGGGCGGTCGGAACGCCGGGCTTCAGTGCGGCGGCCTCGCCGACGCACAACGCCGGCACGAGCGCAACCATCACAGTGAGGGAAGAGAGGATCGATTTCATCGCGGTTGGGTACGCACGACGGTGGCCGAAGCTGTCAGGTATCGCTAACAGGAAATCAATCTGCGGTGAGGCCCCCTACCGGCTGCCCTCGGCCCGCGTCGCGCGCCGGCGAAAAAAATGCGCTACGATCGGGACAGATCCGGGCCGTGGAAGGCGGGAATCGCGGATGGATCGTTCACGAGGTTGCTCCTACGAAGAAATCCCGGGGCTGCAAGGCAAATCGCGCGCCGGCAAATCGCGGGTTGTGTGAATTTCCCGGCGCCTCATCTAACGATCCTGACCATCGCGCATCCGCGCAGCACCGGCACCGTGAGTTCCAACGTGCCGTCCTTGTGAGTTGCGGTCAACACCTGGGCCATATCGACACCCGGGTGAACCACCAGGAAGGTGGCATTTCCCAGGCCGGGAATATCGCGGACGCGGACTTTTACGGTGATGGCCGTGCCGGCGAAGGTGACTGGGACGGCATAACCCGATGGGACCTCGAACAAGTTGACCTTTGCCGTGTCGCTCTCAACACAGTGGGGCGTGAGGACCCATTTCTTGCCGCGCATCGCAGTGAGCAGCGGGCCGTAATCCAGATAGAGTTGATCGGCCGCCGCTTCGGGATTGATGCAATGATTGTTATAGCGATAAGGAGCGGTGGGAAAGGCACCGAGGTGCAGGTGGCGCTGCATGAATTCATCGGGGTTGGGTTGTTGCAGCGTGTCGTTGCAGGTCCAGGCCACCACCGGTTTGCGGGTGCCGAGCAGCGCGGAGGCGTTCAGGGCGTTGCCGTTGTTGCCGAATTCGGTGTAGATGCCGTCGAGGTGGCGGCCGAGTTCCAATCGCATGGTCATGAGGTTGGAGAAGATGACCTTGTCGGCTTGATGCATCCTCGGTCCAAGTTGGGACATGAGTTGTGCCCAGGAGCGGAAAAGGGAACGGGCAGGCTGGTTGTCGATCCAACTCACTCCGTCGTCGGCCTTGCGGTTGTAGAGGCGCAGCCAGTCGGCGCGGTCAATGCAAATGCCGTCGGTGTCGGGCAGCAGGCGGATGTTGCGGTCGGCCTGCACGAGCATGAACGAGAGGTAGTCGGGATCGCCGGGGTCGGTGATGTAGGCGTCATAACAGGTTTGGATGGTGGGATCGAAAACGGCATTGGGGAGTTGGTATTGCAGATAGGCCACCGGGTCTTTCCATAACTCCGGGTCAGTGGCCGCGGCAACGGCCTTGCGTCCGTACATCTTCCTGCCGAATTCGGTGACATTGAAATAACTCAAAACGGAAAATCCTTGCTGGCGCATGGCTTTCGCGTAGTCGTTCATCTGGCGGCAGGAGGTGGTGGGGCCCTTTTCAGGCGGCGACATCTCGTCACAGGAGCGGGTCCAGCTTTCGTCGGCGTCCTTGACCGGTGGAATGAACATGCCCATGTAGGGGAAGTCGTCCGAGAGTTTCCAGTTGAAGCCGAAGGCCATCTTGGTGAATTTGGCCGCATCGACGGCGGCCTCGCTGATAGAATAAGCGCCACATCCGGCGATGCGTTGGGCACGCGGATTGGGTGCCTCGAAGTATTCCGGATAGCGCTGCGTCATGAACCGCAGGCCGCCGCGCCAGGATGCCTCATGCGCGACGAGGTGCATGATGAACTTGACGGTGGTGCCGCCGCCG
>Ga0118677_10010409_pt1 | contig 14228 bp, 7 predicted proteins | sample AliMusrvi5mmetaG_FD_86154 | JGI IMG/M metagenome (GOLD analysis project Ga0118677, IMG submission 86154) | reverse complement strand
GAATTGATGGATTTGTATATCTTGGATAGAAATACAGGAAAGCCTCAGTCCGACGTAAAAGTGAATAGCTATAATAACAAATGGACAGGAGATGGATACGATTTAGTGGAGCTAAACCATTACAAAACGAATGCAATCGGCATGTGTCAATTATCAGATATGTCCAATTATTTCAATTATGTTATTTTCCTTGAAAAAGGAAACGATAAGTATTTTTCGTCCAATTCTAATTCGTATTTTTATCCGAATAATACCTCTCAAAATAAGGATGTCATTATTGATTTGTTTACTGACCGTTCTCTTTACCGTCCCGTACAGACCGTTTATTTCAAGGGAATAGCTTATTATTCCAATAAAGAAAAGCAAGAAACGGTGTCTGGAGCCGATTATGAAGTGAAATTATTTGATGGCAACAATCAGGAGGTCACTAGTAAAAAATTTAAAACCAATGAATATGGCTCGTTTGCCGGAGAATTTGTGTTACCCGAAGGCGGCTTGAATGGTGCTTATCGTATTCAGACAGGTAATTTTTCTCAAAATATTTGGGTGGAAGAATACAAACGCCCCACTTTTGAGGTAAAAATTGAAAAACCCAAATCGGAAGTCAGTTTTGGCGAAAAGGTTACCCTGACAGGGAATGTGAAAGCTTATGCTGGCTACAATATAGCTGATGCAAAAGTGAAATACCGCATAGTTCGACGCACACATCATTACTGCTGGTGGTGGTTCGTTCCCGAAAAAGAAATTGTAAATGGAACAACCACGTCTAAAGCGGATGGATCTTTTGAAGTGACATTTATTCCCGCAAAAACGAAATCTACTGCTATGCCATTTCGCAACGAGCAGTTTTATTCCTATACCATTTATGCCGACGTGACCGACCCGAAAGGCGAAACGCAACCAAGCGAACAAACAATTTCCGTTGGCGAAAAATCCTTGTTTATACTGGCTGAAATGCCCGATAAAGCTGATAAAAAGAAAGCGTTGGATATTGAAGTCAGCACCGAAACCCTAAATGGTGAAAAGCTGAATTCAACTCTCAAATACAGCTTGTTTCGATTGGAAGATACTGATGTTTATTCCGAAAAATTGGATGACAAAATAGTTCTGAAAGAAATTGAGAAAGTGCTTTCGGGTAGCTTCGACACCCAAAACAAAAAGCTCCATTTGAATGTAAATAAATTGGCTTCCGGTCGGTACAAAATGGTTTTCATCGTCCCCGATAAACACGGAAAAGAAGTGAAACTTGAAAAAATAGTTGTGCTTTACAGTGAAGACGATGTTCGTCCACCGGAAAAATGCTTCGTTTGGTTTTTGACTCCGAAAATAGAATGTGTGGTAGGGGAGAAGGCACAAATTCAGTTTGGAACTTCTACCCGGAACTCGATGGTGTTGTATGAAATTATGCAAGGAAATACAATCTTGGAAAGTCGCTGGATCGCATTCAACAATGAAATAAAATCGTTTGATATCCCATTTAAAGAAAGCTACGGAGCGGGCGTAACCGTCATGTTCACCTTTATGAAAGACGAGCAGTTTTTTACCAATCAAGTACAACTTACTTGCAAAGTAGCTGAAAAGAAACTTACTCCAACCCTAAGCGTTTTCCGCGACAAGCTTAAACCTGGTGAAAAAGCTGAATGGACAGTGACTATTCCCGAAAGTGTCAACAACAAAAAAACGGCTGAATTATTGGTAGATATGTATGATGCCTCGTTGGATAAGCTTCGTCCTCATCATTGGCTTTTTAATCCTGCATATCGAGAAGCGGTTTTACATTCTCCACAGTGGGTTTCAAATGGGTTTAATGTAGCATCGGATGTGGCCGGAAGTGATTACATACAACAAAGCGTGCCTGAATTAAATGCCGATCAGTTGAATTGGTTTGGACTGAATATCTTCGGTAGAAATTCAATGATGTTTAGAAATACTAAGTCATTTGCTATTCGGGGAAATGGTATTGCTCAAGAGAAATCCAGCCTCAACGAAACTGTAACGGTTGGTTCTGGGATTATTAAACGAAGTGATTTGACCGATGCCGTTACAAGTATTGCACCTATGAATGAAGATTTAGTGGGAAGCTCACCGAAACCGGAACTTCAGACTCCTGTACAGCTTCGCACCAACTTCAACGAAACTGCTTTCTTCTATCCGCAGTTACTGACGGATTCAACTGGGAATGTGAAGTTTACCTTCACTGCTCCCGAAAGTCTGACGCGTTGGAATGTGAAAATGTTGGCACATACACAGGATTTGTACGTTGGATACAATGAAGCACAGTTGGTGACGCAAAAGGACTTGATGGTGCAAATGAATCTGCCGCGTTTTGTTCGCCGTTCAGACAAACTGGTGCTGAGTGCCAATGTGATTAACCTGACCGATAAAGAGTTGACTGCCAATGTACAGTTTGAAATGATTGACCCTGCAACAGAAAAAGTGATTTATAAGAAAATTGCTCCCATCTCCCTTGTGAGAGGGATTGGGGGTGAGGTGGTTAATTACGAACTCAGCGACTTCTCAGGTTACGATTTGCTCATTTGCAAAGTGGTAGCTCGTGCGGGAAACTTCAGCGATGGTGAACAGAAATACCTGCCAGTGTTGCCCGACAAAGTGTTGGTAACTGAAAGTATGCCATTGACTATTCGTGGTAATCAGACCCGCACGTACAACTTCGAAAGCTTATTGAGAAATGGTTCAAAAGTGGATACCAAAAACCTATCCGTTGAGTTCTCTTCAAATCCGGCATGGTATGCCATACAGGCTCTGCCAACCATCTCGATACCAGAAAATGAAAATGCATTTGACTATTTTACAGCTTATTACGCCAACAGTCTGGCTGCGTTTATTGCAAATTCCAATCCGAAAATTGCTGCTACTTTCGACCGTTGGAAGAAAGACGGTGGAAGTAGAGATGCCTTGTTGTCGAATTTGGAAAAAAATACCGAGTTGAAAAATATGTTACTGGAAGAAACACCTTGGGTAATGGCTGCCAAAGACGAGAAGGAACAGAAACACCAAATTGCTTTGTTGTTCGACCTGAATATGCAAAAAAATCAAACCCAACAATATCTCGAGAAATTAATTTCGTTCCAAATGCCTTCGGGTGGTTTCTCGTGGTTTAAAGGAATGCCTGAAAGTCGATATGTTACACAGGAAATTGTATTGAATTTAGGTCGGTTAAGAAAAATTGTAGGGGAGAAAGCACTTTCCTCTTCCTCCTTCCCTCTTACTTTAGCTTTAAATTATCTTGATCTCGAAATTGCACATGATTTTGATAATCTGAAAAAATACAATAAAAATTATGAGAAAGAAATGTCAATTGATAATATACAGTTGTTCTATTTACATCTTCGTTCTGAATATCCAGAAATACCCGTTCATCTTTCTGCGCTGGCAGCGGTGAAATTCTATACATCACAATCCGAAAAATACTGGACAAACCTTTCGCTTTACGGCAAAGCCATGATGGCTGTGGTGGCAAAGCGGAATGGTAAAATTCAGTTGGCAAACGATATTTTGAAATCGTTGAAAGAAAATGCATTGAAAACAGATGAGTTTGGTATGTATTGGGCAAAAAATACACCCGGTTATTTTTGGAACGAACGTCCTATTGCTGTTCAGGCAGCCATTATAGAGGCTTTCGTAGAAGTGTCCAAAAACGATGCAGATGTGGATGAAATGAAAATATGGTTGCTCAAGCAAAAACAAACTCAATGTTGGGACTCACCAATGGCAACGGTGAATGCCATTTATGCATTGCTTTATCAGGGAAGTGATTGGTTGGCAAGCGAAGGTTCGGTGAAAATAAAACTTGGAAATACAACTATGCAATCGGCAAGCACTGAAGCCGGAACAGGATATTTTAAAGAGACAATTCCAACAAGCAACGTTCGTCCGGAAATGGGAAAAGTGATTGTATCTAGTATTGATGGGGTTACTCCCATTCCCATTCCCATTAAGAGTTCCATCGGTTGGGGAGCAATTTATTGGCAGTATTATCAGGAGTTAGATAAGATTCAAGGGCAAGGTGGTTCGTTGAAAATTACCAAAAAGTTATTCGTTGAGAAAATGACTTCGACAGGAAAAATTATGTTACCAATAGATCAAACGAAACTCGTGAAAGGCGATAAAGTTATCACCCGATTGGTTGTTACTTCCGATAGAAACCTAGATTTTGTGGCATTAAAAGATTTACGTGCTGCTTGTTTCGAACCGGTGAATCAACTTTCCGGATGTGCATGGAAAGAAGGCGTTTGTTATTACCAAACCACGAAAGATGCTTCTACGCAATACTTTTTCTCTTATTTACCAAAAGGAACCTATGTGTTTGAATATGAATTGTGGGCAAATAATAGTGGCGAATTTACAAGCGGAATTGCGACTGTGCAATGTCAGTATGCATCTGAATTTGTAAGCCATACCGGAGGTGAGCGGATAAAAGTTCAATAATGCTGATTATTAAAAAAGTCGGAGAAACAACCCTTGGGTTTTTTCTCCGACTGCAACAAACAGGATAAGGCGTTTGGTTTAGGTTACTATGTGCCAGACATCTGCATTTTATAAATAGTATTTACCACCAAGGTATTGGGGTTTTTGGATCATCTTTGGATTTCTGAGGTTTATCAAGATTTAATCTGTTCAGGGTGTTTCTAGGTAGCACATTTGAAAAATATGTTTTGCCTCTCATCACATCTTCAATGGCACGCTCAACTTCACTAATTCCACTTGATTTCAGAATAAAACCCTTTACCCCAAGATCTATCATTTTATTGTAATACTCTTCATCTCCAAACATGGAGAAAACGATAATTTTCATGTCCGGAATTATTTCTAACGCTTTTTGTGTAGCTTCCATTCCATTGATGTTAGGCATATCAATATCCATAAAAACTAAATCAGGAGCAGGAAGGGTAAGTAAATCAATAAATTCTTTCCCATCTGATGCTTCACCAATTACAGTCCCTATATTTTCAAACGTAATAAGTGATTTCAAACCTTGACGAAAAACGATATGGTCATCGACAAGAATTATGGTTGGTTTTTTCAATAATGCAGTTCCCATTCTTTCGACTGTTTAATTAGCTGTTTAAATAACTACCGGTCTTTTTATAGTGCAAATTTATGAAAGGCAGAGATATACTGCAACAGCTAAAAGGTGTAAACTGCTAAGAGTAAAGTAGGATTTTATCTAGGTCTTTAGACGTATGTGGGTATCCGCTTAAAGACCTAGATGAGAAGATTTTGTTCTATGTGTATTGAGTCTATACTGCTGATTTATAAATCAATAATTTTATTTTTAAGGGCAAAAAGTATTAGTGCCGGCGTATTTTTGCAAGCTGTTTTTTCGAGTAAATTTGATCTATGGGATTTAACTGTTTTTGGGCTGATATTTAATTTTTCAGCAATTTCTTCCGTGGTCAAACCAAGGCATATTTGTTTGAGAACTTCTATTTCGCGCTCGGTAAGATCTTTATTATTTATTTGGTCTTGTGTTGAATTACGATTGAAATTTTGAATTATTTTTCGAAGTAGTTCATTGGAAAAATAGCTTTCGCCACTCATAACATCGCTAATTGCTTTTTCAAGTTCGCCAATACCGGTGGATTTCAGTATAAATCCTTTAACGCCAAGGTTTATCATTTGGTAATAATATTCCTCATCGCCAAACATAGTTAATGCAATTATTTTTATATCGGGTACTAGTTCAATCGCTTTTTTGGTTGCTTCCAACCCGTTCATATGCGGCATGTCAATGTCCATTAGTACCAAATCGGGTTTGCACCGGGAAAGAATTTCAATAAATTCTTTCCCGTTTGCTGCTTCACCTATTACTGTTGCAATATTTTCGGCAGTGATAATTGATTTTAAGCCCTGCTGAAAAATAAGGTGATCATCAACAAGAATAACAGTGGGTTTCTTGAATGGATTCAGGTTCATTTTTTTAGATTTTGTCTGATATATTAGTTTTAGAAATTGGCTTTATCGGAACACTAATATGATAATTTACTCCTTCATGAGGATTACTAAACATTTTAATTTCACCTCCAATTGTTTGAATACGGTTTTGTAGGTTATACAAGCCTAATCCTTTTTTTTCTGAAAGGATTCTAATAATGTCGAAACCTTTGCCATCATCACTATATTGTAATTTGATCTGATTTCCCAAGTCGATTAGTTGAATATGAATGTGTCTCGCTTTAGCATATTTAATTGTATTGTTGATGCATTCGATGACTGCACGATATAATGCTACTTCAATTTCAATTTCGATTCGCCTTGTTACATTGCTTTTTAAATCAATTCTGACCGCATTTGTTTCTTCAAGTTTGTTTATAAAGCTCTGTATTGCTGAAGTTAAACCATAATTTGTTAATAGATGTGGACTTAACTTATTTGAAATCTCTTTCACTGTTATAAGTGCTTCTTCTAATATCTCTTCGGCTTTGAATATTATTTCATTACGTGACTTGTTGCTTTTGGGTCTTATTGACCATTGCAGGTAGAGTTTTATTGTTGATAATAGTGGTCCCAGTCCATCGTGTAATTCTTTCGAGAAATTTGCTCTCTCTTTTTCTTCAGTCTGAATAATGGCTTTGATCATATTCCTTTCCTGCAATTGTTTTTTTATTGTAATATCATGTATAATGCCATAAGTTTGCATTTCTGATGCCACATGATTCAAAAATATATCGACAAATAAAATTGATTTGTCTTTTCTCATGCATTCAATTTCAATGCTGTTTACTTGGTCTGAAGTTAGATCAAATGTAATGAATTCCTCAAAATTATCTCTGCGTTCAGGTATTATTAATTGAGTCAGTTTTAATCCGACCAGTTCAGATGCATCATACCCGAAAATACGAATCATAGAAGGGTTGATGTACTCAATATAACCATTTTTGGATATAAAAACGCCATCGGTCATATTTTGAGATATAAGCTTGTATCTTCTCTCGCTGTGTTTAAGTCTTTCTTCCGTTTTTTTTCTTTCTGTTATATCTCTGTTGCTTCCCCTAATACCAATATAAACCCCAAATTCATTATATACAGGTTGACAAACATGACCGATCCATCTTTCCTGTCCATCAAAACAAATTATCCGGAATTGTATTTCCTCATCATTGTTTTGAATTAACAGTTCTTTTATATGTTTTTGAAAGATTTTTATATCATTAGGATGTATAATTTGGTGTAAAAGCTTTGGATTTTGAATGAATTCAAATGCATCATAACCGGTTATTCTTTCACAAGATGGTGAACAATAGATAAAATTGTCATTGGGGTCGAGCCAGTATTCCCAGTCATTCGTAAAGTCGGCTATAGTCCGGTATTTTTCTTCACTTTCTTTTAATGCCTTCTCTGCAAGCTTCAGATCGGTGATATCAATGGAAACCCCCATCACACCTATAATTCCACCTCCATTCCTTATTAGGGGAATTTTATTTGTGTCAAACCAGGTTACTTTGTCATCGGCCTGATGTTGAGTCTCTATAATATGCATTATTGTATTGCCTTTTTCCATGACTTCATAGTCATCTTGCAGGTAATTTGCTGCTTCAGTTTTGCTCCAGGGTAAGTCAAAATCTGTTTTTCCCACAATTTCATCCGGGTTATTTAATCCGGCTGCAGTTGCAAATGCCTGATTACAACCCAAATAATTTGACTGCCTGTCTTTCCAGAACACCACTCCTGGGAAATGCTCCAGAACTGTCAGAAGCATTTGCTGGCTTTTTCTGAGTGCCTCCTCCATTTGCTTGCGGGCAGTAATATCTATTATTGAAGATTGATATACAATTATTTTGCCATTTTTATTTTTTACGATGGTTGCCAAACCATGAGCATTGAATGTTGATCCATCTGCTCTTTTTGCCATAAAATCACCTTCCCACTGACCTTTTTTTATCAGGGTAGTAAGAAGAGCGTTGGCTTCATTTATATCATTAAAAAAATTCTCAAATGGCTTGCCAATTACCTCATCCTTGCTTTTATAACCAAATTCGTCCAAGAAAGCTTCGTTCACTTCTTTTATTAATTTATCAAGTCCGGCGAAACTGTTGGAGGTTTTTGCAGTGTCAAAACTGATGTTTTTAAGCCATAATTCATCCTCCGCTTTTTTTCGATCTGTGATATCATTTGATACTTCTCCAGTACAAAACACATTTCCTTTTTCGTTAAAAATCGGAAATCTCTTTACAATGGCAAATCTATTTTCGCCATTTGGCAATGTTATGGATATTTCACTTTGTATAAATTCTCCCTGAGCAAGTTTTTGCGCCATTTTGTCTTCCTTCATATAAGTACGAACTGGTTGGCTATCAGGTGAAACACCTAGTACTTCTGCATCAGTTTTTCCGAGCAAATTTTTTATTGAAGTTTCACCTTTAGAGTTGATCCAAGCCTTATTTGCCGCAATTACCCTTAGATTCAGATCTTTAACCGCAATTTTATCGTCAGTATTTTCAATTGCCGCAATAAGAAATTTTCGTTCCTCTTCACCTTGTTTGCGTTCTGTGATATCTCGAATGGTACCAATCATTTTAATTGGTTTATTCTTATCGTTAAATTCCATATGGCCTATTCCATGAACCCAACGTTCTGCTTTATCACTCGGTCTGATAATTTTAAACTCAATATTAAATTTTGTTTTAATTCCTATCGTTTCAAGCCTGAAAATGTCATTCAATTTTTTTTGCCAGTCAGGATGAACAATTTTGATCAAGCTTTCAAAAGTTTTATCATAATCTGTATCAATGCCGAGAATGGTATCAAGTATTTCCGAACTTACCCAATTTCCCGAAGGAACATCCATAGAAAAAGTACCAAGCATGGCAATTTGCTGAGTTTGTTTTAGAAACTGCTCACTTTGCCGCAATGATTCTTCCAACTGTTTACGTTCGGTAATGTCAAGAAAAGTTCCTACAATTCCGGAAAGATGCCCATTTTCATCATAAAAAACATTTTTGGCGTAAATCACGTCACGAATTCTCTTTTTTGAATCTGTTACCGTTGCCTCATACGTTTGAAATTTTTGAGTGGCAAAAAGATTTAAGTCATTCTGATGATAAATTTCAGCTTGTTCACTTGGCCATAAATCCATCACGGTCTTGCCTTTAATGTCAGCATCAGAAACGCCCATGACATTACTAAACGCTTCGTTACAGCCGGTGTAAGCACCAGTTGTGTTTTTGAAAAAAACAGGGATAGGTATCGATTTAAGTAAGGATTCTGTAAACTTAAGAGTCCTGATTACCAGCGATTGTTCGTGCTTTCGTTCTGTTATGTCACGAATGGTACCAATCATTTTAATTGGTTCATTTTTATCGTTAAACTCCACATTGCCTATTCCATGAACCCAACGTTCTGCTTTATCACTTAATCTGATAATTTTAAATTCTCCGTTAAATTTTGTTTCAATTCCGATCGTTTCAAACCTGAGAAGGTCACTCAATGTTTTTTGCCAGTTAGGATGAATAATTTTAATCAGGCTCTCAAAAGTTTTATCATAATCTGTATCAATGCCGAGAATGGTATCAAGTATTTCGGAGCTTACCCAATGTCTTGAAGAGACATCCAGAGAAAAAGTACCCAGCATGGCAATTTGCTGAGTTTGCTTTAGAAAATGCTCGCTTTCGCGCAATGATTCTTCCAATTGTTTTCGTTCGGTAATGTCAAGAAAAGTGCCTACAATTCCGGAAAGATTCCCATTCTCATCATAAAATACATCTTTGGCGAAAATAACGTCACGAGTTCTTTTTTTTGAATCTATTAATGTTTCCTCATACGTTTGAAACTTCTGAGTGGCAAAAAGATTTAAGTCATTCTGAAGATAAATATTTGCTCGTTCAATTGGAAATATATCCATCACTGTTTTACCTATAATGTCAGGAATAGAAAAGCCTATAAAATTACTAAACGCTTCGTTACAGCCGGTGTAAGCGCCAGTTGTATCTTTGAAAAAAATAGGGATAGGTATTGATTTAAGTAAGGCTTCGGTAAACTTAAGATTCCTGGTTAACAGCGATTGTTCATGCTTACGTTCGGTAATGTCACGAATGGTACCAATCATTTTAATTGGTTCATTCTTATCGTCAAACTCCACATCGCTTATTGCATGAACCCAACGTTCTGCTTTATCACTCTGTCTGATAATTTTAAATTCTCCATTAAATTTTGTTTCATTTCCAATTGTTTCAAGCCTGAAAATATCACTCAATGTTTTTTGCCAGTCAGGATGAATAATTTTGATCAAGCTCTCAAAAGTTTTATCGTAATTTTTATCAATGCCGAGAATGGTATCAAGTATTTCGGAGCTTACCCAATGTCCCGAAGCAAAATCAAGAGAAGAAGTACCCAGCATGGCAATTTGCTGAGTTTGCTTTAGAAAATGCTCATTTTCGCGCAATGATTCTTCCAACTTTTTACGCTCGGTAATGTCAATCAGGTAATGAAGAAAAATTTCATCACTCACTTTAATCCAGTAAGTGTCCCAAATTTTCCCGAATGCTTTTAATTCATTTTTGATTTGACTAGGTGAATCAAAAATACATTCATCGGCCATGCAGAATGAACATTTAATATTAAGTTCTTCTGGAACAAGATCGGGAAATTTGAGTGCAATTTCTTTGTTTTTTTCGGAAAGATATTCTGTTTTGCCAAATTCACGCCAGCAATGACCTCCAACTTTAGCACCGTAATCTATTGCAATTTTATTGGCTGCTAGAATGATTCGGTCTTTTAGTCTGACATACATGGCCGGATAGGGGAGGGAAGATAACAATATCTCATTAAAATCAGCATGTGCATTTTCAGGCTTTTGAGAGCTGTTGCCTGTAAAACTGTTTTTCGATGTGTCATTAGAATCCTCTTGATGACTGTCGTTTTCCGGATGGATAAATGGATTTTTCATAATTACCTCCTTCATTTAGAATTGCGCCTATCAATGCATGTGCATTATACGGGGTAAATTTATAAAAAAAATGAAAGACCACCATTAAAAATTGGGCTTTTCATCTAATTATTGTAAAATTTTTTAAAAACAGCGTTTTATATTTTATAGATTGCTCATTTATTGATAGTTATGACGATTCTATTTTTCCTTTTCAATTGCTTGAACCACTAACGAGGCAATGGTCATACCAAACATGGCGGGCATGTACGAAGTTGTTCCGTTGACTTGTGCTTTCAGACTGCACCATTCGTGGTTCACTAAATCCGGATCTCCGGGACCTGATTGTGATTTAGGACACAAGCATTTTTCAGTTCCGCATGATGCGTTTTCACCTTGATTTTTCAACAGTTCATCGCTGTAAACACACATAAACTTCTTGCTTGTGCCTCCATTTCTTTTTATTCTTTTACGCAAGGCAGCTCCCAGTGGGCAGCCATCCACTTTCCAGAATTCAGCTACTTTGATGCGTGTAGGATCCATTTTCAGGGCTGCTCCCATCGACGAAAAGAAAATAGCCTTTGTTTTTGTGGCGGTTTGTATGAGATGAACTTTATTCGCTAAACTGTCAATGCCATCGATAATAAAATCGTATGAATCAAGATCGAACGATTCGTAGGTCTCCGGACTGTATATTTTTTGTAAAGCTGTGATTTCAGCTTTCGGGTTTATTTCGAGCAGGCGCTCTTTTAAAACCTCCGTCTTTACTTTTCCAACAGTTTTAGTGGTGGCCATTAATTGCCGATTCACGTTGGTTATGCAAACCCGATCGGAATCAACGATAGTCAGATTATATATTCCTGAGCGTATCAAACTCTCGGCACACCAACTGCCAACTCCACCAATCCCAAAAATGATGATGTGCTTTTCAGAAGCTTTTTCTATAAAACTCTTTCCCAAAAGCAGTTCCGTTCGTTGGAAAATACCTTTTTCAATACCCATTTTTGATCTAATTTCTTATATAACAACGAGTCCGTAAATAGGGCTCTTTTTTATAATTATCCCAAATACCAACTGCATTGATATTTGTTTCCAGTTGCCCGGTAGTAATGGCGAATTTGACATTTCTTTGAATTGCTACTTCATTCATGGCAGCGTAGTAAAGCGAATGAATGCCTTTATTTTGCCAATCGGGATGAACTCCATTGAAATACAAATCAATGGTATCGTAATTTTTAAGCGCTTTTAAAATATGGATAAAACCGAAAGGAAATAACTTGCCTTTTGCTTTTCTAAACGCTTTTGAAAGTGACGGAAAAATTATACCAAAACCTACAACCTCCTCTTTTTCGTCCAGAATAAAACATAAAAGTTCAGGACGGGCAAAGCCAAAATATGCATCTGTATAGTACTTAATCTGCTTTTCAGTCAGTTCAGTGAAACCATATAGGTGCTTAAAAGCAATATTTAACGTGTTGAAAAATTTAGGAACAAATCGAGTTGCATCCTTTTTCTTTTCAGGAATATATGTTTTTAAATTGTATTTTTGAGCGATAAGTTTATTGATACGGGCTACTTTTTCTGGAATCGGTTGATTCGCTTGTATTTTACTTTGAACCCAATCAACAGATTTGCTGAAACCCTGTTTTTCCATATGTACAGGAAAGTATGGATAGTTGTAAGCACTAGTGATAGATGGTTCCTTATCAAATCCTTCAATTAACATTCCTTCAGGATCAAGATCTGAAAAGCCCAACGGACCATGAATTCCTTTCATGCCACGGGTGTTACCCCATTCTTCGGCGGCATCAAGCAACGCTTTTGACACTTCGAGCTCATCTATAAAAGCAATCCATCCAAAACGTGTTCTGTAGTCATTCCAACGTTCATTTGCCTTGTGGTTAATAATAACAGCTATACGTCCTACAACTTTTTCGTTCTTAAATGCTAATAAATAGGCAGCATCACAATGATCAAATGCCGGATTTATTTTTCGGCTAAATGTGTGCCATTCGTCGTAAATTAATGGTGGTACCCAATTTTTGTCATTTTTGTAGAGTTCGAAAGGAAACATGATAAACTTTTTCATTTCCTTATTGGTAATAGCTTCTTTAATTTTAATCATACAACTGTATTAAATAAGAGTGGATACTGTTTTACAAAAAGCATTTTTTCTGTATAAACAATATGATATATTAACCGTTTTGACTAATTAATTGCAACGATTTTTTATTCAGTATTTCTATTTGTTTTCCCTTGATAGCGATAATGTCATCTTTATCAAATTCAGTCAAAACCCGGCTGACACTTTCACGGCTTGTATCAACCAAATTGGCCAGTTCTGTTTGCGAAAGTGGCAATAAAAAGGTATCCGACATGAAAATTTTATCGGAGAATTCCAATAATGCATCGGCCATATTGCCGCGAATCTGCTTCTGAGTGCGGTTGGCACAACGGCGGAATGATTCCAGCTCATTGCGGCAAAGTTCCAGAATTATTTCGTGCGAAAACTCGCGGTTTTCATTCAGAATAGTATGAAAAACCTCAACATCAATAAAGCAAACCTCTGCTTCTGTGACTGCCGTTACAGAATATTGGTTGATTTTATCTCCGAATGTTGTTGGTAAGCCCAAATACGTAGGGGCTTTAACCAGTTTTACAATTTGTTCATGATAAGGACCCGCCAAATGGATTTTTGCCAAACCGGTACGAAGAAAAACCACATTGGTGGAATACATGCCTTGCTTAATAATAGTATCATTTTTTTTGAATTTCAAAACAAGATGATTGGCTGATAGTTGCTCAAAACTTGTATCACAAAGCATGGCTGCAGCCTTAGAATTAAACGGACAATCTTTACAATTGCTTTCCATGTTATTTTGATTTGAAGGAATAAAGTTGCAAAGATACACAATGTGATACATATCACAAAATAATGTATAGACATGCACGTGTAATTTCCGAATAAGTAATTATTTCTTTAATACATTTGTAGAAATATTTCTTTAATCAAACTCATTATAATTTAATTGATATGGAAAACACAAATGAAGTTACCCTTGAAATGCTTCAAAAACAAGTTGATGCATTAACCAAGAAAGTTGGAAAACTTGAAAAAAACCGTAAGGATCAACTTTCAATGGCAATAGTTTCGGGCGATTTGGATAAAGTACTGGCCGCAATGGTTATCTCTTTGGCCGCTGCTGCTATGGATACTCAAGTGAAACTTTTCTTCTCGTTCTGGTCGCTATCGGCTCTTCGCGATCCAAAGAAAAGCCCGAAAGGAAAAGATTTTATCTCTAAAATGTTTGGAATTATGCTTCCAAAAGGCAAAGATAAACTG
>Ga0118677_10010406_pt1 | contig 14232 bp, 12 predicted proteins | sample AliMusrvi5mmetaG_FD_86154 | JGI IMG/M metagenome (GOLD analysis project Ga0118677, IMG submission 86154) | reverse complement strand
ATTCAACGAAAGTAATTTTCCGGTGGAAGCTTCGGTGATTATTCCTATCCGCAACCGTGTAAAAACAGTTGAAGATGCTATCAAATCGGTATTGATGCAAAAAACTTCATTCGATTTCAATCTGATTATTGTTGATAATTTCTCTACCGACGGAACTTCGGAATTGATTCAAAAATATACCAAGCAAGACAATCGTGTAATTCATATTATTCCAAACCGCAACGACCTTGGTATTGGCGGTTGCTGGAACGAAGGTGTGCATTCCGACAAATGTGGAAAGTTTGCCGTACAGCTCGATAGCGACGATGTTTATCAGAACGAAAACACCCTTCAAATCATGGTTAATGCTTTTTACGAACAAAACTGTGCTATGGTCATCGGCTCGTACACCATGACTAACTTTGCCATGGAGATCATACCACCGGGTCTTATCGACCACAAAGAATGGACACCCGATAACGGTCGAAACAACGCCCTCCGCATCAACGGACTAGGTGCACCACGGGCATTCTACACACCGGTTCTTCGTGACACAAAAGTCCCAAACACGAGCTATGGCGAAGATTATGCATTAGGTTTACGAATCAGTCGTGAATACCAAATCGGACGAGTTTATGAATCGGTTTACCTCTGCCGCCGCTGGGACGAAAATTCCGATGCTTCGCTGGATGTGGTAAAAATGAACGAACATAATTTGTATAAGGATAAAATCCGGACGGTGGAATTGAAGGCAAGAAAAAAAAGACGACCCCCAACCCCTAAAGGGGAGTAAAATTAGTCCAACTCTATTTAACTCAGAAATAAAAGAATAAAGAGAAGAGTTTACAATTAGAATAGCATCAAATCCAATTATGATTAATATAGACAATAGTAACTCTGTTCACCGCAATTTATCCCGATCTTTTCGGGATGAGTTTAGGGTTGAAATACAATCATTTTTCCACGAGCAGGTTTCCAACTGGGAACTTGCCCGTAAATTCTACGAAAGTCTTAGCCTGGTTCGCGTAAAGAGCTTTTCGTATGACGATTTTGAAGTCACAGTGCAATTTAATCCGGCACGAATCGTTTCGTCAGGAGCTAAAATGGATGCAAAGACCATTGCCGAACGACCTTGTTTTCTGTGTGCTACAAACCGTCCGAATGAGCAAAAGGCTATTGATTTTGGTGATTATGAGATTTTGGTTAACCCCTTCCCTATTTTTCCTGAGCACTTCACCATTCCTCGCAAGGAACATATCGACCAACAAATCAAACCTTACTTTGAAGATATGCTTCAATTGGCTAAGGCATTGGACAATTATCTGATTTTCTATAATGGTCCTAAATGCGGTGCTTCCGCTCCGGATCACATGCATTTTCAGGCAGGTACGAAGGATTTTTTGCCATTAGTGAATGATTATAAACGCCTAAAAAACAGTCACGCCAACCTTTTGGTAACGAATGAAAAAATGCAACTTTTCACTTTCGAAAACTATATGCGAACCGTCTATTGCATTGAGTCGACCGATATTGAAAGTGCCCGTGATTCATTTGAAAAATTGTATAATCATTTTTCTCCCCTCTTTCTTCCCTCTCCTCAAGAAGAGGGGTTGGGGTTGGGGGTTGTGGGCGAGGTCGAGCCTTTAATGAATGTTGTTTGTTCTTTTGAAAATGACAAATGGTTCGTATTTGTCCTACCACGCAAAGCTTTCCGTCCATGGCAATATACGGCTGAAGGTGACCAGCAATTAATGATAAGCCCGGCCACCGTGGAAATGTGTGGTATCTTTATTACCCCTATCGAGAGTCATTTTGAGCGAATCACAAAAGAAGATGTTACCAGTATTTTAGAACAAGTCACCTTTTAATAATGAAAAAAGAAGAACCCCTTATTCAAGTAGGCATATTATCTGCCTCTGAAATTCTTTTCGAACTGAATGGAACTTTTAAAGCCTCAAATAATCGCATTTACTCCGGTAAAAAAAATGCTGTATATCGCGAAGGAAACATTTTTTTTGATAGCGATATACTTGAAAATCTTTCCTTTGAACCTACATCGACCGACTGTTCATTCGATTTAAAAAACGTAGTAATTGGCATCAATTTTCACTGGCAACGAAACGAAAACCAACGGTTCAAAGGTTCTTTAAAATTCATTGTTGAAGGAGGTAAACTAACGGCTGTCAACCAAATCATGGTAGAAGATTATCTCACCAGTGTTATTTCAAGCGAAATGAGTGCCACTGCTTCGGAAGAGTTACTAAAAGCACACGCTGTTATTTCGAGGAGTTGGTTGTTGAATCCGATATTAGAGCAAGAAACAAAGAGCAAAGAACAAAGACAAAAAACAGAATTCAATATTACCGACTACAAACTACAAACTACCTACTTTACAAAATGGTACGAACGCGACGCACACAACAACTACGATGTATGTGCCGATGACCATTGCCAACGTTATCAGGGAATCACACGTGCCTCAACAGCTGCGGTAGAAAAGGCCATTGAAGCGACCCGTGGCGAAGTATTGATGTACCAAGATAAAATCTGTGATGCACGCTTCAGTAAATCGTGCGGTGGGATTTCGGAAACTTTTGAGAATTGCTGGGCTCCCGAACGCCATTCGTATTTAGTTCCCGTTATTGACAACAACGATGTACCACTTGGATTCGAATTGGATTTAACCGATGAAACGAATGCCCAAGATTGGATTCGCCAGTCACCACCGGCATTTTGCAATACAACAGATAAAAATATATTGACACAAATACTAAATAACTACGACCAAGAAACAACAGATTTTTATCGTTGGAAAGTGGAATACTCACAAACTGAACTCTCGGAACTTCTGGCACGTCGTTCGAACATCCACTTTGGGCAAATCATCGACCTGATTCCGGTGAAACGGGGAGAATCCGGACGCATCATTGAACTGAAAATCATTGGCACACAACGAACGGTTATCGTGGGCAAAGAACTGGAAATCCGTAAATGGTTATCAAATTCACATCTCTACAGTTCTGCTTTTGTTGTGGATAAATCAGACTTTGTGAATGATATTCCACAACATTTCACCCTGATAGGTGCCGGTTGGGGTCATGGCGTAGGCCTTTGTCAGATTGGCGCCGCTGTTATGGGTGAAAAAGGATATAAATACGATGAGATTTTGCTCCATTATTTTAGAGGAGCGGAATTGAAAAGGATATACCCCTAACCCCTAAAGGGGAATAAAATATTACCAGAAATGATTTATAAAGAACAAAAAACACAAGTTGATACTCCGCAAAGTTCCCCTTCAGGGGTTAGGGGTAAATCAAAATCCCCATGGTCATGGATACCAACGCTTTATTTTGCTGAGGGAATTCCGTATGTAGTAGCAATGACGGTAGCCGTAATTATGTACAAGCGCCTTGATATTTCAAATACCGACATTGCGCTTTATACCAGTTGGCTGTATTTGCCGTGGGTGATTAAGCCATTTTGGAGTCCATTTGTGGATATTATCAAAACCAAACGCTGGTGGATTGTGACCATGCAATTGCTCATTGGTGCTGGGTTGGCGGGTGTGGCATTTCTCATTCCTATGGCGTTTTTCTTTCAGGCTACGTTGGCGGTGCTTTGGCTAATTGCGTTCAGTTCGGCTACGCATGATATTGCGGCTGACGGATTTTATATGCTGGCATTGGATAGCAGCGAGCAATCGTTTTTCGTCGGAATCCGCAGCACGTTTTACAGACTGGCTATGATTTCGGGACAAGGATTACTCATTATTCTCGCCGGAGCGTTAGAACATTATACCGGGAAAATCCACTTGGCATGGAGTATCACTTTTTTCATCCTATCTGGACTTTTTGTATTATTCTTTATTTATCACCGCTTTATGCTGCCCCGTCCGGATTCTGATACTACTAAAAAAGGTGGCAATCCTAAAGAAATTTTCCAGGAATTCGGTCTGACTTTCGCTTCATTTTTCCAGAAAAAAGGAATCGGTCTTGCCATAGCTTTTATGTTGCTTTATCGTTTGGGCGAAGCCATGTTGGTAAAAATGGCTTCGCCTTTTTTACTTGATACCCGCAATATCGGTGGTTTAGGACTGTCGACCGAACAAGTGGGATTGGTTTACGGAACCGTTGGCATTATTGCATTGACGCTAGGTGGAATTGTAGGCGGGATTGCTGCTTCACGAAAGGGATTGAAATACTGGATTTGGCCAATGGCACTAAGCATTACACTACCACATTTGGCGTATGTATATCTTTCGTGGTTTTTACCAAGCAGTTTTGTATTAATAAACATAGCTGTTGCCATTGAGCAATTCGGCTATGGATTCGGCTTCACAGCTTATATGCTTTATATGATTTACTTTGCACAAGGAGAGCATAAAACGGCGCATTATGCCATTTGTACCGGATTTATGGCATTGGGAATGATGCTTCCGGGTATGATTGCCGGTTGGTTGCAGGATATGTTCGGCTACCAGCATTTCTTTATCTGGATTATGATTTGCGCTGTTCCTACATTGGCAGTTATTCCGTTTTTGAGGATTGATAAAGAATTTGGGAAGAAAAAACAATAAACAGAAACGGCTGAAAATTACAATAATTTTTCAGCCGTTTTACTTATATTAGAAATCAAGTCGGAATCGGGTACGTATTCCCCATTCTGCAACATGCGGATTATTCAGATAGGTGAAACGCTTCACCAGATCTACTCTGAAAACCTTAAAGATATTCCCAACACCAATACTTCCTTCGATATAAGGTGTTTTTCCTAAAGTATATGTAATTGGTGTTCCATCCTTTTCAACCGGCAAGCGAAAGAGATCGGTATTTTTAGCAGGATCATTGTTCCGGGTAACATCTCCGTACAACATTTTGCAACTTACAAATTCGCGTAAACCGATTTTTTTCAACACTGGAATTTTATTGAAAAAGAAGCCGTTGAAGGTATGATCCACCATAAGCGAAGTATATTGGTCTGTTACAAACTCCAGAAAATTCATCATGTTATACGATTCAATCTGGTACGAGTACGATTGGTTGGCCTGTGGCATATTCAATAGAGCATAAGGCACTTTGCCAAATATTTTACCGGCTTCCCAAACCACGTCCGAATAACCCAGCACAGATAAAAACACACGTTTACGAATATTAAAACGCAAACATTGGTAATTATAATCGCTTCCCCAAAGCTTGTTAGACGCATTGTAACGTAATTCAAATATCGGGTATTTATTAAAATTCTGAATCCTGAAAGTCTTTCCCTGATAGAAAGATTCATTTGGAGCATATCGTAGGTTAACATACAACTCCGAAACATTAAGACTCCTCACATCGTTTGTATGCGACACGAAATCGGTATAGTTAAAATACAGGTTTCCTCCCGGTGTCATATTAGTAAACTTATAACCGAGGGTATATGAAAAGTGGTTCTCAAACTCGTTGAGATGTTCCAGTTTGAATGTCTTATTATAAAATATCTTATCATTAACTCCCCGCTTGATCGACAATAAAAAATTATCTTCCATCAAGAACTGCATTTGCTGACCCGGCAGTTGAGTTTCGTCCTGATAACTCATTTTTATAGCTTTAACAGGAAACTGCTGAAAATTCCGGTCGGTCAACGACCATATTCCTCCTAAATAATACTTGGGCTTCTGATCCGAAAATCCGTAAGCAATGTACGACTCAAGATTAAATTTTTTAGAGAAACGATCGGTAGTGCGCCCACCGAATCGCAACCTGAATCCTTCCACCGGATTATACATATAAAAGGTATTAATTGGACCGATTTCAACCAAACCAAAATCCTTATACCCAAAAAGCAATATTGTCACAATATCAACAATACGTTTAAATGCAGGCACTTTATTAAGACTGTCCATTGTATTGTAAATTCCTTCTTCCGAAGGGCTCAGCTTTTGATAACGGTTTTCTTCAAGGTATTTTTCAGACTTTTGCAGCTTATTGTCGTAATACGAAAGCTGCTTCTTCCGGAAAATACTGTCGTTTTCGAAAGTATCAAACTTAAATTTCGAATAAAAAACAGATTTCTGTCCGATAATGCCCCTACTGTTTTTCGACAAACCGAACTTCATCGAAATCATATCTGAACTAAGCATCCAGGTGTTATTTTCCTGATGTGAAAACTCTTGTGTTAATTTTACATCGCTAATCCAATTCACATTGACTGTCTTGCTCACGGTCAACTCTATCTTTTTGACGGCATAACTTCCGTCCAAAGCAACATAAAGATTGCCTTGAAACAAGAGATCTTCTTTATTTCGGGGGGCAAAATATATTTTAACACATTTTTCATGATCCAGGGGGATGGTGTCCAGAATATAATATCTGTAAAATGTGGTTGCATTCGAAGCTATTGGGCTTAAAAACTGTGTAGAAAGAAAAGGCACATTATTGTCGTAAATATCAATATTCTGATATAAATATTTGATATTATCTTCAATTCCTCTATTATCAAATCCATTTAGCGACACAGCTTTATGTGCGCCAAGCACTTCTTTTTCTTCGTGTGGCAACCTCCGGTAGAAATTATTCGATAGTGTTTCTTTCAGATAGATTGGTAACACTTGTTCGCCATTTAAAGAATCAATATTTTCAAACACAAACTGAAATTGCTTAAATATTGATTTCTTTCTGAATTCGGGGGTAATTTTATTTAGGGCAAACTGAATTTTTTCATATTTCACGTTTTGAAAATAATCGACCGATTTTGAACGATTTTTTTTCCGGTTATCAATTACGTTGGTAATTAAGTCAATCGCCGGGTTATTCTTTTTCCGGTATTTCTGTTTGTTTACAACAACTTCACCCAGATTTTTCACATCAGGTTTTAGCTTTATTTTAAGGCTTGTATTATTCTCAGAAAGAACTAAAAATTCTGTTTTATAGCCTAATAACGATATCCTTAGCTCGGTTTTTTTAGAACCGCCAACAAAATTATTTTCCTTTATACTAAAATGTCCATTTACATCGGTATTAGCACCTTTTCCATAATTAGACAAATAAACTGAAGCAGAAACTAATGGTTCATTTGTTTGATCATCAATCACAAAACCATTAATCGTTTCTTTATATCCATCGGCTTGCGCATAAGATATTGAAATAAAGAACAACAAGAATAAACCTATAAAACAATATCTCATATTCATCCTAAGAACGCATTAGAAATTAAGAGCATATAATTTAAACTTTTATTATACACTCATTCAATAATAATTAACAAAGCAACTGTTTATATTAAATCACGGGAAAGTTCCTTTTTAAACACCCAATACTTTTGTAATGGATAATTACAACCAAGTGAAACAAACAAATCGACCACGATACGATTAATTTTATAACTATTAAACATATAGGTTGTAATCAAATAGGTACCATACGACTTGAGTAAAATACTGTTTACCAAAACCATAACAAACTTCATAAACTGGGCTCGAGCTGATTGGGAATATGAATCTACTTCAGAAAAGAAAGTCCAGTGTTTATTTAGTTTAAAATTGATAACAGCACCAACAACTCCTCCAATAATAATGGATATTGTATAATGGATGTGAAATAATTCGGTAAACAAAATCATTACACAATAATCGGTAATTCCTCCGATAAATGCTGATGCTTGAGCTTTCACAAAAACAAGTATTTTTTGGAACAGCTGGCTATTTATTGGTTGTTTTTTCACTAAGATCTGCTTCATCTGACAATTTAAGTACTTTTTTTGTATCTATTATGTTAGTAATAAAAAGAAATGTAGTAGCAAGAATGGATATATAAATAATAGACCCATTCACAAAAACTTCTAAAATCAGGATTAACGATATGATAATTCTAACTTCGGTAGGTCCGAGTAAACCCGAATCAATTGAGTATTTCCCTGTTAGTTTGTAGCGGATTAATGTTGTCAGCATTTCCCAACCGTAAAACACTACAAAGCAAAATCCAATAACCCTGAATGGTTCTTCCATATAAACCATAAATCCAAGACCAATCATAATTATACCAAGCCAATCGACAGTAATATCGAGTGCGAAACCATAATTTTTTCGCTCCAAATGTCTGTAATATGCCAATCTGCCATCAAGCGAATCGCCAAACCAGCTGATAGCAAAACCCAAAACACCTAAAAGGAGGAATTCAACACTCAAATAGGTGGCAAGAACAAAAGATACAAATATCAGTACATTTCCAAGAAAACCTATAAATGTGAGGTTATTTGAGCTTATCCAGCCAGGTATAATCTGTACAAAAAAAGCAATTGCCTGCTGCTCCCATTTTCTTAAAATATTTGTTCTCTCTCTGTCATTTGTAATGAGCTTCTTGCTTTTATGCATTGACTCCTTTGTCATTTTAGTAACCTGATTCATAATTAAACACATTTAACTATTAATATTTTTATTTTCAAACCATTGGTTTGAGTAGCCGATAAAATTCCTTTAATTGATTATCGTAAGCAACTATTGAAGACTCCCTTGAATTGTTTCGTATCAGATTGGCCGCTATCCCAAAAGTTATTGTAAGAAGATTAAGTGCAGTTGCGTCAACATTTATGTCTTTTCGTATTTCACCCGAGTTAATTGCCAATTGTAAAACTGACTTAATTTCTTCTAATTCAAAATAAAAAATCTGCTCTTTGGCATTTTGAATTTCGGGATAATTCCTCATCGCATCAATGAGTAATGAAATGTAATTTAACGGCACATAATTATTTTCTGAAACTCTTTGAACTAATTTGGTAGCTGTTTCTATCTTAAATTCAATATATTCAAGCAGAGTCGAAGCATGTTTTCTAAGTTTCAACTTCCCAACACCTATATAATTATCTATCACCGCTTTAAACAATACATTCTTATTTTCAAAATGATGATACAATGCACCTTTAGACATTCCAATTGCACTACAAATGTCAGTTACTGTCACGCCATCGTAACTTTTGCTTAAAAACAAATGATACGCTTTTTCAATTATATAATCTTTTGTTGTTTCCATAACGAAATAAACCGACCGTTCGGTATGCAAAAGTACTGCAAAATCTTTAAAGGTTAGTATACTTATACTATATATTTTTTTGTTACCAAACCCATTTTTGTACATATTATTAGTTATCAACATATTACAAAATAATATTTTGTTGTATATTTATTAAAAAACACATGTTTAACTGTGTAAAATAAATAAAATAATACTTATGTCCATGCTAATTCAATTATAAAAAAAAATTACTTTGATACATTTTCCTTACCTTTGCAGCTCAAATATTAGAATAGAAATGAAGATATTAGTTCTTGGTGCCGGAAAAATGGGCACGTTCCTGACCGATGTTTTGTGCATTCAACACGAAGTAGCACTTTTCGACACCGACCCAAAGCGTCTGCGTTTTGTATTCAACACGCTACGTATGACCGAATATGAAGAAATTCGTGCGTTTGAGCCCGAATTGGTTATCAACTGTGTAACACTTAAATATACGATTGAAGCTTTTCAGGCTGTACTGCCATATTTGCCAAAAAACTGCATTATTTCCGATATCGCTTCGGTAAAAACAGGTATTCAGGCGTATTACGAAAGTACCGGTATGCGATATGTTTCAACTCACCCGATGTTCGGTCCAACCTTTGCCACACTCGACAACCTGAGCTCGCAAAGTGCCATTATCATTTCTGAATCAGATCACATGGGCAAGGCATTTTTCAAAGATATGTACGGTTCGTTAAAACTGCGGATTTTTGAGTACAGCTTTGAAGAACACGATGAAACCATTGCCTATTCTCTGTCCATTCCATTTGCATCGACATTGGTTTTTGCGTCAGTAATGATACCGCAGGAAGCTCCCGGAACAACTTTCAAGCGTCATATGGATATTGCCAAAGGCTTGCTGGGAGAAGATGATTATTTGCTTACGGAAATTCTTTTCAATCCGCACACCCACAATCAGGTCGAAAAAATTCGCGCAGAACTGAAAACATTGATGGAAATCATTGACGATAAAGATACTGAACGCATGCAGGCATTCTTGAAAATGGTGAGAAAGAATATAGAGTAGAACAACCCCTAACCCCTAAAGGGGAACAACATTAGCAAACAAAAAATAAAATTGAATGTTTATTCTGAATAAAACAACTATTTATTAACCCTAAAAAATCCTTATCCCACTTTAGGGGTTAGGGATCAAAATTTGTTGATTATGGAAACAAAAGAAATCGTATTGGAAGCAATGAAAAAAGCAGGTGCTCCGGTAAATGCTGGAAAATTAGTAGAACTTACCGGACTCGACCGCAAAGAATTAGATAAAGCTATGAAAGCCCTGAAAACCGAAGGTGCAATCGTATCGCCTAAAGTTTGCTTTTGGCAACCGGCATAAGGATGTATTATTTCACACAAAAGAGTCGTTTTGCTAGTAAGCAAAACGACTCTTTTGTTTTTTAGGCAATGTACTCTGTATTCACCCCAAATCCATATGCTCCCCCTGAATTTCCTCGTTCAGGAAAATGGAAGCTGAAGAAGCAAATTTCTCTACCGATTCAGTAGTGAGGTAGCGAATGGAACCATTTTTTGTACAACGCGCATCCATATCTGGATGTCGTTGCAAATAATCAACCAGACTTTTTGCTACAATCTCGCCTTGCGATACTACTGAAATACCTTCAGGAAGCAATGATTTAATTTTATCTGCCAACAATGGATAATGAGTGCAGCCAAGAATCACTGTGTCAATTTGTGGATCGGCAGCGAGCAAATGCTCTACATTTTTTCGAACAAAATAATCAGCACCTTCCGATAAATGCTCGTTGTTTTCTATGAGTGGAACCCACATTGGGCAAGCTTCGGAACTCACCACAATGCCTTCGTGCAGTTTTTCAATTTCTAACGGATACGAATTCGACTGCACGGTTCCCAACGTGGCCAATAATCCGATATGCTTGGTTTTGGTCATCGAACCGACAGCTTCCACTGTAGGTCGAATAACCCCTAACACCCGTCGATTTGGATCGAGATATGGTAAATCGCGTTGTTGAATGCTGCGCAATGCTTTAGCAGAAGCTGTATTACAAGCCAACACTACCAACTGGCAACCCATTTCGAACATGTGAGTGACACATTCCAACGTGTACTTATATACCACATCGAACGATCTTGTTCCGTAAGGAGTACGCGCATTGTCACCAAGATAAATGTAATCGTAGCTGGGCAATTCGGTACGAATTTTCTCCAGAATAGTCAACCCTCCGTAACCCGAATCAAAAATACCGATTGGGCCTGGAGATGTAGGTAATGCTTCTTGTTTCATGTTCGATGTTTTCTTTCTTGTAACTCGTAACTTATAACTCGTAACTAAATTTAATCAAACATTTGTCCGGAGTTGTTGCTCATTTGTATCATACGATCGTAATCGGCAGGCGATAAATCAAGGTAATAATAATTTGCCGGATTCATAATCTCTCCCCGCAAATGCACTTCGTAATGAAGGTGAGGCCCGGTTGATTTACCTGTACTTCCTACCAATCCTATCACATCGCCACGTTTCACCGATTGGCCCGCATGCGTTTTAATAACATTCATGTGTCCATACAACGTAACATATCCGAAGCCATGATTTATTTCCACACAATTTCCGTAACCTTGCTTCCAACCCGCACTCAAAATCGAGCCGTTAGCTGTTGCATAAATAGGTGTTCCGGTAGGTGCAGTAAAGTCCATTCCGGCGTGGAAACGGCGGGTGTGATAAACAGGGTCGATACGCCAACCATAACCGGAAGCCATGTATTTCAGGTTTTTATTCATTACCGGCTGAATGGCTGGTAAACACAAAAGCATTGCATCCTTGTTTTTGGTCATAACAACCAAATCGTCAAACGATTTTGATTGGATATACAGTTCCTTCTTGAGCTCATTGAGCTTTTTAGTAGTCGAAACAACCACTTCTGAATTGGTCATATCCAACAACTGTTGATAGTATTGAGTATTTGCCGAAGTTCCTTTACGCACAGAGAGAGGAATAGGATCGGCCTGAAAAACAACCCGATACATGTTATCGTCCCGTTGTTGCATATCAGTAACCACAGTTTGCATATCATCAAACTGACGCTCAAGCACTTTATATTGTGCCTGCATATTACGTTTTTCTTCGCTAAGTTGTTTTTCTTCAGGTGACTGAATGGTAGAAACAAAAATAAAGAAAAAAACAGCACCCAAAGACACACCCGAAAGCGCATGAATCATAAACTGTTTTAGCCAATGGGTTATAGTGTGTTCTATCTGTTCGTAACTTAGCGTTTCCGAATTGAAATGGAATTTCTTCTTTGCCATAAAGGAAGTCTTTTTTTATCATGCATGTAAAAATGGAAACATACAAGCCTAATAATGAATGAAAATGAAAATCTATCAACCGTTTCTGAAAGAAAATCAACAAGTCATCACAATTTTTATATCAACAATTGCTGCAAAAATAATAAATTTGAGCTACTTTTGCAGTCTTTATTTGATTTTATTAACCTAGAACCCCTAAATCCCCTAATGGGGACTCTTTGAACCCCTTTCAGGGGGCAGGGGGTCATAGCAAATTAAAAAATGACTTCACAGGAAATTCGTCAATCATTTCTCGATTTTTTTGCATCAAAAGGGCACAAAATTGTTCCGTCGGCACCCATGGTAATCAAAGACGATCCGACTTTGATGTTCACCAATGCCGGAATGAACCAATTTAAGAACATCATTTTGGGTAACGACCCGATTAAATATTCCCGTGTTGCCGATTCGCAAAAATGCCTTCGCGTAAGCGGAAAACACAACGACCTTGAAGAGGTTGGGCACGACACCTACCACCATACCATGTTCGAAATGTTAGGTAACTGGTCGTTTGGCGATTATTTCAAAAAAGAAGCCATTGAATGGGCATGGGAATACTTAGTTGACGTATTAAAACTGGATACCGACCGCCTTTACGTAACCGTTTTCGAAGGGTATGCTCCCGAAGGATTAGAACGCGATGATGAAGCGGCCAAAATTTGGGAGCAATTCCTACCTACCAGCCGTATTATAAACGGAAACAAAAAAGATAATTTCTGGGAAATGGGCGATACGGGTCCTTGCGGTCCTTGCTCCGAAATACATATTGACATCCGCGACAATGACGAACGCGCCAAAATTGATGGTTTGACACTGGTAAACGGAAGTCACCCACAGGTTATTGAAATTTGGAACAACGTGTTTATGCAATATAACCGCAAAGCCGACGGCTCGCTCGAAGGACTTCCAGCTAAGGTAATTGACACCGGTATGGGTTTCGAACGATTGTGTATGGCTATACAAGGTGTACAATCAAACTACGACACCGACGTTTTCACGCCTATCATTGCCGAAATTGGTCGTGTGTGCGGTGCTGAATATGGTAAGGACGAAAAAGTGGATATCGCCATGCGTGTTATTGCCGATCATATACGTACTATCGCGTTCTCAATTACCGACGGTCAATTGCCTTCGAACGCCAAAGCGGGTTATGTGATTCGTCGTATCTTGCGTCGTGCTGTTCGTTATGGTTATACTTTTCTGGGTCAACGCCATGCTTTCATGTTTAAACTTATCAACGTGTTGAGCGAAAACATGGGCAAAGCATATCCTGAATTGATTTCACAAAAATCGTTGATTGAAAAAGTTATCAAAGAAGAAGAAGAATCATTCCTTCGTACATTGGAAACAGGAATCAAATTGCTTGACAAAGTAATGACCGATTCTAAAAATGCAGGCAAAACAGAAATAGAAGGCAAAGTAGCTTTTACACTTTATGATACTTTTGGATTCCCCTTGGATTTGACCGAATTGATTTTGCGTGAAAATAACTTCACTGTAAATATCGATGAATTCAACTCCGAAATGCAGAAGCAAAAAGAACGTGCCCGCAACGCTGCTGCTACCGAAACCGGTGATTGGGTAACTGTTTGCGAAGGCGACAGCACTTTTGTTGGCTACGATTTCACTTCGTTCGACACTGAAATTCTTCGTTACCGCAAGGTGAAACAAAAAAATCAAGAATTCTACCAACTCGTACTTTCCAACACACCTTTCTATGCTGAAATGGGTGGACAAGTAGGCGATTCGGGAAGCCTCTCCCTAAATCCCTCTCCTTCAGAGAGGGACTTTGAAGAAGGTAGAGCTGTAAGAATTATTGATACCAAAAAAGAAAATAATCTAGCCATACACATAACCGATAAACTGCCTGCTGACGTTACAGAAGTTTTTA
>Ga0118677_10010405_pt1 | contig 14234 bp, 14 predicted proteins | sample AliMusrvi5mmetaG_FD_86154 | JGI IMG/M metagenome (GOLD analysis project Ga0118677, IMG submission 86154) | reverse complement strand
GTACAGCCCAATGCCGTGACACCACCAAAGCCCATTAGGGCAGCACCAATGAGGTGATTTACCGTGTCTTCAGTATCCCGGAAAGATTCCCAGCGAAACGTTTTTGTTACCACTGAAACGAGGGCCGATCCCAAGATCATTCCGAGTACAGCAACAACCCCTACTGTAAGCACTTTGGATGTATCGCTATACATCATGAGCCAATCTAGTGAGTATGCATAGGGTGCTACAAAAGAGAGGCTCTCCATGCGACCAGAATTAGTCACTAAAAATACTTCTTCCAAGGTATTAGGATCTTCTGCTACATAACCCAGGTTACCCGACACCCACCAGACGGCACAGATAGCCAATCCAACCGCAATACCAGCGATCAGGTTCTCTGCAGTCCAAAATGCTTTACTAGCTAAGGCGTAAGCAATAAATGCAAAACCAATGATCAAGCCTAAGACCAGATGCAAATTGGCGCGGGCCATACCTAATGGACCACTAAGAAGACTAGGCAAATCTTGTGGAGTATTGAAAGCGATAAAGAAGGTATCTAGCGTATTGATACGAATAACACCCAAGAAACCACGCATCGTCATATAGGCAGCTAGGCCTAAGACCATAAACACAATGATGGACTTTAAGTTACCACCACCGATGCGCACCAAGGTTTTACTGCCACATCCAGAAGATAAAACCATACCAAAGCCAAACAACACGCTACCAACAATGGTAGAGAGCCACAAAAACTTATTGCCGGTATAAAAGCTTTTTAAAGGATCGATGAACCCGAGATAAGACATCAGGGTAAATCCAACAATAGCAATGCCAATCGCCAAGAACCATTGCTTCAAGCGGTCCCAGCTAGACATAATAAATGCGTCAGAAACGGCACCCATGCTACAAAAACCGGTTTTCTGCATGACTGCGCCAAGCAAAAAGGTAATGGCAAACGTAGCCCAGAGGACTGACTTACTTAATGAAGCGATATCAACAACATCCATAGCGACTGTATTTAAAAAATTAAGGTTTGAATTTATAAAACTGTTGATTGAGATAAGCAACCACATCTGCTTCATCTTCTGGAAATAGATCTAAGCGAAGTTCGGTATTACAGATACCAACCATCTTCTTTAGGTTGGCGATTGATTTCACTTTGCTATCACTACGCGTGTAAATCATGTCGCCATTACCAAAGCCTGTTTTCTTTGCATGGCAGGCGTAGCACTTCTGCTGATCAATTGCTTTCCCATTTTCTAGGTTTGCACTCGCAAAACTAGAGCTAGCAATAGAGATCAAGGCCAATACAAAAGACGTACGAATAAATGCGGTGAATGTCATTACAAATCAGTGATTTATGGCTAACCACCATTTTAGAGCTAAGTGACTAATTTCGCCCTATTCGGCCTGAATGGATAGATAAACGTTATACGCATTCATGCGGTTGGCCGATCTAAATAAAGGCATACCTTCGTATTCAGACCAATCCACCTGTTGATAAGCCTCTTCAAAGGGATCCATATTAATTGCTGCTGCTGACATAGATTCTCTTAAGTATTTAAGGTAAGCGCGAGTAAAGCCGATATCCTCAACTGGCTTGACAGAGTACGCTCCATGACCTGGAATGACGACATTGGGGTTGAGCATTTCAATTTCATCCAAAGCCAGTAACCAGCCTTTGCTATCAGCGTTACCCACAAAAGGAATTCGCCCACGAAATACTAAATCTCCAGCAAAAAGCACTTTTTCTGAGGGCACATACACTATGAGATCTTCTGGAGCGTGGGCAGGACCAACCCTAGTGATCAAAAATTCTACTCCGCCAATATTCAATCTCTTTTTTTCATCAATCCAGACATCAGCTGATATCAGCCTTGTATTTGCATTAACCCAAGGAGCAAAATCAATGCGAGAAGCGATAAGACGTTGTTTTGCTGTTTCAGAAGACAGGTAATTTCTGCCCTCACCCTGAGCATAAATGCTTGCACCAATTTTCTTAAACTCCTGTAATCCATAAACATGATCAGCGTGATAGTGACTCACAATCACTGCCACAACTTTTTGATTGGTGATCTTCTTAATTTCGGCTAAGAGCTTCTGGGCAAGTATTGGTGATCCCAAAGCATCCATCACCACTACACCCTCTGGCGTGATCACAAAACCAGCGTTAGAAATAAAGTTCTGATTTGCACTGCTTCCCATTTCGGGGCGCCCCTGGACAAAATAGGTATGAGGAGCAACTTGTATTGGCTTGAGCTGGACATTATCTGGCGCTCCAGCGGACTGCGCAAAAGCGGCCCCCAAAAAGATAAGGGACCCAAGAATCCCCGTCCAAGCGCGGATGAAACAAATCATGACAAAAACTGCTTATGGCTTAATGTAGGCAAAGCCATCCTTGTATTGCAAGTCCGCAACACGAACAACACCTGATGGAGTGAAATCAGCATCGAGAATAAATTGATCTTTCTTAAGATTGCGATTTTTTAAAGTAATTTCACATACTTCAAATTTGACGCCACGAGACTTCAATGCCCCAATCAGTGGTGCGTACTCGATATTATTTTTCTTGTCTTTAGCACCTTCCATCAATAAATCAACGCCATTGGCATGGGTGACGACAATGATGGTGGTATCAGGGGCCGTATCCAAATGGTTACGAATATTACGCAACCCCTTTAGACCTTGTGATTCAGCATCATCAATGTGATAAACCACTTTTGTTGCGCCTGTGTGCTGTGCAAATGCCATTGAACCAAGACCAAAAGTCAGTATGGTGGCAAGAAATAAGTTGATGAGTTTTTTCATCTCATTGACCTTCAAATAAGGGGGTTAAATAGGAGCCATACCAGGGTTGTTAGCAACCCCTTTAACAACGGGCTCATTGAGTTTCACTGCTTTGACAACCTTCACATCTTTTAGGTGACGTTCAATCACATCCCAAATTGGCTCACCACCAGCGTTTTTAGCCTCTTCACTTACAGGCGCCCAACCGGCAACCTTATATGTCTTGCTAGCTTCAATAGATTTGCCATTTAAACGCATATCCGAGATGCGATTTCCAGCGCTCTGGACTGGATCGATGGTGTATTGCATACCCCCTACGCGCACCATATCACCTCCTTGTTGATAGTAAGGATCTGGGTTGAATAAGTTATCCGCCACATCTTCTAGGATAGTTTTAATGGTTTCACCAGTCATATTAGTAACAGTGGTGTACGGGTAAGTAATGGCTGTTTGATCTAACAGGTTTTCACGTGTAATGGCTTGACCTGGCAATAGACTTGTTCCCCAGCGGAATCCTGGAGAGAAGGCAATCTCAGCATTCTTCTGAGACATCAGACCATCAAGAATCAGTTGATCAAAACTACCATTAAAGTTACCGCGACGATACAGAAGACCTTCGGTAGTTGCTAATTTCTCATTTAGCTTAGTTTCATAAGGTGCCCTGACCTTTGCTATTAACTTATTCATTGCTGGATCGGCAGGAATCATGTTTGAGAAGATAGGGAAAAGTTTATAGCGGAAATCTACAGCCTTGCCACCCTTCACATCAAAATCTAAAACACCCAAGAACTTACTGTTAGAGCCAGCATTAGTAACTAGGGTTACACCTCCAGAATTCTTAACCTTTACAGGGATAGGAACGCCGTCATGAGTATGGCCGCCCATAATTGCATCTAAACCACTCACACGGGAAGCCATCTTCAAATCAACATCCATACCATTGTGAGAAAGCAAGACGACTACTTTAGCGCCCTTAGCTTTAACCTCATTGATTGTTTTTTGAAGATTTTCTTCCTGAATACCAAAGGTCCAATCAGGCGTGAAGTAACGGGGGTTTGCAATTGGGGTATAGGGGAATGCCTGTCCAATAATGGCAACTTGAATGCCATTTTGTACTTTCATAACATATGGATTAAAAACAGAATCGCCAAAATCTGCCGTCTTAATATTTTGCGCAATAAACGAAACTTTACCTTTGAAATCGCCGTTTACGATCTCCATTACACGCTTTTCACCCAGAGTCATTTCCCAGTGAGGCGTCATTACGTCAACACCCAATGCAAGTGCTGCATCAACCATATCCTGGCCATTAGTCCAGAGGGCTGTACCTGATCCCTGCCAAGTATCTCCTCCATCAAGCAATAACGCACCAGGGCGATTTGCCTTCATTTGTTTAATGAGGGTTGCCATGTGAGCAAAGCCACCCATCTTGCCGTAATTCTGTGCTGCAGCGACATAGTCTAAGTATGTAAAAGCGTGCGCATCACGAGTGTCCGGGGCAATACCATTTGCCTTTAAAAAGTATTCGCCTACTAGGTGCGGTGTTTTGCCTTCTTGCGAACCAATCCCAATATTTACATTAGGTTCACGGAAGTAAATTGGCAATAACTGAGCATGGCAGTCTGTGAAATGCAAAAAATGGACGTTACCAAATTTAGGCAAATCATAAAATTTTTGCGCATTACTTTGAGCGCTTACAAAATTAGATTGGAGGCTCATCCCTCCTGCAGATGCTATAGCTAAAGCTTGCAAAAAATCGCGACGACTTAATGACATAAGATTCCTTCTATGAAAACAGGCCTATCGGCCTGTCTTTCATTTATTTATTGATTAACTGGTGAAGTTGGATCCAATAGCAATGCCATCAAATCTTGAATTTGCTGTTCATTTAAGAGCTTAAAGTGTGCAAATCGAGGCATATTGCTACAAGCGTTATAAGCCTTGGAGTTATTAATACGGTTCCAGGTATACACAATTAATTCCTGTGAATTACCACGTAACTTTCCATAATTCCACAGGGTTGGTCCAATCGTTCCATAAGAGATCTCTTTCTTATCGATTTGATGACAGTTATAACAACCACCTCCGATTGGAGTATCGGCCTTATCTGTCCACGTAGCACCGCGACCACTTTGAGCAATCGCTTCACCCTTCTTCCAGTCGCCGATGTATTTTCCATCAGAAGGCTGTTTGATACTATCCATGTTGATCTTCTGAATCTTTTCACGCATTGCTTGACCTTTTACGCTACCTGCAAAGACAGGGTCAGAACAAAACTTTTGCGTCTCGTCCTGTTGAATGCGATCTAATCCAGCTATACCCTCCGCTCTAAAACCATCCTTCATCATCTTATTGAATTTAGGATCGTTGGCTTGTTGAGCAATTACAGAGCTCTGAGTTGCAACTGAAACCAAGGCAAAAACGCCGATAACTAGGAGGGATTTGATATTCATTATTTTCATTTTCTCTATCTCTCGTCCGTTAGCGCTTCAAACCAGGTGTCTCAACAGTGCCACCATTGGCATTCTTAGCCATATACATGGATAGCGCTATGGTGAGATCAGATGCGTAAATAGGAAATGGGAAGCGTTGTTGGCGATAACAATCATTTAAACGTTGTTGCATCGTCCAAAATTGACCGCTGGAAACACGATAGGCCGGCCAGTAACCCCAACCTAATGCAGCACCCTTCTGAGTTGTTAGATTAGGTAGATCCTGCAAACGAATCCGCTTGCCATCTTCGCCATGACACGAAGCACAAGAAAAATCCATTGGGCCACCTTGGAAATAGAATGCACGCTTACCAAGTTCGTACATTTCTTTTTCTTTAGGGTGATTGGTGCTAACTTTAATTTTGTCACCCTTAGATAAGGTCACCACGTAAGCAACAATAGCCTCCATATCTTTCTTTGGCCCTTTTTGAAAGGGAGCGTCCACCATTTCCTGAGGGTTGCGTCCTTGGAGCTTCTGCATACAGGTCATGAGGCGAGACTCAAGATCTTGGACCTTATTTGTATCTTTAAAGTAGCGTGGCAACTGTGCCGCTGCACCCTTAACAACCCCTGGCCCAAGACCTAGGTCACACTTCTCCAGTGTGGCATTCTTTGGGCCAGCAGGTGTTTTCCATAAATCTTCACCTGCCACCTCATAAAGCTCGGATGGATTTCCATCAGCAATCATTTCGCGATATTTTGCGATTTCATCCGTTGCCGTTTGCGCAAAGACCAAAGATGAAAGCGATATGCTGGCTGCCAGTATTCCTAAGGTCAAGCCCAAGGTGAATTTACGCTGCAGTTTGAAACACGAACATTAACACAACAGTCGATATCCATTCCGTCACGATTTGTATCAATCGTGAGATTATCGATAGTCATATTATCCGTGGCCATAGCGAGTATGGCAAAATGACCTCCATGATAGATCGTAAAATCTTTTAGCGTAACATTACGGCAATTTTTAAGGGCGATGGCTTTATTACCTACTCCATTAGCTTGAGTGTCATTGACGGAAGGATAACCGAAAGCCCCAGGAATAAATGAACGTGGCTTTGGGGCATACATGGCTTGAGGGAGTACATGAGAAAGTAATTCAGGATCGGTCTTTTGCCTAATTTCATTCATTAGGATTCCACGTTCATAATGGTTAAGATACCCTTTGTTATCTTTATCGAATTTCTTAAGTACTAAGGTCCAGTATTTTTCATGCTCTTCAGGAGTTAAATCACGTACGGCATGGCTAAGTCCACGAGACAGACCATAACCATATATTTTACCAGGTCCTATAATAGAAACATTCTGTAAATTTTCGCCCCAAATAAGACTATTATGCCAGTGGCTATGACCAAAATCTTGGTACGGGTTAAATGTATTAAGCTCCGGGTTATCATAGCCTTGTTTCCCATCCAAACTTGGTTCAGCAGCAAGTAACGTAACGCCCGCTCCTAAATATAGAGTGATATTACTTTCTAAATGAATTGAGTAACTTGCATATGTTCCTGCATTGAAAACAACCATTCCTCCTCCAGCGTGAGAAGCAGCTTGGATAGCACGATTTATCGCATCTGTATCAATTGTTTTCCCATCTCCAACTGCCCCATATTGCCTCACATCATATTGGATGCGATTATCTGCTTTTAAAGCAGATGATAAAACAGTCAGGCATGTTAGCCATGCTACAGAGCGTAAGAACTGTGCCATAATTAATGCGTTAAATTAAAATTATTAATCAAAAAGTTTCCGAGTCAGATATGTCATTTCTAATGATACGCGTTTAGCAGACTCCTGAAGATTAGCAGCCGCAGCGTGACCTCCATCTGTATTTTCATAATAGTAGAACGGCAAACCCATTGATTCCATTTTGGCAGCCATTTTACGTGCGTGCGCTGGGCTAACACGGTCATCCTTAGTCGATGTCACAAAGAAAGGTTCTGGATAATGCTTAGATGCATCAAGATTATGGTAGGGAGATATGCCACGTAAGAATTTAGCTTCTGTTGGTATTTTTGGGCTACCGTATTCAGCCACCCATGAGGCGCCTGCTCCAATCTGATCAAAGCGTAGCATATCTAGCAAAGGAACCTGGATAACGACTGCATTCCAAAGTTCAGGATGCTGAGTAAATTGAACTCCCATCAGCAATCCTCCGTTAGATCCACCCTCGATTCCGAGTCTTCGTGGACTTGTAATTTTGCGGCTAATTAAATCATGCGCAACAGCAACAAAATCATCATATATAATCTGCCTGTGTGTTTTTAATCCTGCTTCATGCCATGCTGGTCCAAATTCACCACCACCTCGAATATTGGCTAGTACATAAACACCACCTTTCTCGAGCCACAATTTGCCAAGTGTACCAGAGTATTGAGGGGTCATAGAAACCTGAAATCCACCATACGCGTATAGTAGTGCGGGATTATTACCATCGTACACGAGTTCTCTAGGACGAACAATAAAGTATGGTATTTTAACTCCGTCTGAGGATGCAGCCTCAAACTGCTCAACCACTAGATTTGATGCATCAAAACGAGAGGGAGCCGTCTTAATGACTTCGGCCTGAACTGAAATCAAATCTGCAAGCCATAGTGTTGATGGAGTTAAATAATTAGTTACTGAAAAAAGTGCCCTATTTGAGTCATCACTCGCACTCACAAGATCAATGCTCGAATTCTCAGCCAGTTTTAAATCTTTCTTTATCCATTTGCCGTCTTTATCTGCCGAAAATACTATGACACTTGCTTTAACATTATTATAGATAGTAACCACAACTGTACTTTGCGATAAACCAACAGAGCTGATCGTTTCACGTGGTCCCGGAACATATAAAGGAGTCAATGCATGGGCTGGATCTTTGATGAAGGAGGCAAAATCAACTGAAACTAAAGAACCTTGTCTGTAAGTAAGACCATCCTCTGATGGTTTCCAGTCTTGTAAAAGTGTAATAAGTAACTGACCACTTAAAACACCGTGTAAACTTACTTTCTTTGGTAAATTTAACCTTTGCGCACCAGAGTCTGTAAGTAAATAAGACTCACTTTCAAAAAAGTTAACAGCCCGGTGAATAATAGGATACACTTTGCTAGTCTGATTATCACGTAGTACATAAGGCGCATCAGATACGTCTTTAACATTACCTCTGAATATTTCCTTAGCATCTGCTAGAGCTTGTCCCCTTTTGAGGATTTTAACAATAAACGGATAGCCAGACTCCGTGAGTGTACCAGGCTCCCATTCACGACTAACTGCAAGCGTATCAACATCGATCCATGTCACGTCTTGCTTGCCTTCAGGTAAGTGAAATCCTTTCGATACAAACGAGCAGGTATTTAAATTGAATTCTCGTATTTCAACCGCGTCCTTACCTCCGTTAGATAAGTTAACAAGACCAAGACGCTGATCAGGCCAAAGTAGCTGAATACCTTTATATACCCAATTAGCTTTTTCTACTTTTGATAAAGCGTCGATATCGAGTACATTTTCCCAGACAGGTGAATTAGTTTTATAATTAGCTAAAGACGTCATTCTAAGCAAACCCCTAACATGGACGCTGTCTTGCCAAAAATTAGTTACTATCTCGTCTTTTAAAAAACCTGGTACTGGAACTCGGTCATTTGCCGTTACTACCGCAAGTGCATCTTTATAAAGACCAGCATAACGAGGATCATTTTGTAGTACACCAAGTGAACGCCCATTCTGCAACTTAACCCAATCTAATGCCTTAGATGCGTTAGCATCCTCTAACCACTGAAATGAATCTGCAGAGGCGGTCATATTAGTTGGATTAGCCATAACGAATGAGCAGATTGCTGCTGACAGAGTAGTCAAAAACACGCCTTGATAAAATTTTAATTTGTGAGACATAAATTAATAAAAATAGATATAATTATTTACCGATGCGTTTATCTGAAGCCATATAACGACACAGAAAAAACAGCCCAACTACATAAGAAATAACACACACAAGATAAGCCGCAGACCTCACCTGCTGAAATAGAAAAGTACGTAACAATAGAATGGGCAAAATCATCACAATTAATGCAGGCACTGCGAAAGGCCTTGCAAAATTAAGCGTATACCCAAAACCAAAACGCTTAGGTACGATAATTCGCGGATCCTCCTTACAAAAATAAACGAAACGCAACTTCCAGCTTGCTGGATTCTGCCAACTAAAATGAGGGTCTTGTTTATTCACAGTTAGACAATTCAACTCTTTCAGGAAACTTAACTTAACAAGGCTTTCGCAAGGACTCAAGATAGGATTATATTACAATAGACTCTTTTAAAGTTGGCTCTCTACCTACTTCTCATTATTTTATTGATATTGTTTAGCCACCCCTAGCTTAAAAACAATTATACTCCATGACTTTGACACGCCGTGATGCAATACGCCTATTAACTGGAGCAGCAGCTCTTGGAGCAGTAGCTCCTTTTGCACAGGCTGAAGAAAACCAATCTTTCAAGCACTCAGTATGCCGCTGGTGCTACTCTAAGATCAGCCTTGAAGATCTTAGTGTTGGAGCAAAAGCGGCAGGCTTATCATCGATCGAATTACTCGATCCAGCAGAATGGCCAATTATTCAAAAGCACGGTCTTGCCTGTGCTATGGCAAACGGTACAACAAAAATCCCGGACGGTTTTAACAGAATCGAAAATCATACTAAGTATGTAACTGGGATGATTGAACGTATCAAAGCATGCGCAGAAGCAGGAATTCCAAACGTTATCTGTTTCTCCGGTAACAGAAAAGGAATGGGTGATGAACAAGGACTAGAAAACTGTGCTATAGGTGTAAAACAAATCATGGCTGAAGCAGAAAAGCAAAAAGTGACGGTCTGCATGGAACTCTTAAATAGTAAGGTTAATCACAAAGATTACATGTGTGACCACACTGCTTGGGGTGTAGAACTTGTTAAGCGCGTTGGCTCAGAGCGCTTTAAGCTTTTGTATGATATTTATCATATGCAAATCATGGAAGGTGACGTAATCCATACGATTAACACATACCATGATTATATTGGCCATTACCATACTGGTGGTGTTCCGGGTCGGCACGAGATAGATGCTACTCAAGAGTTAAACTATCCGGCTATTATGCGTGCCATTAAAGCTACAGGTTACAAAGGCTACGTAGGACAAGAATTTATACCTGCAAAAGAACCCTTTAGTTCGCTGCGCCAAGCTGTTGAAACTTGTACTGTTTGAAGGTCAGTTGGCCAGTCTATGTCGAACGCGGCCTATGAATTTAACCGCATAAATCTGCGTTCTTACACGAATTGTTTGTTCATAAAAGTCTCCCTGAATTTTTAATTCAGGGACAGACGTTACAACAACACCTGATGCGGGATAAAGCGCAACCCAAGCAAGACCATGTTCAACTTCTGCTGGGGTAAATGAATCTTGGATATGCTCAAAAACAACCTGTGCAATATTTCCCTCAATTTGATCTTCATTCACGTCTGCAACTGCAGCAACGCACAGTAAATAGCGAATTGCTTGCGCAGCATTCTTTGTATGCCCTGGAGTCCACTCATCTAGCTTAGATCTAATCAGGTCTAAGCGAGCACTCGCTTCCTGTGGCAAATCTGCATTTGGTGCGGCAACAGGCGTCACAGTGCCGTCATCAGGCGGAAGATTATCATAGGAAATCTGGCTCATTTGAGCTTCAGTAATTGCCATAGCTTCATCTACGGGCGTTTCAGCTAGCGGGTGCCAACGATCTGTTTTAAGTGCAAAAATACCAACAGTAATCCAAGGTAGTAGCGTAACTATAACCCATAGTCTGGTATTTATAGTTCTCCTATCGCTTTGCCCCCATCTAAATAACTTTGTCCCTACTATTGCTGCGCATACTCCCATCACAAATAGAACGAGAATATTAAGCCGAAATACAGCACCATGCCCATCTGATGTAAAACCAGATTGAAGTGCTTCACATGCATACTTTCCTGGCAGAAATGTTGCTACTTTTTGTGCCCATGTAGGCAATACAAGAAGAGGAACACCCACTCCACCAATCATAATCAGTGGCATAAAAATACACTGACCTAACGCTTGAACTGCTGGCACATCTTTTGCGACTGCAGCAATCACTAAGCCCATTGTTAGAAACGCGAATGCAACTGCACAATAAGCTACTACAAAGTGAATAGGATGAATTGGGAAAGGGGTCCCGTAGAATATGTGTGCAAGCACCACCTGAAGACCAGCAGCCGAAGCAATAAGAATAAAACGGGCTACAAGAGTACTTGCTAGAAGTGGCAAAAGACCGCGCGGAAATAATCTGTAGCGCCTCCACCACCCCCGCTCTCTTTCTGAGACCAGTGCTGTGGGCATTCCGAAGCAAGCACCACCTAATGCACTAATCGTAATAAGCTGACTCATTTGGTGAATCAGGGGTGGGTTTCCATTCCTAAATACAGCGCCAAAAGCAATCAGAAAGAATATCGGTACTAGATATCCATAAATAAGCGGCTGCTTGCTTTTAAAATTAAGTTTCAGACTTAACTGGAGATGATAAAAAAATGCTTTTACCATATGCTTAGTCCTCAGATCCTTCCGCATTAACGAGTGTTTTAAAAACATCGTCGAGTGTCGGTCTAATAATCTGCAAATCAACAAGCTCTATTCCCTGCGTATCTAAATAGCTAGTCAGTGCTGTGATTGTTTTATTAACACTTGATGTTTCTATAATGCAGTTTAAGTCATCGTTTCTAACGATAGATAGGACGTGATTTAATTCACTTAGCCTTTCACCCAGAACAGGTGCAGAAGTGCGCAACTTAATCTTCACCATGACCTTACTTTTAGCGATGAGAGCTTCGGGCGTATCAATTGCAATAATTGAGCCTCTAGCGATCAACGCGATACGGTCACACAGAGAGCGAGCCTCTTCGAGATAATGTGTTGTGAAAATAATAGTCACTCCACGTTTTCTTTGCTCAGCAATAAGTTCGTGCAATTCTTTACGCGCCTTAGGATCTAGGCCCACAGTAGGCTCATCTAAAATGACAAGCTTGGGATTATTAACAAATGCGAGAGCAAGAGATAGGCGCTGTTTTTGTCCACCTGATAGAGATGCAAAATTAGTATCTGCTTTTTCATTCAGCTGAAAGCGTTCGATGAGCTGATTAACATCACCTCTTGTCTTATAGAACGCGCCACACAATTTAAGCGCCTGCCTAGGCGTCATCGTATCTGGCAATTGTGAATTCTGGAGCTGCGCACCGATCAATTCTTTCCCTGCATCAGGCTTTTGTAATAAATCGAAGCCGCATACATAGATTGATCCTGAATCCAAAGTATTAAGACCAAGTACACATTCAAGGGTAGTTGTTTTACCAGCCCCGTTTGGCCCTATAAGCCCAAAGATCTCGCCCTCTAAAACATCAAAAGAGAGGTCTTTTACGGCATGCACACTGCCGTAATCTTTCTTTAAATGACTAACGACGAGAGCTGAGGCCATGATACAAGCTAAACAGGCTTAGAGGACTACTCCAAGCCATCAGATTGATACAACCTTAGTTTTTTGTGTATTCAGAACCAGAATAACCAGGAGCACTTACTTTACTGATTTTTACCGCATCTTGGCTAGTACTAGCCGTAAAAATATCCAAATGTGCAATAGCCCAAGACCACCCGTCGCTACCAGCACCAGTTAGTGTAATACGGATAAACTTAACCTTTGTTAAATCAAAGTGTGCCCATGTAAGTATTCCATTACCTCGTGAAGCATGCACAGGCTCATTCCACTTCTTTCCATCTAGGGATGTTTCAATGCGATATGCACGAGGGAACGATCCTGCATTTTCTCCAGCATCTAAACGAAGGCCACCTACTGTTGCTGCCTTAGGTAATTCAACTTGGAACCAATAGCCTGAAGCCTGCGGTGATCCCGAATTAAATTTAATGTTACCATTAGCATCAAATTTAAATGTTTCACCATCGGAGATATTCTTTACCAGTTGCGGAACTGAAGCAATTAATATGGTTATTGAAGGTTCCGTAAATGATCTTGGAATTAAACATATCATAACAAGTCCTATTGAGCATCACGCAGTTTTACATACAGTTGAAAAGCTTGCACATCAAGGGAAATGTAAAGTTAGTTTTTTAAAAGTTGATACATCAGGAAGTATTGATCTGAGTGAACTTGAAAATACATTAGTTACAAATGAACATACACTAGTTTGCCTGATGTACGCTAATAACGAGATCGGAACAATTTTACCTTTGAAAGAAGTTGGTGAGATTTGTGAAAGAAACAATGCTCTTTTTTTATGTGACACTGTTCAGACAATGGGTAAGCTCAGTATTGATGCGGTAAATTCAAAAATGCATTTTGCTGTTTGTTCTGCTCATAAATTCCATGGACCAAAAGGAATTGGTTTTCTTTACTTGAATGGAAATGTAAAAATAAATCCATTGTTGCAAGGCGGCGGACAGGAAAGGAACATGCGTTCGGGCACCGAAAATATTTATGGAATTGTTGGACTTGCCAAGGCTTTCGAGCTTGCTCATAAAAACATGCTTGTTGATGTTGAATATATTAAAGGTCTGAAAAAATATTTTGCTGAAAGATTAAAAGAAGAAATAAAAGATATTCAATTCAATGGAGAGTGTGATATTAAAGGCTTGCATACAGTTTTAAATGTTGCTGACCTCTTTCAGGAACCTCAGTGTTGTGTGCCCATTGGCCACATGAAAGTACTTCATCAAACTGATGCGATGAAGAGGAGGTTGAGACAGAAGAAGACAGAGAAAAAGCGGCGAGCCAGACAGCCATTGTGCCACCCATCAACGGCACCCTGTGAGGTGAGCATGTGCTAAGGGGACTGATCTGTATTTGGGGATTGTTGATGGTGATAGATAGCTGTAGATGGTGATAGATCTGTGATAGATAGATGGTGATAGATAGCCGATATGCCCGGAATGAACGAATTGGGTAACAGAGTTAGCACGTGGGTAACAGAG
>Ga0118677_10010404_pt1 | contig 14236 bp, 16 predicted proteins | sample AliMusrvi5mmetaG_FD_86154 | JGI IMG/M metagenome (GOLD analysis project Ga0118677, IMG submission 86154) | reverse complement strand
TGCCACGGGTAGGGATGAAAGAAGACTTCCATCATTGCCTTGGCGTTGGGATCGGAGTTGTTTTTGGCCAAGTCGGCCATGACGTCCTTCCCGTCAGCCATTCCAGCGAAGAGCTGGTCGACCATGGCGGTGTCCGACATCATACCCGACATCCCCTCGGCCATCTTTGCCTGCTGCGGAGTGCCGTATTGCCAGGCGCCAATGCCGGATTCGCCAAGGTAGTCCATCGCGGTCCAGGTAAGGTCGCCGAGAATATACGGATTGTCGTGCGAGACCTGCCACAGCGGAAAGGCCTTCGCCGGCCACGACTCGGTTGTGAGCATCATGCGCGCGGGTAACTGCTCGTGGTCCTTCTGATAGGTGGGAAGGATGTTGTAGTTGTAGCCGGTGATGTCGAGTTGCGAGAACACCGCCTGCGCGTTGGGCTTGGTCGTTGAGCCTGGAAACGCGAGAGTGAGCGGGCGCGTGCTGTCGAGCGCACGCACCTGGTCAGCAATCTGCTTGCCGAGCGCGGCGCCACGATCCACTTCGAGCTCGGGAATCTCATTTCCTATTCCCCAGATCACAATCGATGGATGATTGCGGTCTCTCAGCACCATCGACGAAACATCCTGCTTCCACCACTCATCAAAGTCGCTGCCGTAATCGAACTTCACCTTGTGGGCCTTCCACACGTCGAACGGCTCATCGAGAACCAGCAGGCCGAGGCGGTCGCATGCGTCCAAAAACGCAGACGACGGCGGATTGTGCGCCGTGCGCACCGCATTCATGCCCGCGGCTTTCAGCAGTTCTACCCTGCGCTCTTCCGCGCGATCAAAGGCGGCAGCGCCGAGAGGCCCGTTATCGTGATGAACGCTGCCACCGGTCAGTTTGACGGGCTTGCCGTTGAGCAGCAGCCCTTTCTCTGCCGACCACGCAAGCGAGCGAATGCCGAACGGCGTGACTACCTGGTCAATAATCTTTCCGTCTTTGCGAACCGTGGAGACGGCGCGGTACATTGTGGGCGACTCCGGCGACCAGAGCGCGGGATGCGAAACGGTGATCCCTTGCGCTGCGTCGTCTTCCTGGCCCGGCGCAACGCTCAACTTGGATTGCGAGCTGCCAATTTTGCGCCCGGTATTGTCGAGTAGCGCGGTCTCGATCGTCACCCCCGCAGTATCGGAGGACTCATTTGCCACCCTTGTGCGGATTGAGACCTTGGCCAAGGTGCTGTTTGCTTCCGGAGCGGTAACAAAGACTCCCCAATGCGCCACGTGCGTGGTATTCGTGACCACGACGCGAACATGCCTGTAGATGCCTGAGCCGCTGTACCAACGGCTGTTCGGCAGGGCCGAGTTATCCACGCGCACAGCGAGCACATTTGCGCCTGAAAAATCAAGTTCCGGGGTGAGGTCGAAGGTGAACGCCGTATAACCGTAAGGGTGCGCTCCCAACTTGTGCCCGTTTAGATACACGGTGGCATCGCGGTAGACCCCATCGAATTCAACGCTCACGCGCTTCCCTTTCCAATTGGCAGGGGCGTGGAATGTCTTGCGATACCAACCGATACCACCGGGGAAGAACCCTCCGCCAGCGCCGCTCGCGCTATCCTTGTCGGGCTTGTTCTCGATGCTCCAGTCGTGGGGTAGAACGACTGCGCGCCAGGACACATCGGAAAACGAAGGGGTCTCCGCTCCGCTCGGATCGCCGAGGAAGAACTTCCATCCGGCATCGGCCGCGAGCTGTTGCCTGGGTAAGTTGGTGTTGGCGGCGCGCATCGAGGCGGGCACAAAGCACGCCAGCGCGGCCGCGAGAACGATCAGGGATCGAGACTGAAGCTTCATGAGGACCTCTTTCTGGATGGACTTTTGGGAGTTTTCTGTTTTTGGGGATGTGGGCGGGCCGGAGCTTCCGGAACTCGCAAGCCCAGCAGGAGCACGCGGATGGTCTCGCGGAACAAGCGATCGATGGGTTTTCCGTATTCCGCCTCGACCTTTTTCCCCAGGGAAGCGAGGCGGCGCTGGGCTCCGATCACAGCGTTGATAACGGCGTGCATCGTCAGGTCGGGGTCAAGATCGGGACGGAGTGAGCCTTCTGCGATGCCTTCGCGGATCAAATTGGTGAAAACCAGAAACCCTTCTGGGTTGATTTGCGATTCCAGGGTTATGAGCCGTTCGGCCGGCCAGTCGTGCGCATAGATCGCGTCAAATTGCGCCATGAACCGGACCTCCAACTGGTTGGTCGCCAGTTCATCGGCCATGAAGTCCAACAGGGCGGTTAGCCGGGCGAGAGCGCTGGGTGCAGCATCCACCCTCAGCTTCGCGCGGCGACTGGCCTCTTGCATCGACTCGCTCAGGAGCGCCCAGACGATGTCGTCCTTGTTGGCGAAATACTGATAAATCGTCGAAGGCTGGACGCCGCTGGCCGAGGTGATCTCGGCCATGGTGACCCGATCGATTCCGCGCTCATCAAACAGTTTTCTGGCACCATCGAGGATCCGACGGTGTTGTCGCTCGCGGTGAGCATGGTAAAGGTTTGGCTGTTTATCTGTCGTCTTCCGAGTCATGCGTCGACGCTTCAGTTCGTAATGATAGATCGAATTCGAACTAGTATTTCGAATTTATACACGCAAACGACTGCTGAGGTCAAAAGAAATAAACCCCTGGATGTGGTAATTACAAGCCGGCCCCTGTTGAAAAGATCTGCCTACTTAGAGGGTGACGATTCGCCTGCGCCCTCGCCCTGCGCTACCGGGGGGCTGCGTTCGTCCTCGGCGGAGTACTTGGCCAGTCGGGAAACAGTCGCGGAAGTAGCAATGGCCAAAGTGCTACCCAGGAGGTCTTTTAGAAAGCAGCTATAGGGCAGTGGAAGCACGAGAGGCGCAAGAGTTGGTCATACAGGGCCTATTGTGGAAGGAGTTGACTTCAGCACAAAAAACGGGAGAGAAAGAAGATGCCATCCGAGTAGATCATTGATTCTAATCTAAATATGGTAGGCACGACTGGATTAGTAACTAACTGCAAGATGTTTATTTTCAAAGGAATAATACATTGCCAGTCATACGTACCCCCAAATATACCCCCTATCAAGCAGGGCTTGGTGCTTTTTGTCCCAGATCAGGCCCGAATCCCCTCCAGCGCGACGGTGTGCTCCAGGGGTACGAAATCTCCCGGCGCAGGTAGAGGAAATCCGGTTACCGGTTCGCAACTTCTGTCCATGACGGGTCGCGAGGGGCCGTGCTCTCGTCTGCTGTTCTCGCTCGTTCCAGCATCCATGAGTAGAGGTCTGGATAGTTCTTCTTGAGGTACTCTCTCCTCTTTCGGATTGCGTCGCCGGACAGATCCTCTGTAAGCGAACGCTCCGAGACGGCTTGATACAGCTCTGCGAGATGCTCATCATAGTGCTGGCCGGTTTTCAGCCGAACGAATTCCGACGCGACAATCAAAAAGAAACCGTAGAGATTTCCTTCCTTATGGCCGCGCTTCCCAAACAAGTCCAGCATCCCGCCAACCACCTTCGAGAACTCGGTGAGCTGCCGTGGGAGATCGCTGAAACTGGAGATGTATGGGAGCAGTACATCGGAATCCGGCCCGTGGAATACCTCCGATTCCAACTTCGAGCCAAGCTTCGCCGCATCGGCCACAAGCTTAGCCTCTTTTTCCAATAGTCCATCCTTTGATCGTCTCTTCCCGTTCTGGGTGGTCACCGCAGCATAGACCTTGAGCATTGAGTATAGGATTTTCTGATCCGGCCCACTGAGCTTCCGCAGCGGATTGGTGGCGGCAATGTGCCGGAAAGCCTGGGCTGTAGGGCCAACGAGATCGACAACCATGGGGAATTGACCTCCTCCCAAACCGGACAAAAGTACGGTCAGGGTTTTGTCCATTGAACTCCTGCATTCCGATTCTAAGCTGCAAGCAGCAATCAGAAGGAGTTCCCAACATGGCCAACATGATTCTCAGACTTCCGGCAGTGAAGACACGAACCGGACTCTCTCGTTCAACGATCTACCTCCGCGTGGCGGAAGGCAGGTTCCCGAAACCCATTTCCCTGGGTGCTCGCGCAGTTGGCTGGGTCGATGCCGAAGTGGAGGCATGGCTTGCAGGCCAGATTGAACTGAGCCGCAGGACTCAGGGAGGGCGGCTGCTAGCGCCGGGGTCGCACTGATGATCGCCTCTATAGCTCCGGTGCTTCCGCCAGAAGTGTGCGCCGTCGCAGCCAGTGACTGGCGCTGGTACATGGGCGGCACACCATGACCGTAATGTGCGAACGTTTTTTTGGAATCCCGCAAGCGGTAGTGCGAGATGGCATGATCGAACGACTCAGCCCAGTTGCCGTGAAACTATACATTGCCCTCTGGCATGAATCCGAGCGTTACAGTACGAGAGAACTAAAACGGACAGTTACTCAACTGCAAAAACTTGTGGGAGGATCACGAAATTCCTACGCCAAAGCAAGACGCGAATTGTCGCAGGCCGGCCTATTGTCCGCAGACGCCTATGGGTCGGATGGCTTCATCTTCCATCTATTCAACCCGGAAACTGGAAAGCCTTGGCCTCTCAAACCAACGGAGAAGCCTGTTTATCAGCGGAAGGGAGCACCCGCCGTTGCAAGTTCCCAAGCTCCGGCCAGGTCTACGGAACCTCCACGAACACAAGACACTGGAACCGATTTCACCTTCGGCTTCAATGGCCCCCAATCCAATGCCTTTGCACCAAGCGGCGAGCTGTGCCGCCAGTCATTGTCTTGGAGTGAAATCGGCAAGTAGTGTGCTGCACCATGCACAAATATTGTGCATCCCCACGCGCAGAATTTGCGCTCCCCATGTACAGATATTGCGCAGGACAGGCACATTTATTGCTTGCGGACTGCCTGCAACTCATTCAGAAATAGAAAGTTGTTGCGGTAACGTCCATTCCTAAGTACATTCCTAATAAAGAAGAAGATTCCTAAAGAGCATTGACCGTCCATATCAGCCAGATGCACTCATTTGTCGTTCGAATCGTTTGAAGGATCAATCTGGATGGAGGTTGTCAATGCTGGATCAGATGCTTCTTCCCGCAAGCGAGATTCCAAAACCGGCCTTAAAAAAGTCAATGTCGCCGTGACGCCGCCTTTTCTGGAACGGGTGCCGTATACACGAAGCCACGATTCGAGCACAAAAAATCTGGATATTTTTTGAAGAAATTTTTGCTGGTGCGCCGCGAAGAGCTTCCAAGAGCAATCTGAATCCGTTGAGGTACTCTCAATATCGGGAAGGGATGGCCATAGAGCTAGCAACGGATTCGCACTAATGGTGATCCTGATCCCTGGCTTGCTTGTTGCACCGATAGTGCTGATTCATCGGGGGGAGTGTAATCTATGGCGAGTCAATACGGTAAGCCTATGGAGGGGGAGCGACACACTCCCAAGTATCCGCGCGATTACCCTGCATTGCCGTCCGGTTTGCAGCCCTTGCCGTTCTATCCGAACCTGAAGAGAGAGCTTCGATCAGTGACGGGCGCGCTGGTCCTGACCTATCTTGAAATCTACCATCCGCCCTCGCAGGACGCATCTGGTGCCCTTCTCAGCGCGCCTGTGACCCTCCACCTGGATAAGATTTCAGAAGACCTACAGATCTCCCGCAGGACTCTGTTCACAGCCCTGTGTGTACTCGCAGCCCGGTGGGGAAGCGAAGAGGCTCGTGCGCGCGCAGCCCGCGCCGGCCGCGAGTTCCTCAATCCTGCACACACCATCAATGGGCGGACAAAGTTTTACTCGGTCACCGGCGCAATCGGCTATATCCCTCACACAATCGTCCAGCTTCGTCGGAACTTTTCGCTCATCGCAGCCATGCTCCAAAATGCCGGAATCACTTCGCTCGCTCAACAAGAGTTTGTGGGCATAGACCGTTTCAAGACTTTGGACGCCGCCGCCATTTCAGCGCCAACTGCGCACATTCCGGCACAAAAAGAATCCCCCTCGGAGATTCTGTTGCTGACATCCGTGTTTGCGGGGGATCGGCGGAGCACACGTTATCCGCGGCTGCGCGCGGCTGTGGGGGCTGGCCTACTCCCAGCGAGTGCGCTCAAGCCCCGTCGAAATGCTGGGAAACACTTGCCGGACAGTGCGGAGCGGGGATAAGCCGAGAAGTCGTTGAAATGTCAGGATGCTCTTTCACTCTTCCGGGGAGCTTTTCCGTAATGGCAGCCGGGACTGCCCCATCCGCTGAATCAAACCAGCCATCTTGATGACTGTTTCCAGGCTGATTGAGGGCATCTGGCCGCCCTCACCAAGGTAGTCAGCAAGATATTCCGCAGAGGGGGTCTCGATTCCCAGCCGGGTACACACAAGGTACGAGATGGATTCCGCCTCACACTCCTCCACTTGCCGATCCAACTTGCGCCGATCAGGCCAGTGTTTTTGATTTGGACTGCCGAGATGGCCGCAATAAAGGTGGCCAAGCTCATGGGCAAGGGTTGCGTATTGCTCCTCGCGGGATTGGTGGGAATTGAGCAACAACTCAAAGCGCACTGGAACGGTTTCGCGCTTCTCTTTGAAGGATGGGGGTTCCGGCAAACGGAACACGTCCTTGGTATTCGCTGGCTGGATTTGACCGGCGTGCTGAGAGCCGAATTCGCGCTGGTGGATTCGAACGCCATCCCGCTTCGCATTCTCAATCGTTTTGTCGAGTTCGCCGTTCTCATTTCCGAGATGAATTGCGAATGGATTGATGATGGACTCCGGAAGTTCCGGGGCACCGGACAATGTGCTGGTATCGCTGACATCGAAGACGAAGAGAACCGGACCCTTGGGTTGCAGGATTGTGATGGGCCTCGCGCAGGGATGAATTGTGCGCTTGTAACGCTCCAACCAGCGTTTGGGTGTGGCAACAAACCGCGCTCCGGGCATCTGGGTGTGAACCAGCATCGCATTGAATGGGGAGTACATCCTGAACCGGGCGATGAAGTGGAGCAGGTCTGCATACGCCGCCCGCGTCGTGAACTGTCCCGCTATCAGGAAGAGTTCGTCCAGAGCCTTTAGCGATTCGAGCGACTCGGAATGCGTTGGCTGATCGTCAAAAGGAATATCGTCGTTATCCACGGATCAACTCCTGCTCGCCACCGAACCGCAATCTACTTTGGCAACGCCTCTTTTTGAAGGGATCAGTGATCGACAGCATTCCGTGGCCTTGGTGCCTCATTGATGCGGCGGGTCAGCGAACGGGCCAATTGGCTGCGCCTCTTGCAGAATCCCGTGCGCAAGAAAGTAGTCCTGGTCGTTGTCTTTCTCGTCAGGAGGCATAGAGACTTTCTCTACGCTTGCGATTGTGGCCGCAATTACGAACGTATTGGACTGCCGATCCTCATTGTTCAAGATAGCCTTTGTTATGGCAGGGGCCGACAAGAGGGAGAAACGTAGATCCCATTTCATTGTTCTGCCAACGTCTTGGATCAGTACGAAGGAGTTGTCCTGCTCTCCAGATTTGCGCACGTCTTCCACAAGTCCAAAAGCAAGGATAGGCCGACCCTTTATGAGTGCGTTTTCAAGCTCGATCGTGTACGGAGTAACGTAAGCGCCCTTGGAAGAGAAGGTATCTTCCCAATTGTCGTCAGCATTCCAAGAGTTCCCAACTCTCGCCACAATCGACCTTGCCTGTTGTTCCCTGGCCGCCGCTGCGGCTTCGACGGCTTCCGCCGCACGGCGCTTGACCTCGTGCGAATGATAAAACCACGCTGCGATCCCAGTGACTATGACGAGCACTGTTACAAGTAGAGGGGCATTCTTCCTTAGAATGCTGCCGCTGTGCAAGGCTAGTTCGGCTGGTATCTCGTCTTGGTGCTCAACCTCTTCCGTCTTCAGTTCGACTGGCTTCTCCTCCGCTGCCGGCGCTTCGCCCTTCCATTTGGCCGCCAGCGCATCAAGTGCGCCTTGGGGGTTCTGCTTGTCCCGCGCCGCCTTGCGAATGTCTGCCGGGCTCATCTCCTTGGCGTGGTAGTAGGTTCCGCTGAATGGTCCTGCGCCCTTGACTTGGGTTCGCGCCAAATCCTCGACGCCAGTCGGCTTGAACGTGGATGCAGCGGGTAGGTGGACATACGGATGCTCACCGCGGCCCGGGGCATCTGCCAAGCGTTGCAATTCTTCCCGGCTCTGACCCGGCGCGGCCGGTTCGCCAATCATGGCGGCTTGCGCGTAGTCTTCCTGCCGGTTGGCTCGGCGCTGAATCTCTTGCCCTACCATCGCCTTGCGAACAGAACTCGTGACGGTTGCAGTCCTGCGGATTAGCGCATCAAGTTGCTCCGAGGTCGAATCCATCGGCGCGGCTGCCAGCACAACAGCAGCCTTCCAAGTTGCAGGTGTATCAGGGATTTCCACGGGCTCATCTTCGTCAATGCTCATCTCGCTCCTCAGCTACATCGAACAAATCGCTACGGGAGTTGGGACCGACGTGCATCCCTATCGGTCAATTTCAACCGTCACAGGTTCATCCAACTCGACTGGGCCGTCTATGGCGACCTCGCCATTCACGAAAGAAGAACTCTCCAGTCTCTTGGCCGCAGCTCCTCGAAGTACGTTGCGGTGTTCCTCCGGCAACGCATACATTGCGTTCTTCACTTGTTCACTTCGCATCTGGTGAATTTCATGCCAAATGCCGCCCAACTCCAAAATGACCACGCCCAAAGCGGCTGCCTTGGCAATTGCACGAATGTTCATGCGGCAATAAACGACGAATTGTCGCAACCGCCGGTAAGCTGATTGCAATCTGTTCCCCTTCAATGAATCCGAGTCCATAATGCTCTCTCTGCATCACCAGTATTTGTCCTTCTAAGGCTGAATAGGATGAGCGGCAAACCACGCAGCCGCTCTTTGCTGCGCCGTGGATAGGTCGTCAGGAGTCAACTTCGCCGCCGCTTCATCGCGAGCCTTGGTGACCCTCTCCTGTTCTTTCCCCTTGGATCTTGCAGCGGCTAGGTTAAGCCAGAAGTACGCTTCTGAATAGTCCTGCTGCACGCCATGGCCCCCGTAATACAGTGAGCCAAGGCCGAATTGTGCTACCGCATTTCCTTTGTCGGCTGCCTTCCGATACCACGCTGCCGCCTGTTCATAATCCTGCGGAACACCGTGGCCATTTTCATATAGATCGCCAAGGTTATTCTGGGCGATAGCGTAGCCTTGGTCGGCAGCTTTCCTAGTCCATTCAGCCACCTGGGCGTAATCCTGCGAGACACCACGACCGTAGTAATACAATTCGCCAAGCATGGATTGCGCTCTGGCATCGCCTTGGTCAGCAGCTCTCCTAAACCACAGAACAGCCTGAGCGTAATCTTGGGGCACACCTCGGCCACGGTAATAGAGCGAACCAAGATGCTCCTGAGCCTCAGCAAAGCCCTGATTCGCGGCCTTGTTGTACCAAACCGCCGCTTCCGCAAAGTCCTGCTGGGCTCCTTGCCCTTTGGCGTAGGACAGACCGAGGTTGAATTGCGCTCCGGCGTTGCCCTGTTCAGCAGCCTTGCGATACCATGCCACCTTCTGAACTGGGTCGGTTGGCATCGTCTGTTGGCCAGTATCTACAGTGGTTGCAGCGGCCGACTGCGGTGGTCTGGAATCGTCTCTTTGTGTGGCGCTCGGCGCGACTTTTACCTCATGCTTTCCCGGCAGATGGAAGGGGATTTCGTAGCGCACGTTTCCAATCTCTGCCCTCACCAGCAGATTCTCACCGCCTTTCTGCTCTGGAAAGAACAGCCGCCCCATCGTATGCTGCCCTGGGTCCAATGTAGTTCGCTTAATCTCTTCGCCAACGAGATAGGCACCACGGCTCTGTGTTCTTCCGATGTTTGCTTGCGCCCGGTTGATGGCGTCGCTTTGAGCTTGAGGATTGGGGATCGTGACGCTGTAATCAGCCGTGGTCCCGTCGCTGTAGGTAGCGGTTACCGTGGCCGTTGTTTCAGCGCCAAACGAGGACGCTCCAGCCGCAAGAGCGTTAGCGATGCGAGAGTGCCGCTCCATCGACTTTGCCATTTTGGCAGCTTCTGCGCGTTTCAATTCCAACACGCCTTTGTCCGTGGCTTTGAATAGGTGGATGCTTTCAGGGTTCACGTCGATTCGTCCTGCTCCCTCCGCTGGATTTCCCACATAGACAGAAACCGCCAGCTTGCCGGAGTCAGGAATCAGGAAAACGATGAGAGATGCTTGGTTTGTAAACAGCCCCTTTTCTTCCAAGCCATTTTCGTATCTATCGTCGCAACCTGGACCGTTCGGTTTCCAAGTTATGACCAATGGATCGACCGTTAATGCCGGTGCTGAGGCTGCTCCAGACGGCGTCTGCGCAAGAGATTGAAAACCTGCGCAGAACAGGCAAGCTAGGGCAATCTGCTGATTTTTCCCTTTCACATCGTCCTCCGAGAACTTTCGTAAATACACCAAAAGCGAAACGCACGTCTTCCCTGATCCGGCATTTTGAGCTACCTCACTGGATTCTGGCAAACGGTTTGAGGCTACGGCTTGAGCGGAGTGAGGGGCAGGACTGACACGATGATGGGGATCTGGGTGGGTGCAGAGAATGGCTTCCTGTCGAATTGCTCCCACAGATCACGCATAGAGGTTCAACGAACCCCCTCTCAATGTAAGCCGCAGCTTACACGTAAGCCTTAGCATACAGCCATGCTGAAAGCATGGCAACGGACATTTGCGTGCGGATCGGCAGACGGATTCGCGTCCTGAGAACAGAGCGCGAGTGGACCCAGGCCATGCTGGCGGACCACGCCGAACTGACGCGGGAGCACTTGTCAGAGTTGGAAAACGGACACAAAGAAATGGGTGTCAGGGCGCTCGAAAAGATTGCCAACGCGCTCGACATAAATCTTCACAAATTCTTTGACGGGTTCTGATGTTCAGGGTAAGAAGACCTCCGTTGTGCCGGACCTGGAGCAGTGCACAAACCTCTGATACCCCTTAGCGGCGTTCACTTCATGCTGGTTGCCGGGTGCGCCGGAACCAGTATCCTGCCCATCCAAACAGCAACACGCTGATAACCATGTCAATCGGCTGCCAGTGCTCCCGGTGCATCCTGACCGGCAGGACAGGGTTCAGCAGCAGAGCAACAGCCAGGAAAGCCCACATCCAGCCCCGTGGCCCCGCCTGATACATCCGCACCGCCCAATAGACCCCGCCCACCGTTGCAGCCGTCCTCAGCACCATGTAAAAGCCGTAGGGATGCTTCCCCTCGGCGGCAACCAGCAGGAATATTGCCACCAGCACGGTGAGCGCAACTTCCAAAACCCGTTTGTTGTCCATGAAAGCGCCTCCGCTGAGATCATTATCACGGTACTGCCCACCTTCTTTGCGTCCGGGCCGGCACATCTGCGCGACGCTCAACCATGCAACCGACCTGAGTCTTTTTGAGCCTTTGTGAGCTTTTTTCTGCCCTCGCAAGCCTCTTCGCAATGTGCCGCACATGGCCTTCTTAAAGGTACATGTGTGCGGCACTATAAGCCGCTATAAACAAATGGGATACACGAGTAAAACAGCCATTGTGCGTCTGCGCTTTATGTTCCACTACTGCGATACCCGGTGAAGACGACTGCAAAACAGCCTACCTCCAGGCGGTCATGGACCGTAAGAAAGCGCAGCCTGCGGCTACAGGAATCGCGTGATTAAAGACGAAGAAAGACGAATATCCACGACTGATTGGCACGAGGGCCGAATCGTCCTTATTCGTGGTTCGGGTATGCGGGTGGGCCTTCACCGGGGGCTTCTGGGTTTGCTGATGCGAACCTCGACAATGAAAGCGGAAGGGCTTCGTTTTGGCTTTTGCTTTTCCATGCTCATGCCCGGATAGTGGGAAATTCGGCCTGGGTTGAAGCTCTGGGTCAAGGCCGCGGAGCGCCGCGTTCTGCGCGGTTTAGCCTTGACGCGGAGCTGGCCAGGCCGATACTTGCTGAGCCGGGATGGCATTCCGGGAGATTCTTCGGAAAAGATTCCTTGAGTTTAATGAAGGCTCATTGTGGACCGAAGCTCCGATGCGCACGAAGCTCAAGCCTCAGTTCTTTCTGGAGCGTCTTGCTCTTCTTGTGGCGCTTGAAGAACTCTTCGAGGACACTCACAACAATCGCGTTGATGCTTACGCCTTCGGACTCTGCCCATTCTTTTAGCGCCGCCCTGGCTTCTGGACCAACATGAAGGAGTTGTGGGTTGGAAAGCTCCAGACCCGCCTTGCGCGTTTGCTGTATCTCCACCTTTTCTCGATCAACCTGACTCAGGGCGAAGAGCACAATCCGCGCAAGATCGCCCTTCACGCGCGATTCCTCCGTGATTGCTTCCCGCAGATCAATCGGAAGCCGGAGCGTCATTCCTGGCCTGTTGTCAGCCGCCTCTTGCGCCTTTTTAATAGCAGTCTGGGTTTTCTTCTTCACGGCCACAAATGGACCTCGGCTTTCATTCTGCGCTTTTCCTGAGCCTTCAAAAGGACGTGCGTTCTGTCCGCATCCGCATTCACAAAGCGCACTGAACGCCCATCACACAGACGACACTCAACTATGATGACACGCCACTACTGCCATGCACGTCGCGGTAGTCGATTCTCTTCTTGCGATTTTACCCGATGGCCGATTTGTTTGCCGAAGACGAATATGGCACACTATAAGCGATGTACATTGCAGTAGTAGATGATCGGCAGCTTGCGGACCCGGAGGTAAGAGGATGCCCGAGAAGATTCTGAGATTGCCAAACGTGTTGGATCGCACCGGCCTGTCACGCAGTACCGTCTATCTGCGCGTCACTGAAGGAAGGTTCCCAAGGCCAGTGTCATTGGGTGCCAGGGCTGTCGGCTGGATCGAAACGGAAGTAGAGGAATGGATTGCCCGCCAGATAGAGGTCAGCCGGGAAATCAGGGGTCAACGTACTGGAGTGAATCCGTTGTCGTCAAGATGAGGCCCGGAATGGGATTCCGCCTTCGCATCCGTCTGGGATCGGATTGCAGGGCATGGCCTGATTCTCTGCCGGCCGAGTTGACCGAATGGCTATGCGGCTGTTCCACGGAAGGGCAACACCTTACCTCCGCGCTGCGTCCGCTCCAGAAAATCGGCCCAGTCCTGCATCATCTTGGTGCGGGGCTCCAGGTAGAGGGCGTGATTGTAGGCGGCGCTCACGGCGTTGCGTGGCGCGTGGGCGAGTTGCAGTTCAATATGCTCGTGGTTGTATCCCTGCTCGTGAAGGATGGTTGAAGCAAGGCCGCGGAAGCCGTGGCCGGTCATCCGGCCCTTGTAGCCCATCCGTTCCAGCGCCTTCAAGATCGTCATATTTGACATGGGTTTAGTCGAGTCCTGCTCGCCGGGAAAGACAAGCTCACCATTGCCCGAGATCGTTCGCAAAAGATCAAGCACTTCGACGGCTTGGATTGACAACGGAACAATGTGAGGCGTTTTCATCTTCATCCGGGTTTCGGGGATAGACCAGCGCCGGGCATCAAAGTCGAACTCTTCCCACCGCGCGCCAATCAACTCGCTGGTACGAACAAAGGTGAGGGCCATGAGCTTGATAGCCAACCGTGTCAGTTGCCGCCCCTCATAGACTTCGACGGAGCTGAGCAGCGCCGGTAGTTCACGGGCATCGATGCGCGCCATATTGGTTTTGCGGGTCGGTTTGAGGATGTCCGATGGCCGAATCTCGGCGGCAGGGTTGCGCTTGCTCAAGCCGTGCGCGACGGCGTATCGGAAGACCATTCCCACGATCTGCAAAATCCGCTTCGCCATATCCGAGGCTCCACGGGCTTCAATCCCTTTGGCGAGTTGGACAAGCTCCATCGGCTCCACGTCGGCAATGGGTCTGTCTCCCAGGACGGGGTAGACATTCGCCTTCAGGCGATTCCCTGTTGTGGCTGAATGACGCGCACTCTTGTTGCCACCCCAATGTTCCAGCCACAAGATGGCGACTTTCTCAAACGTATGCTCCGTGGCGACCTTGACGGCTGTCTTTTGGGCCATCCGCTCCGCCATCGGGTCGGAGCCGTTGGCAAGTCTTTTCCGGGCTGCATCGCGGCGCTCGCGGGCGGCGCAGTCATGGGTCTACTGCATGTCTATTTCACGCAGAAGCTGCGAATCAACCACATCGTCAGCGGTGTGGCGATCAACATCCTCGCCATCAACGCGACCACGTTCATGCTGCGCGGGCTCTTCAACCAGGCCGATCCCCCGCGCCCCGCCAACATTGCGCATCCGCTGCCGCTCGAGGGTTTCATCGTCGCCGCGCTGGTACTGCCGTTCGTCGCGCAGTTCGTACT
>Ga0118677_10010403_pt1 | contig 14238 bp, 14 predicted proteins | sample AliMusrvi5mmetaG_FD_86154 | JGI IMG/M metagenome (GOLD analysis project Ga0118677, IMG submission 86154) | reverse complement strand
GCCGCGGGACGGGGGGCGAGGCTGACCGTGACCTTGCCGCTGGCCGCTCCGGGCACCGTCCCGGACGCGCTCTCCGGCGCGGCCGCATCCGAGAAGCCGGTCCCCGGGGCGCTGAGCGGATTGCGCGTGCTGCTCGTCGAGGCTGACGCCGACACGCGCGGCATGCTGGCCTCTCTGCTGGCTCAATGCGGCGTCGAGGTCAAAACCGCCGCCTCCGCGGACGAGGCTTTCGCGACGTTCACCCGACGCGCGCCGGACGTGCTCCTGTGCGACATCTCCATGCCCGACGAAGGCGGCTATGCTCTGATGCGCCGCATCCGCGCCCTGCCTCCCAAGGCCGGCGGCCAGGTGCCGGCCGCGGCCCTGACCGCGTTCGCCGGCGCGGATGACCGGGCCAAGGCCTTGAGCGTCGGTTTCCAAACACACTTGCCCAAGCCGGTGGACCCCGCGGAATTATTCACGGTGGTGCGCGCCTTGGCCGGAAAGCGCACTTCCCTCTAAATCCCGTTTCATTGACACCCTCCGCCATACTTCCTATAATAGAACTATGATAACTAAAGAAAATCGCGCTGAAACCATCAAGAAATACGCAAAGAAGCCTGGAGACACCGGATGCACGGAGACCCAGGTCGCGCTCATCACGGAGCGTATCAAGTCCATTTCCGGCCACCTCAAGGGCAACAAGAAGGACTACGCCTCCCAACTCGGCCTCCTGCGCCTGGTCGGCCAACGCCGCCGGCTCTTGAATTTCCTTAAGAAGAAAGACTTGGCCGCTTACGGCACCTTGGTCAAGCAGCTCGACCTCAGGAAATAGCCATGGCCGACTCCATCCAGACGATCAGCCTGCAGGAGACTGTAGGCGGAAAGACCATTTCCCTCCAGACCGGGACCATCGCCAAGCAGGCGGGCGGTTCCGCGACCGCGCACCTCGGAGACACCGTGACCCTCTCCGCCGCCACGGCGGGTTGGACCGCGAAGGTGGGCGACTTCATCCCGCTCACCTCCGAATACCGGGAGCGCACCTACGCCGCGGGCCGCATCCCTGGCGGCTTCTTCAAGCGCGAGACCCGGCCCCGCGAAAAGGAGACCCTCACGGCCCGCTTGATAGACCGGCCGATCCGGCCCCTCTTCCCCAAGTCCTGGCGTTTCGAGACCATGGTCCACACCCTGGTACTCTCCACGGACCTGGTGAACGACACGGACGTGCTGGCCGTCAACAGCGCCTCGACGGCTCTGTTGCTCTCCGACATCCCCTGGAACGGGCCCGTCGCGGCCGTGCGCATCGCCCGGATCAACAACGAGTTCGTGCTCTTCCCGACTTTCGAGGAGCGTGACACCGCGGAGATGGAACTCGTGGTGGCGGGCAAGAAGGGCGCCCTCCTCATGGTCGAGGGCAGCGCCAACGAGGTCCCCGAGGACGTGTTCACGCAAGCCTTGGAAACCGCCTCCGCGGCCATCGACAAGCTCTGCGACCTCCAGCTCAAGGTCGTGGCGGCCAGCGAAGCCGCCGGACGCCGGATCGTCAAGCGCGACATCGTCAAGGTGGAGCGACCCGCCGCAATCGTGGAATTCGTCACCAAAAAGGTCCGTGACGGCATCGTCACCGTCCTGCGCGCCAAGCATCCGACCAAGGAGACTTTCTCCGCGGCGGTCGACGCGGTCTGGGAGCCCGTGGCCAAGGAACTCGAGGCCATCAAGGACCCGGCCTCGCCGCTGTTCGGAGGCCAGACCCACGTCGCCGCCATCGCGGACGACATCCTGCACAAGGAAAGCCGCCGCGTCATCCTGGAGGAGGGCCTGCGGCCCGACGGCCGCAAGTTCGACGAGATCCGGCAGATCACCATTCAGATGCCGGTGTTCCCGCGCCTGCACGGCTCCGTCCTCTTCACTCGCGGACAGACCCAGGCGCTGGTCAGCGCGACCTTGGGTTCGCCGGGAGACATGCAGATCATGGACGAGCTCGAAGGCGAGTACAAGGAGCGCTTCCTCCTGCATTACAACTTCCCCGGCTTCTCGGTGGGGGAGGTCAAGCCCGAGCGCGGCCCGGGACGCCGCGAGATCGGCCACGGAGCGTTGGCGCGCCGGTCGCTGGCGGTCCTGCTGCCGCCGGCGGAGGAATTCGCCTACACCATCCGCTTGGTCTCGGAGATATTCGAATCCAACGGTTCGTCCTCGATGGCCTCGGTCTGCGGCGGGTCTTTGGCCCTCTTTGACGCGGGCGTGCCCATGAAGGCCGCTTGCGCGGGCATCGCCATGGGCCTGGTGTTGGAAGGGGAGAAGCACGCCATCCTCACCGACATCGCCGGCGTGGAGGACCACAACGGCGACCTGGACTTCAAGGTGGCCGGGACGACCAAGGGCATCACGGGCTTCCAGATGGACATGAAGGTGGAAGGCCTCAAGCTCTCCATCCTTAAGGAAGCCCTGGAGCAAGCCCGCCGCGGCCGGCTCTTCATCCTGGACAAGATGAACGCCGCCATCGCGGCTCCCCGCAAGGAACTCTCGCAACATGCGCCGCGCCTGATGCGCCTGCAGATCCCGGTGGCCAAGATCGGCGCCATGATCGGCCCCGGCGGCAAGAACATCCGCCGCATGATCGAGACCTACGGGGTCGAGATCGACGTGGAGGACGACGGCTCGGTCTATATATCGGGAGTGGACGCCGACGGCTGCGCCAAGGCCCAGGCCGAGGTCGAAGCCTTCACCATGGAGGCCGAGATCGGCAAGATCTACAAGGGCCGCGTCGTCTCCATCAAGGAGTTCGGCGCTTTCGTGGAGATATTCCCGGGCCGGGAAGGCCTCCTGCATATCTCCCAGATCGACGTCGTGCGCGTCAACCGCGTGGAGGACGTCCTGCACGAGGGCGACGAGGTGGAGGTCAAGGTCCTGGAGATCGACAGCGACAGCAAGATCCGGCTCTCGCGCAAGGCCGTCCTCTCGCCGGGATCGGAAGGACCGCTCACGCCGCGCCCGGCCAGAAGGGAACAGCGCGGCGGTCCCGACCGGCACCGCGACGGTGCCCGGAGGCGCTAGGCCGGCAATGGCGGTCAAGGACAAATCCGCGACCCCCGGAGGCTCCGTCGCCTCCGGGGCGGACGGTTCCCCGGCCTTGGCCAAGCTCAAGGAAGTCTACGGGTTCATGCGGGAGCACGAGCTCGACGCGGTCGAGATCGACGAGCCGGGCCTGAAGCTGCGCCTCGTGCGCCGCGCGGCGCCGGCCCCCGCTCCGGTCCCGGTCCCCGTCTTCACCGCCGGCGCGCCCGCGCCCCAATCGCAGGCGGCGATCGAAGCGGCGCCCGCCCTGCCTCCCGGCGCCGTCGCCGTCAAGGCCAGCATGATGGGCATATTCTACCGGGCCGCCACGCCTTCGAGCCCGCCCTTCGCCAGGGAGGGCGACAGCGTCAGGCCCGGACAGGTCCTATGCATCATCGAGGCCATGAAGGTGTTCAACGAACTCAAGGCGGAGTTCGCGGGCACCGTGGTCAAGGTCCTCATGGAAAACGGCAAGCCGGTCAAGGCCGGCCAGGACATCTTCTGGCTCCAGCGGAGCTGACGCGGCCGCTTTCATGAGCCAGCCGGTCCGTCGCTACTACGCCAAGGCATCCCGGGCCTCGCGCGGCCGCAAGAGCATCTGGCCGGCGGCGCGCTGGAGCTTGGCCGTGGTCGGAGCCGTCTACCTCTCTTGGTCCATCCTTTTTCCCGGCCTCGCGGGGCTGTGGGGCCAGTGGCTTCACGCGCGCCTTATCGAGTTCCTGGGGTACGCCTGCTATCTTATCCCTGTCCTTCTCGGAAACGAAGCATACCGCTATTTTCGGCACGGCGGTCTCCCCGGCGTCCTGATCACCGCCGTCGCCTCCTTGATCTGCCTCGCCTCGGCGTCGGGCCTGCTCTCTTTTGCGAATTGGGGGGGCTGGCTGGGTAGCGTCCTCCATGACGGATTGGCCGGCCTGGGCGGATTCGGCTCGTTCCTCGTCTGCTTGGCGGGATTCCTCCTAAGCCTGCAAGCGGTCCTGGGCATCCGCCTCAAGGCCGTCGCGGCATGGGCGGCAGCGGCCTTCGCAGACGACTTCCGCAGTTGGCAAAAGGCGCGTCAGGAGCTTAAGAGCAGCGTGGAGCGGGCTCCCAAGGGCGACGCCGCCGTCAAGGATGCGGCTCCGGCCGCGGTCAGCACCCCCGCGGCGGCCCCGGAGCCGGTCAACCTGAACCAGGCGGATGAGAAGCCGGCCCGTTCGGGCAAGCACTCCGGAAACAAGGCGCCAGAACAGCCCCGGCCTGCCGCCAAGCTGGGGAAGTATCAGTTGCCGCCCCTTGACCTGCTCAAAGCGCGCCCCACCGCGGCCGATACGGGCAAGCCCTTGGAAAGCGAGGTCAAGGCGACGATTTCGGTCTTGGAACAGACTTTCAAGGATTTCGCCGTCTCGGCGCGGGTCTCGGGCTACGCGCCGGGCCCCGTCATCACCCGCTATGAGGTGACGCCGGCGCCCGGAGTCAAAGTGAGCGCCTTCGTCGCCCTGGAAAAAGACATCGCCCGGGCCCTCAAGGCCAAGGGGATCCGGATCATCGCGCCCATCCCGGGCCGGGACGCCGTGGGCATAGAGATCCCCAACGCGCGGCCGGCTTTGGTCGTGCTGCGCGAGGTCCTGGAGAGTGCGGCGGCCCTGCCGTCGGACGCGCCTCTGCTCTCCTTCGCCGTGGGCCTCTCGGCCTCCGGCGAGGCCATGGCCGCGAACCTGCAAAGCATGCCGCACCTGCTCGTGGCCGGAGCCACCAACTCGGGCAAATCCGTCTTCGTCCATTCGCTCATCCTTTCCATCCTGTATCGCGCCCGGCCCGATGAGGTGAAGTTCCTGCTGATAGATCCCAAGCGCCTGGAGCTGACGTTCTACGAGGGCATCCCGCACCTCTTTGACCCCATCGTGCCGGCGGACAAGGTCACCGTGGTCACCAACCCCAAGGAGGCGGCCAATTCGCTGGCCAATCTGGTCAAGATCATGGAGAGCCGCTACCAGCGCTTCCAGCTCTACGGGGTGCGTAACATCGACGGCTACAACAAGGAAGCGGACAAGCGGGGCGAGCCGCGGGAATACTTCATCGTGGTCGTCATCGACGAGCTGGCCGACCTCATGCTCGTGGCCGGCGGCAAGGTCGAGGATAACATCCAGCGCCTGGCCCAGATGGCGCGGGCCGTGGGCATCCACATGGTCCTGGCCACGCAGCGTCCCTCGGTGGACATCATCACCGGCGTCATCAAAGCGAATCTTCCCTGCCGCGTCGCCATGCAGGTCATCTCGCAGATCGATTCCAGGGTCATCCTGGACATCATCGGAGCCGAGACCCTGCAGGGCCGGGGCGACATGCTCTACCGCAACGCGGGCTCCCAGATCCCGCAGCGCTGCCAAGGCGCCTATGTGAGCGAGGATGAGATCAACCGCGTGGCGGGTTTCCTGCGCGAGCAGGGCAAGCCCGATTATCCGGAGCTGGAGACCATGCCCAAGCCGGGCGAGGCGGACTTGGCCAGCTTCGGCGTTACGCCCCTGGAGTTCTCCCAGGCCCTCAAGCTCGTGCTGGAGCGCCGCCGCGTCTCGCAGGACCTGCTCAAGAGCCAGTTCGGCTCCTCCGCCCGGGCCACGAACATCCTCAGCCTCTTGGAGGTCAAAGGGCTCATCCACAAGCCCGACGGCTCCAACCGCTGGGAGATCCATTTCGACGAGATCGAAGCCTGCCTGCGCGCCGATTTTCCGCAGGTGCCCATCGGAGATCCCAGGCGATGACCCGCAAAGCGTTCGTTGGGCCTGTTTTCTGCCTGTTGCTGGCAGCGCCCTTGGCCGCGGCCCCTTTCGCACTGCCCCTCTACCCGCCCACGACCGGGGAGATCACGGTGCCTCTCGTCGCCGAGCGCTTCGCCAGCTTCGAACGGGATCTGCGCACGCTCTCCGCCGCTTTCCGGCAGAGCGTCAGCTCGACCGGCACCGGGCAGACCCAATCGGTGGCCGGGACCTTCGCCTTCGCCAAAGGCGACCGCATGCGTATCGAACACCGTACGCCCGACCCGCAAACCTTGGTCTGCGACGGATCCCGGGTCTGGGTCTGGCGTCCCGCCAACGCGCAGGTCATCCGCGCCCAGCTCAAGGCTTGGAAGAAATCGCAGCCTCTGGCGCAAGGCCTCCTGGATTTCGGCGGCTACACCGCCCTGCTCAAGCGCTACCAGGTCACGATAGCCACGGTCAGCGCGCCCGGACCGGACGGCCAGCGCAGCCTTGCGCTCGCGCTCAAGCCTCGTTCGGAACCGGGCCGGCCGGAAGGCGATTCCTATACCCTCACCTTGCGTCTCTCCACTCGCGACTTCTTTCCATCCGAATCGGAACTGCGCATGGGAGAGATGACGGCGCGCACCGTGCTTTCTGACGTACGCTTCAATCCCGACCTGCCCGAGACGCTGTTCCAGTTCCAACCGCCCGCCGGCGCCGACGTCCTGGACTACCCGGCAGCCCCGAATTGAACCATGGGCACTGAACTCCCCGCGCAAGACCCGTCCCCTCCGGCGAGCGGAGCACGGCCGGCGCCTCCGGGGACGGCGCTTCCCAGCGCGCCGCCCGCTGGCGAGTCCTCTGCGGCGCTGTCCCCGGCTCAAGCCGTGGGAGGCGCTCTTCAGGCGGCCCGCGCGGTGCGCGGCGCCTCAGTGGATTCGATCTGTCGCCACACACGCATCCCCCGCCGCTACATCGAAGCACTGGAGGCCGGCCGGTTCGAGGAGCTCCCGGCGCCGGTCTACCTGCGCAGCTTCCTGACGGACTATTGCGAATGCCTCGATCTCGAGCTCGAACCCCTGTGGCGGCAGCTGCATCCCCCGCCGGCGCCCAGCCCGCACCGAGAGCCGGAGCCGCCGGAGTGCCCCGACACGGAGCCGCCGGAGGCTTCGGCCTACCTGGAGTCGCTACGCTCCTCCTGGGGCGCGGTCCTGTGCTGCCTCATCCTGGCCGCGGCCCTGGCCTGGCGGGTCGCGCGCGAACCCCGCTCCGGGCCGGAGGAAGCCCAGAAGCCCCAGGTCCTGTGGCCGCTACGGCCCGCCTTGGAGGAGAAGATTTCCATCCTGGTCCGGGACGAGGCATGGATCAGCCTTGAGGCGGACGACGCGGCGATCTTCGCCGGGCTAGCGCCCAAGAATGCCCGCATCGAGGGGGCGGCGCATAAGAGCCTGCGCCTGCGCGCCTTCCCGAGCGAGAACCTGGAACTGACCTTCAACGGCGCGCCCTACCGCCTGCCGCCCCCGGACGCGGACGGCGGCTACCGCATCGGGAATCCATGAGCGCGGCGCCCCGAGCCATGAACCTGGCCAACCAGCTGACCATGGCCCGCATCCTCATGGCCCTCGCCATGTTCCCCGCGCTCATGCATCCCAGCCGGGCCGGCCACCTGGCGGCGCTGGCGCTCTTCACGGCCGCTCTGGTCACGGACTGGGTCGACGGCTACGTGGCGCGCAAGACCAACACCACCAGCGCTTTCGGCAAGGTCGCCGACCCCATCGCGGACAAGATACTGGTCCTGGGCGCGCTCATAGCCCTCATCATACACCCCAAGCTCGACATACCGATCTGGGGGGTGTTCCTCATCCTGGCGCGGGAACTGATCGTCGGCGGCATGCGCACGCTGGCCGCCGTCCAAGGCAAGGTCCTGGCCGCGGAGAGATGGGGGAAATGGAAGATGGGTTTTCAGAGCGGGGCGGTCCTGCTCATGCTGGTCATACTCGTGCTCAAGGACGTCGCCGCCATGCCCGGGTGGGTATTTCGTCTGCCCTATCACCTGACGGTGCTCTGCGTCCTGGCCACCTGGTCCAGCGGCTATTTCTATTTCCGCCAGAGCCGCGGCGTGATAGAGAAATCATGGTCCTGAACCGAAGAGACTGGCCGGCGGTCTGCCTTGCCACAGGTTGCTATTTAAGCTATATTCCATCGTCGCTGATGGGGCGGTTCGGCGGCGACAGGATTCCGGGCTGGGCGCAACGTCGGCGCTGGACCGGCGCCGGCCTCATCGGGACTATCGAGGGAATGGCTCTGGCGCCGTGGCTGCCTGTCTCGCCCCTGCGCTACGCGGCCTTCCTGGCTGTCGCCGTCGCGGCCGCCTGTTGGATCTGTGATTGCGCGGAGGCGGCTTTCGGCGTACGCGATGACCAGCGCATCGTTCTTGATGAAGTCGTCGGATACTGGACGGCGATCGCCTTCCTGCCGCCGCGATGGCCCATCTGGCTGGGGGGCCTGGTGCTGTTCCGCGTTTTTGACGCGTGGAAGTTGCCTCCCTTCCGGTGGCTGGAACGCCTGCCGGGCGGGCTGGGAGTCGTGGCCGACGATGTGGGCGCGGGCGTCGCAGCCAACATCTGCCTGCGGCTGGTTCTGAAATCGGCGCCATGCTTCGGCTTATGATGAAAAATCTGACGATGGCGGCCCTGCTCCTGCTCCTGTGCGCGGCCCGCGCCCTGGCGCAATTCCCCCGTGCCGGTGGACGCGGCCCCGCGACCGCGGCGGCCTTGCCGGCCCCCGCGGTAGGCGCCTCCACGGCCACCGCAGCAGGCGTCTCCCCGGCCGCCGCTGCTTCCACGGCGACCGAGGTCGGCGCTTCCACGGCCGCCGCCGGCAGCCTCTCCGCCTACCTCGGCAACAAGATCTCCCGCGAACGCGGCCCCTGGGTGTTGGGCGAGGTCATCTTCCTTTCGGCCAACAGAATGGTCAGCGACTACACCTGGCGCGATATGGTGCGCGGCCAGCGCGGCTCGCTCTACACCAACGCCGACATCGCGGCCGATACCGAGCGGCTGATGGGGCTCAAGTCGTTCGACAGCGTGGACGCGGCCCTCTACGAGATCCCGGGCACGCATGTGCCCGCCGAATACCAATCCGTGGCGGTCTCGAGCGCCGAGGTGCGCTTGGTCTACACCATGGTCGAGAAGAGGGCGGCCGGAAGCACGGGCAAGCCCAGGGCCGCGGTCGGGCCCGCGCCCATCTCCGGAGTCGTCTTTACGCCCACCGCTTACCGCAGCACCGGCCGTTTCGCCACTCCGGGCCTGGGGCTAGACATCAACGCCGTCTACTACATCGGCCGCCTTTACGGGAAGAACTCCTATCCGGACGCCCCTTACAAGACCAATTACCTCGACCGCCTGGGAGTCTGGCTGCTGACCGCGGACGGCAAGATGCAGCTCCAGTCAGAGACCAAGCTGCGGCCGGCCATCGCCGTCGGCGCTCAGGCCACGGCGCTCCTGCGCGACAGCGCCCAGCCGCAGATCAACCAGACCGCCAACGTCACCGTCTCAGCCTCGAACAAGAGCGTACAGGTCCTCACTGACGGCTATTTCGTGGCCAGCAAGAAGTTCGGCCCCACGCGCGCGAGCCTGGGCGTCATGCAGGGCACCGTAGGCAACCTGGCGGCTAACCTATCCGAGTTTCTGACCCCGGAGGCCCTCCTCTACTATAAGAGCGCGCCGGCCAACAGCGTGGTCAAGAGCCAGACCGTGCCTTTCGCCAGCTTCTTCTTTCTGCCCAGGAACCAGAACCCCCTGGGGCTGGAGTTCATGAAATTCCAGGGCGCGACCCAGTCTCCCTGGCTCGTCAACCTGAAGATCGGCTACTTTATCAAGCTCAACTTCGACATCGCCTACCTGAAGTACCAAGGTGGCTATGACGTCCTGGGCCTCATCCAGTTCCGCTACAATTACTTCCCGAAGTATTAGCCGGCCGCTTACGGATAGACCGCCTGGGCGTTTATCTGGATGGACTGCTTGGCGTTACTGACTGTCGACGACGGCCGCCAGAACTGGAACCACATGGTCCGCGACTGCCCCGGTGGTACGCTCACACCAGTCTGATTACCCACGTAGTTAGAATCGGTCGAGGCTGTCGTGCTGTTGGTGATGGCCGTGTTGAATTGCCCGGAGGAGGGGGCGGCCGAATTCCAGACGCCCTGAAGCAGGACGGTCTCATTGGCCGGCACCAGCCCCAAGGTCCACGGGCTCGATGGCTGGGTCATGGTCGAGGCCCAGACCATGATCGTGACGGGCAGGCTGCCCTGGTTGGTCACCACGAAACTGCTGATGGAGATGGTGGAGGAATACACCGTCGGGTCCATGGCGCCGAGGCTCAAGGCGGCCGTGGACTGGCTGAGCTGCATGTGGAGCTGGGTCAAAGACACCGGGTTCCAAACCGATTCAGGGTTAAGGCTGCCCACTTGTAAGTAGTAGGTATTGGCCAGGTCCAACCCGGAAATGGTCAGGGTGCTCAAGGCCGTGTTGGGCGTGGCGGAGGAATAGATTGTCCCGGTGAAATCCGGGGCCGTGGAGGCTTTCAACAGATAGCCCTCGCAGGCGGGTAGAGCGACCCATTGCAAGGCGGCGGATGTGTAATAGACAGCCAGATAGTCGCTAGACAAACGGGAGGGGGGGGAGGCCAAGGTGGCAGTGCTGAGGTTGGCGGATGAGGTGCCGGCGCCGCCGCAGGAGGCCGTGACGAGGACGTAGCGCGTAAAGGTCGTGTTGGAAGTCAAGGCGGATTCCAGGTAGCTGGTCGCGGCGGCGGAAATAATAACGGTCTAGCCGGAGGCTTCGGCGGGGCAGGCGGCGGAGCCTTTGTGCTGACGGCTTCCAGCATCACCGTCAACGGGCTCGTCACCGTCAATGGCGCGCCGGGGCAGATATCAGTCGGCGGCGGCGGCGGTGGCTGCGGGGGGCATCGCGGTGCTGCTGGACTGGCTGCTGCTGACCCGTCTGCGCCGCACCGGCGCGCCCGAGCTATCCAGCCTGATGGTCACGCTGGGCGGTGTGCTGGCGCTGTATTCCGGCGCGACCGCCATCCTGGGCTCCGACATCCGCCGTCTGCCGCCCGGCCTGGTGGCCGGCGCGCCGTTCGAGCTGTTCGGTCTTCGGGTGACCACGGCGCAACTGCTCATCCTCATCGCCAGCCTGGTGATGGTGGGCGCGCTGGTCTGGCTGCTGCGCGGCACGCGGCTCGGGCTGGCAATCCGCGCCATGGCGGAAAAGCCGGACGCCGCCGGGCTGATGGGCATCGACACCACGCGCACCGCGGCGCTGGTATCGTTCGTTTCGGGTTGCCTGGCCGGCGCGGGCGGCGTGCTGATCGGCCTCAACTTCAACGCCATCCAACCTTACATGGGCGAATCCATGATGCTGCGCGGTTTCGTGGTGGTCATCGTCGGCGGCCTGGGCGACATCCGCGGCGCGCTGATCGCCGGTCTGGCGCTGGGCGTGGTGGAGGTGCTGACCGCCGGCTACGTGAGTTCCGGCCTGAAGGAGGCGGTCGCCTTCGCCATCCTGGTGGGCGTGTTGTGGACCCGTCCCTCCGGCCTGTTCGGCCGGCCGGCGCTGCGGCAGGCCTGACCCATGGACATGCCTGTCTGGCTCGACGACTTTCTCTGGACCTACCAGAACCTGGTGCATGCGCTCGGCATCAACGGGCTGCTGGCGCTGTCGATGTACGTGGTGCTCGCGGTCGGCCAGCTGTCGCTCGGGCAGGCGGCCTTCATGGGCCTGGGCGCCTATTTCTCCGCGGTGATGACGCTGAAGTTCGGCCTGCCCTTCGCGATCGTGCTGCCCGCCTCCTGCATCGCCCCGATGCTGTTCGCGCTGGCCATCGGGGTGCCCACGCTGCGGCTGTCCGGCGTCTACCTGGCAATCGCGACCATCGGGCTCGGCGAGGTGCTGCGCGCCGTCTACATCAACGTGGAATGGCTGGGCGGCGCGCTCGGCCTGTCCGGCATTCCCGAGCGGGCCGACTTCTGGATGATCTACGGCCTGCTCGCGCTGGCCATCGTCGCCCTCTGGCTGATCGGGCGCAGCGGCATCGGCCGCGCCATGGAGGCGATCCGCGAGGACGAGACCGCGGCCCAGGTGATGGGCATCGATGTGGCACGCTACCGGCTCGGCGCGTTGCTGGCCTCCGCCGTGCTGGCGGGCCTGGCCGGGGCGCTGGGGGCGCATTCCTCCAGCTTCATCGGCCCCAACGAGTACGGCTTCGAGCCGGCCGTGACAATTCTGTCCTTCGCGCTGCTCGGCGGCATCGGCACGCCCTTCGCGCCCGTGCTGGGGGCCTGGATTCTCACGCTGCTGCCGGAAGTGCTGCGCGGTTTTTCCGACATGCGGCTGGTGTTCAACGGCGTCATCATCGTGCTCGCCGTGCTGTTCCTGCCGCAGGGGCTGCTGGCGGTGCGCATGCGCCGGCGCGCGGCATGAGCGCGCTGCTGGAAACGCGGGGGCTGACGCGGCGCTTTGCCGGCCTGCTGGCGGTGGACAGCGTCGACATGGCGGTGCAGGCCGACACCGTGCACGCGCTGATCGGGCCCAACGGCGCCGGCAAGACGACGCTGTTCAACCTGATTTCGGGCCTCACCGTGCCAAGCCAGGGCAGCGTGCTGTTGCAGGGCCGCGATCTCACCGCGCTGCCGGCCGACCGGCGCACCGCGCTCGGCCTGGCGCGCACCTTCCAGAGCATCCGCATCTTCGGCGCCATGTCGGTGCTGGAGAACGTGCTGACCGGCCTGCACCCCCGCCGCGCCGCCGGGCTGGTGGCGACGGTGCTGCGCACGCCGGGCTTTCGGCGCGAGGAGCGGGCGCTGGTGGAGCGGGCGCTGGTGGTGCTCGACATGGTGGGGCTCACCGCGCGCGCCGAGGAGCGTGCGGCCAATTTGTCCTACGGCGAACAGCGGCGGCTGGAGATCGCGCGGGCCATGGCGCCCGGGCCGGCGGTACTGCTGCTGGACGAGCCGGCGGCGGGGATGAACCCGGCGGAAACCGCGGCCCTGATCGGCCTGGTCCGGCGCATCCGCGGCCTCGGCACCACCGTGCTGCTGGTCGAACACGACATCGGCTTCGTGATGGACATCTCCGATGTCGTGACCGTGCTGAATTTCGGCCGCCTCATTTTCCAGGGCACGCCGGCGGGAGCGCGCCAGGCGCCGGAGGTGCTGGAGGCCTATCTTGGCCAGAAGGTGGCCGCCCGGCTGGCCGAACGGGCACGGAGAACCCAGCCGTGACGACGCTGGTGGTCGAGCGGCTGCAGGTTTCCTACGGGCGCACGGCCGCGCTCGCCGGCATCGACCTCAGGGTGGACGAGGGCAAGATCGTCTGCCTGATCGGTGCCAATGGCGCCGGCAAGACCACCACCATGCGCGCGCTGTCCGGCCTGGTGCGTCCGCTCGCGGGGCGCATCATGCTGGATGGCGTCGATATCGCCGGCATGTCGCCGCACCGGATCGCGGCGTTGGGCATGCGCCATGTGCCCGAGGGACGCCAGATCTTCGCCGAATTGACGGTGGCCGAAAACCTCGCCGTCGGCGCCTGGCTGGTCGACGGGGCGGCGGAAATCGCCCGGCGGCAGCAGCAGGTGCTGGAGCGCTTTCCGCGGCTGCGCGAACGGCTGTCGCAACTGGCGGGGTCGATGTCCGGCGGCGAGCAGCAGATGCTGGCGCTGGGCCGCGCGTTGATGGGGGCACCGCGGCTGCTGCTGCTGGACGAGCCGAGCATGGGTCTGGCGCCGATGTTCGTCGAGGAGATCTTCGGCATCATCGCCGACCTCAGGCGCGAGGGCCGCACCATCCTGCTGGTCGAGCAGAACGCCTCGGCCGCGCTGGAAGTGGCCGACCATGCCTATGTGCTGGAGACCGGACGGATCGTGCTGGAGGGTCCGGCGGCGCAGGTGGCGCATGACCCTGCGGTGGTCGCGGCCTATCTGGGAGGCTGATCCCGGCCGCTCCGGTCATTGCTTCGGCGGGCCGGCCTGGCCGTATGTGGCGCTTGCAAAACGGTATTCGGCAAGGCCGAACCACGCGTTTTCCTCGTCGCGGAACGGCTTCCACGAGTCCAGCGTCTTCTTGAACAGCGGACTTTTCCCCGCCAGGTCCGCCATGACCGTGGCGCTTGCGCGGGCGGCGGCCTGCAGAACCTCGGGCGGGAACGGCCGCAGCTGCGCGCCCGCCGCAACCAGGCGCTTCAGCGCCGGGGGATTCTCGGCATCGTACCTGGCCTGCATCCAGCCGCAGGCATCGTAGCAGGCGGCTTGCAGGGCCGCCTTGTAGATCGCCGGCAGATCGCGCCACTTGTCCAGGTTCACCATGGCCCACAGCGTTTCGTTGCCGGCCCACCAGGCCGGGTAATAATAGAATTTGGCGGCCTTGCTCAGGCCGAGCTTCTCGTCGTCGTACGGGCCGCTCCAGGCGGCGGCGCCGATCGTGCCTTTGGCC
>Ga0118677_10004414_pt2 | contig 14238 bp, 13 predicted proteins | sample AliMusrvi5mmetaG_FD_86154 | JGI IMG/M metagenome (GOLD analysis project Ga0118677, IMG submission 86154) | reverse complement strand
CTATTCCGGCAACCCCGCCCCTCTGCAAAACTACTACGCTTGGGAATGGGGCGACGCCCTCTTTGTCGTGCTCGACCCGTTCCGCTACTCGGTGCGGGCGCGTGGCGGCGGCGGCGACGGCTGGGGATGGTCACTCGGGCAGACGCAATACCAATGGCTCAAACAGACGCTGGAGCAAAGCCGCGCCCGGTTCAAATGCGTCTTCATCCACAATCTCCTCTACGGCAATTCAGCGGCTCGGGGCGGTATTGAGGTCGCAGGATTCAACGAATGGGGTGGCAAAAACCTGGACGGCAGCGAAGGCTTCAAGGCCCATCGCCCCGGCTGGGAAATGCCGATTCACCAACTGTTAGTGGCCCACCACGTCGCGGCGGTCTTCAAGGCCCACGACAACTTCTACGCCCGGCAGACGCTCGACGGGATCGTCTACCAAATGGTGCCCCAGCCGAGCTTCGCGGGCAACGACCGCATCCGGGATCTGGAGAACTACGGTTACAAAGATGGCACGTTCCTCGGCAACCCGGGGCACGTCCGGGTGACGGTCGCCCCCAGTCAGGCAACCGTGGAATACGTCCGTACCAACGGAGAGATCGCCCACCATTACGTCATCCCCGCGCCGTAGCGGATCGAGATAGAGGAGCACCAGCCGAAGTCGAACGCCTTTACGGGAAGTGATATGATTTCGGTATTGGATTTCCCTCCGGTGCAGAGTATGAGGTTTGACTCGCGACTTTCTCCCTGTCTCCTGGGCCCCTCTGATTCGACGGCCAAAGGTTTGAGTTTTCTGTCCGGGATCGCAGTACCGATCCGTCATTTGAGACAGAAAAATCCCTCCTGTAACGGGGCCGAGTTCTATCTCAAACAACGGAATCCCGGAGCACGGACGGCACGCCGCCCTGTTGGCGTGCGATAATGCGATTTTTCAACTGGAACTCGCGCTCGAATCCGACAGACATTAGTCGCACCAAGCGACTTCGCAGGAATGAGGGACTGTGGCCTCCCGATTTTGTCTCTGAGCAAACCACATTGAGATAATAAAAAGGTCGTTTTCTTCATGTTCCCATAAGGTTCGTCCGCGTATCTTGGCATCGTCGAGGTCAAAACAAATACGCCGCCACTGGACGTTATCCCACCTATGAACCGATCACTTGTCCTCCTCATTTTTGGATCACTGTGCTTTGGTGGGGCCGCGCTATCGGCGGCTAATTCCGCGACCAGTTCGAGTATCCCGGAAGTTCATTTGATTCCGGGGGGAACATTCGTAATGGGCGATCAGTTCAACACGATTGATCCGAATCATCCTGGCGACGAACAGTTGCACACGGTTTCGGTGATGGGATCGTCTACCAGATGGTGCCCTATGGGCCTGCGACTTTTTTACGAAGGATGTCTGGACCGGGTTCGGGAAAGCCACCTACTACGTCCTCTTTTTCATCCATGTTGGCACGCGAAGGGTTCGCATCTGTGCCCCAACTTGACAGCCGAACGGGCCGTGTGTGGAGCAGCAGGCGCGGAACCTGGTGAGGGAACTGGCCGAACGGGGCGAGAAAGCCTCGTATCTGATCAAAGATGGCGACACCAAGTTCACTGAGAAATTCGACGAGATTTTCAAAAGCGAAGGGATCAAGGTGAAGAAGCTGCCCTACCGTTCGCCTAATTTGAATGCGTTCGCCGAACGCTTTGTTCAGAGTATAAAGAACGAGTGCGTCGGCCAATTCGTCGTCTTTGGCGAGCACCATCTGAAATTCCTAATCCGGGAATATGTGCGGTATTACAACACGGTGCGCCCGCATCAGGGAATAGGGAACCGGGCGATTGGTGGCGCAGCGCTGCTACCACCAACCGAGGTGCCGCTAGCCCCCCGTGAAATCGAGTGCGATACCGGGTTGGGCGGGCTGTTGCGACACTACCATCGAAAAGTGGCGTGAGATGGAAATTGATTCAGGGAAACTTGATTACTACACTTGGAGAATCGGATTCCGCTCGATATTTTCACATACCACTCCACCATCCATGGAAATTTCCCAGCGCGCACCACTTGACAGTTTCTTTGCCTCACCCAATCGATCCAGCGCTGAGGAGATATCCTGTGAGGCTATCGCTCTCACCAAAGGCAGCACCTATATGCCGCTGTTGGATGCGATGCCGGATTTCGTGATGATCCTCAATCGAAACCGGCAGATTATCTTTGCCAACCGCAAACTGCGCGAATTTGGTTCGTCGCATGGCGTGGAGTCGGTTTACGGGATGCGTGCCGGCGGGGGGTTGAATTGCGAGCACGCCTCCTCCGCTCCCTCGGGTTGTGGAACGGGCTTGGCATGCGCAACGTGTGGTGCCTTGCAATCTATATTGGCAGGTCTTTCCGGGAAATCGGTGACGCACGAGTGCCGCTTGTCCACCGATGGTGTCGAAGCTTCTGATTTGCGCATCCAGGCTAATCCTTTCTTCTGGGATACCATTAATTATGCCCTTGTCATCGCGGTGGACATTAGCAACGAGAAGCGCCGTCAGGTTCTCGAACGCATTTTTTTCCATGATATCTTGAATACGGCTGGCGGCATCTACGGAATCACTGAGTTGATCGAGGATGGTGCTATAATGCCTGGCGAGTTGAAGAATGCCCTGTGCAGCACAGCCGAGGTGCTCATTCACGAAATCAAGAGCCAGCAGATTCTGCTTGCCGCCGAGAATAACGAACTCGGCACATCCCCCGCTTCGCTTCAGTCCCTTGCGGTTATTGAGACCACGACAAACCAATTGCGCAACCACATGGTAGCCGCTGGAAAAACAATCGTCATTGCCCCAGAGAGCATTGATTTCGAGTTCGTGAGCGACGACGCACTTCTGGTTCGGGTGCTCGGCAATCTCCTTAAGAACGCGCTGGAAGCGAGTCGCCCTGGGGATACCGTCACTTTGGGCGCAGGGATTACGGAAGCGGGTTCTGTTTTCTGGTGTCACAATCCGTCGGTCATGCCATCAAAGGTGCAACTCCAGATTTTCCAGCGGAGTTTTTCTACAAAAGGTGCTGGACGGGGCGTTGGCACTTACAGTGCCCGCCTGCTCACGGAACGATATTTAGGAGGGGCGGTTACGTTTGACTCGCGCGAGCCCGAAGGCACCACTTTTCGCGTCACATTACCATCGAGGGGTCATTGATGCCGACTTCCCTCTTGGCGGAGTCTTTTAAAACACGTTAACCCACAAAATGATACCTCGGCTTCGCCGCTTTGACTTAGCACGAGGTCGGCTAGATTCATGATGCTTATGCCGATGTCGAAACACCCACAATCCAACTGTTTTGAACTCAACCTCACCATCTGTGTCCAGAAAGAACGGTTATGAAACCTCTAATCATCCGCATCCTACTTGCAGCCGCAGTTTTATTTTTCAATGTTTCTTCCACACCGGCAGCGGAGGCAATAACCAGCGCCCCACATGAGGCATCATCCTCCACGGTTTCCGCAGGCAAGGTGGCGACGACTGCCCCTCAAACAACAGGATATTATCTTACCAGCAAGGAACGGGTCTTCGCAGCCTTTCCTGCTGCTCCCAGGCTGAATTCAGAGCGCGATCATACCGACCTATTGATTACGCTGACTATGCAGAGTTGCCGCAACAGCGATCAAATTGAGGAAGCCAAAAGTGACGCAAAATATGGTGATGCAATCAAGGCCATTGGCCACATAGTTGATCCAGCGTTTGAGACGACCTACCCAGACAACTCAAAAGTTGCCCAACTCCTTAAGCATGCAGGCGACGATGGAGCTATAATCATGCGTATGATGAAGAAACGGAACGCTCGCCCGCGCCCGTTCATACAACATTCTGGGCTAGTCATTCCTCTTTTCACGGTGGGCGATTTTAGCTATCCGAGTGGGCACGCCACCGGATCGGAATTACAGGCCCGCATTCTGTCGGAACTCTTCCCAGATCACGCGGATGCGTTAATGAAGAAGGCCAAACTGATTGCCGACAGCCGGGTGGTGGCCGGAGTCCATTATGAAAGCGACATCGAAGCTGGATCATACTTGGGCGATTTGATCTATTCCGCCCTGAGTACCAACGCAAAATTCGTCCACGATTTGGATGCAGCAAAGGCCGAACTTGCTCGGTAGCATCTACTTTAGCGGTCTCACGGCTATGATGCCGACATCCGTAGTGTACCGCCGCAGATACCGGTCGGTCTCGTCATCAACAACGACTTTTCCGTAATGGGAGCTTCTTCACTTTGATTCCTTCGCTTCTGAAAACCTCGTCGTATTTCTCTGTGAACTTGGTGTCGCCGTCTTTGGTCAGGGGGGAAGCCTTTTCACCCTGCTCGCCCAGATCTATAACCAGATTCCGCGCTTGCTGTTCCACCCATGGACCGTTCGGTTGGCAGGTGATTCCGATGATTTTCACTTTCCGCGTTCCCACGTGGATGAAGAACAAGACGTAGTAGGTCGCTATGTTCACTGCCCCATTAGATTTGGACCGGCTGCTTCTTGCGGGTCAGAAAAATAGATTGGATGTGAATTGTTAGCGTGTTATCAATTATGGATGCAACAAAACGACAGTAACCGCGCGAACTTTGGCCGACTGGTCATCGGCATCTCGCGCCTTTGGCGACGCCTCGCCGATCAGGCGCTTGCGGATTGTGGGCTTTCTCAAGCGACGGCCCTCCCGCTGCTCGTTCTGTCGCGCGGTGACCACGTTCGCCAGGGTGTGGTCGCGGATGAACTCGGTTTGGAGGGGCCTTCCCTCGTTCGCACCATAGATTTGCTGGTCGGAGAGAAGCTGGTGACTCGCAAGGAAGATTCATCGGACCGCCGGGCGAAGATTCTTTCGCTGACGGAAAAAGGGCGCGTGCGTGCTTTGGAAATCGAGCAGGTCGTAGATCGTTTGCGCGAGCGATTTCTGGCCGAGGTAAGCAAGTCAAACTTGTCCGTGACGGTACAGGCTCTTGAAACAGTGGAACGAACGCTTCTAGGCATGGTTTCGGAGAGTGGCCGGGATGAGTAGGCCTGCCGGTTCGCGCATCGGATGGAGTGAAGTGGTCTTTTCTCTGAAAACATTTCTCGCTTCGATGCTGGCGTTGTGGATTGCATTCCGGCTCGGCTTCTCCAAGCCATGCTGGGCGATGTCCACGGTGTATATCGTGTCGCAGCCCCTATCGGGAGCGGTAACCTCGAAGGCGCTGTACCGGGTTGGTGGCACTTTCTTGGGAGCGGTGGTGACGCTCTTTCTCGTGCCCAACTTGGTGAACGCTCCGGCGTTGCTCTGTCTCGCCTTGGCCGCATGGGTGGGGTTGTGTCTTTTCATCAGCCAACTGGATCGGACGCCTCGATCTTATCTCTTCATGCTTGCCGGTTATACGACGGCGATCATTGGATTCGCGTGTGTCAGCGACCCCCTGTCGCTATTCGATACCGCCATTTCCCGAGTGCAGGAAATCACGCTCGGCATTCTATGTGCATCCGTTGTGAGCCGAGTGATTTTTCCCCGACATGTCGGGCCGGTGCTCTCCGCACGGATCGAGACATGGCTTGCGGATGCAGGAAGATGGGCGGAAGATGTTCTTTCCGGGCGTTCGCTGGATGAAAGTTCCCAGGCAGATGCAAAACGGATGGCTTCGGATACCGTCGGACTGGTCTCGCTGATCGCCTATCTTCCTTATGATACATCGGCGCTCAAGCATGCGCGAGAGCAATTGGGCATTCTTGAACAGCACATGACGGCGCTGATTCCCATTCTCTCTGCCGTGGGCGACCGTATCACCGCGTTGCAGCAGGGGAAGGAAGGGATTCCATTGCCGATGCGCTCCCTGCTTGACAGGATTTCCGCATGGATCGCTGTCGGGCGGGAAGGAGGCGAAGATGAGGCTGAAAGGTTTCGGTGGGAGATCAGCCGCATCGAAAAGGAGGTTGAACAGGAGTCCGACTGGCGAGGGTTGTTAGAATTCAATCTTTGCGCTCGCCTGCGGGATTTGCTGGACGTGTGGGAGGATTGTCTGGTGCTACGCGGCGACATCGCCACGGGGAATGATCGCATCCCTAGTCACCTCGATGCCGCCGCTCGATTTGCGGGTGAGCCGACGCTGCATCTGGATACCGGCATAGCAGGGATATCCGGCTTCGCTGCGATGGCCGGCATTTTAATCTGCTGCGCTTTCTGGATTGGGACAGGTTGGAGTGAAGGATGGGGCGCAGCTCAACTAACCGCCGTGTTCTGCTGCATTTTTTCCTCCGTTGATAATCCGGTGCCGCTCCACAAAACGCATACATGGAGTTTGGTCGCCTCGGTTGGAATCGCAGGACTATACCAGTTTGCGATCCTGCCTTCGGTAGATGGTTTCCCGATGCTGGTCCTCGTGCTGGCTCCGTATCTCCTTGCCTGCGGGGTGTTCATGGCGACACCGACTTGGGGATTCCCCGCGTTTGGCTGCTGTGTCAACACCTGCATATTTCTGAACTTGGATTCGTCGTTAAACTTGGATTTTGAGTTGTTCGTCAACAACAACCTCGCGGCCATTGTCGCGGGCGTGATTGGAATAGTCGTGATTGCAATGCTCAGGGTGATCAGTGCGGAAAAGGGCGCGGAGCGGCTCCTGCGAGCGGTCTGGTCCGACGTCGCGCACATAGCGGATCTAGGGAAAGACCCTGATTCCTCGGCGCTGGTGCGCCGGATGGTGGATCGGCTCGGATTGCTGGTTCCGCGCTTAGTGGCATTGCCACCCGATTCGCAACTCCATGCCGCCGACGTGCTGGGCGATATGCGTGTCGGTCTGAACATCGCCGATATACACCGGGAGCGATCCGGGTTGTCGGAGTCGGAAAGCGCAACCGCCGAAACATTGATGACAGCCTTGAGCGCCTACTTCCGTGTAAAACTCTCCGATGCTCAGGCACAACCCGGCGCGGCCCTCCTCGGGAGAATCGATGATGGAATTGTGCGGTTGACCGATCCTCTCTTGCGTAGCCACTCGGGCACGATGCTGCTGCACGCCTTGGTCGGAATGCGCCGATGTTTATTTTCAAACGCCAAGCATTTTAAACCTGCCTTTTTGGCAGCAGAAGAGGGAGGCTTATGATTAGTGAAATGAACCTTCTGGGCATCTTTGTGCCCGCGCTGCTGGTTTATGCCGTGGTTGCGTTTCTGCTCATGAAAGGCATCAGCCTCCTATTGGCCGGTGTCGGTGCTTACCGGTTCGTGTGGCATCGACCCCTATTCGATTCCGCAATTTTCATCCTCCTCCTCGGAGGCATCGTTCTTCTAATCAACTGGATCAAATCGTGAAAACATTTCTGCTTCTGTCACTCCGTATTTTTGTAACGTTTACTGCGGTAACCGCCGCAATGGCCGCAGGTTGGTTTCTGTGGGACTATTACATAGACCAACCGTGGACCCGAGACGGGCGTGTTTGTGCAGACGTTGTCCGTATCGCGCCCGATGTGTCCGGTCTCGTAAGCGAAGTCCTTGTCCACGATAATCAGGCCGTTCATAAGGGCCAAACCCTCTTCCGGGTGGACAGTGCCCGCTTCATTCTGGCGCTCCAGCAGAGCGAGGCGAGTCTAGCCAGCGCCGATGCCGCATTGCAGCAGGCCAATCGGGACGTTGTGCGTTATCAAAAACTGGAAGGAAGCGGAATTTCCCGCCAAAAACTGGATGAAGTTACCACCCTTGCGCTCCAATGTGAAGCCGCCTCCCGCAGGGCGCTGGCCGACCGCAACGTGGCCCGTTTGAATCTCGAACGCTCAGAAATCAAAGCTCCCGTTAATGGCACACTGACAAATTTTTCGCTGTGCTCGGGAAACTACGTCAACGCGGGGCAACCGGTAACAGCGCTGGTCGATGACGATTCGTATTACGTTGCTGGTTATTTCGAGGAAACGAAACTCGGGCGTATAAAAGTGGGCGCGCCAGTGGAGGTACGGCTCATGGGCGTGAATGTCGATCTGCCGGGGCGCGTCTCCAGTATCGCGGCGGGCATTGAGGATCGCGAACGCACGGATTCCACTCGCCTGCTGGCAAACGTGAATCCCACCTTCAGTTGGGTCCGGCTTGCGCAGCGCGTACCCGTGCGGGTAACGCTGGAAAAAGCGCCTTCGACAATTCGCTTGGTGGCAGGACAGACGGCGACAGTAATTGTTCGCTAGGTGCAGCTTGCGATTTCTTTACGAAGGACGCCTGGACTGACTTCGTCAAAGTGACCCATTACGTCCTCTTTTCATCCATGTCGGCACCGCAATCAAACAGGTAAGATTCGATGAGTTGCGCGCAACCATTCTGCGAATTGTTCCGACGCAGCGTGATCGGTTTTTTGCGCACGCCCATTTCACAACTTCCCCAAAAACTTCAGCACTCCCAGCACCGCCAACACGATCCATGGCAGGGCGGTGCCCACCGCAATAAGGCGTATGGCTTTGCGCTCAAACTGATCGAACCGGTCGCAGAGGCCGCGAAGCTGGCTCTTCATGCCATTGTGGCCGTCCTCGCCACGGACGACGATTTCCAGGGTGAGGAGGCGGCGGTCCACCACGGCAATGCGATCACGGACATCCTCACGGCAGAGTTCGCAGTGTTGCGCCAGTTCGTGGAGCTGGTCGGTGGGAGCGGTCATAAAGCGGCGTTTTTCTGTTGAAGGTCGCTCCAGAGCGCCAGGTAGTAGTCCCCGGCCCGGATAATCAGCTGATGGAAGTCGGCGCAGGTCAGCGTATGAAGTGTTCCATCCAGCAGCTTGATCGTGATTTGAAAATCATCCCCTGCCCCCTTGCGGGTGGGGTGGGTGTCGAGATCGTTGAATTGCCACCGGTCGGCGTCCTCGATTGCAATGGTGATGCCGAGCGCAACGTCGTGATAGCCTTTGGCGAGGCTCTCATCGAACGTGTGCTGGAGCTTCGCCAAGGCTGTCTGCCGGGCAGCGTAGGCGGCACGGGGCATCAGTTTGAACGCGGCGGCGAAAGCGGCTTCGTCGGCGTAATCCTTGCCGTGATCGGCGGGAACGATGTCCACCGGCGTCCCGTTCGCTGTCATATATGCCCCTTTCGAAGCCGGGGGTGATGAGGAATTTCATAGTTCTCTGGCGTTGTTGAAATTGTGATTCGTTACAACCGCCCAACGTTTGCGGAGTTGCAATTACTAAGCCACAACGAGGAGCCATCGAAACAGCCGCCATACACCGTTCCCAGCCGTAGCACCTGTCGCGTAAGTGCCCACCACCGCACCCTTGCTGGGCCGAATCTGCATAGCGCTGCTACCGCCGAGATATCAAATATAGGAGCCGTCGAACACCAAACCCATCGGGCGCGCGCCTCGAGCGGTAGGCTATTGTCCTCCACAAGCAGCTTGAGGCCGAATTTGCGAAGCTGCGCCCGGTTGACGCCAGGGCGAACAACCTTGTTTTTTCCGCCACTTCCCTTCCGACCATGAAGGCGATGCAAAAAGACCTGGCTGCGGCTGTCATCCCCTATAAGGACGAACAGGGCAGGCAGGCCGATTTCCACGCGCTACGGGGTTCCCTGTGCACGCATCTGGCCGTTCATGGGATCGACCCGCACACGCGGAAGGAAATCATGCGCCACAGCGAGCTTTCGCTGACGCTCAAAAATTACACAGACGTGCGGCAGCTCAAAACCTCGGAATCAATCCGGGTTCTACCCTCCTTCATCCCGCATCAGTACGCACATCCTTGCGCACACGATTTAGGCGCGGGTCGGCATAACGTGGCACAGGCTGGCACAAAGGCGGCGAATGAACGCCTCGCGGAAGAGACTGGTTTCGAACCGGTTAGGCACGACCTGGCACCGATTGGCACGGCAGGACATGTACATAAAAATGGCTCGAGCGGTAGGATTCGAACCTACGGGGAAGCAGCTCAGGATCAATACCTTACAAAACTCTACTCACTACTATCCTCACTCGATGCAGGAAACTTGTATCAGGTGGCCCGAATCGTTGCCGGATGGAAGGCTCTGCCCGAAGATATAAAAACGGCTGTCCTGGCAATCATCGGGGTGCGAGGAAAGGCGACCAATGGAGAAAAGCGTTCCATCCCGGTTGATTTGTGAGCCCTTTTCTTGCCGCTTATGATTGGGGCTCCCTTGGCAACCCCGCCGAATCCGTATACAGCATGGTCGATGACCACACCGCGATGTCGGGTCTTTTGCGGGAGGTCGGCAGACCTAGCGTTCAATTAAGCCGCGCCTTCTCGCTAGGATTTTCCCCCTTGTCTGGAGCAAAGCTCGCAGCACATTGCTAATCTCACCAACCGCCTCGGGCGACCATCCCGCGATGTCCTCGTCCGTGGCTTGCCTTAATCGTATTCCTGATTGTGTGATAACCGCAACTCCCCCGCAGTAGGTAGTGAAGCATGCTTAGACCCGAAAATGGCATCCCTCATCACCGATACAGACAAAACACTGATCTCTTTCAGGGAAACCCGGCTGCTATCCAGTGCGGCGATCTGCAATGATTGCCGCTTATGGGCAATGGATGGTCCCCGGCAGCGTTCAAAGCAAAATGGGCAAAGTTTTCTGGCAAGGAAAGCTCGGCGTATCAGGAACATTTTAACGACCTATGCCGGATGCTCGGGCATCCAACGCCAATCGAGGCCGATCCCACCGGCAGAGATTCATTTTGTTTCCAGAGGCGCGTCGTGAAGGACGTTGAGCTTTTCACTTTCGACGACGCCGGGTGCGTTGTTGAAAATCCAGGCGATGAGCGAGGTTTCGCCGACGTGTGGAAAAAGGATTGTTTCGGATGGGAATACAAAGGGCCGGGCGAAGACCTGGAAAAAGCCTACAAGCAACTTCTCCGATATCGCGAATCGCTGCTCAACCCGCCATTGCTGGTCGTCTGCGATTTCAGGCATATCGTTATTCGCACCAACTTCAACGGGGCGGTGCAGGAAACCTACGAATTTACAAATGCCCAACTTGATTCCCCGGAGGCATTGCGCGTGCTTCGCGCCATGCTCACTGACCCAGGGAAGCTGCGCCCGCAAATAACGACGGCGGAAGTCACAAAAAAACTCGCTCAACAAATCGCCAAAATCGCCGTTTCATTACAAAAGCGGGAATCCATCGAACTGACGGACGCGAAGACTCGAAAACAACACCACGTCGCCCAAGACAAAAATCTCCGCGTTGCTCGATTTCTTAATCGCTTGGTCTTCTGCTTCTTTGCAGAGAATACTGGATTGCTTCCGCCAAACATCTTCGCCGAAATCTGCCATATCGGGCTCGATGATCCGCAACGTTTTGCGGAAACATTGGAAGACCTATTTCGCTGCATGGCAAAAGGGGGGCGTTTTGGTTCTCACAAAATCCGCTACTTCAACGGCCATCTTTTTAAAGACGCCACGGTTTTTGAACTCACACCCGATGAAATCCGCGCCCTTGCGATTGCCGCCGACCATGATTGGCAGAACATCGAGCCTAGCATCATGGGCAATCTGTTCGAGCGCGGCCTTGACCCAAGCCAAAGAACTCCCCTTGGTGCGCATCACACCAGCGAGGAAGACATCAAGACGCTTGTGGAACCTGTCCTCATGGCTCCCATTCGGCGCGAGTGGTCCTCACTCCAACGCGAACTGGCCCCTGCCATTTTGAAAGGAAAAGGAACAAACGCACAGCGGAGAAAATTGGTATGCTTCCAGGACAGACTTTCGACTGTGACGGTGCTCGATCCCGCCTGCGGGAGTGGAAATTTCCTTTATGTCTCATTGCAGCTTTTGCTCGGACTTGAAAAGGAAGTGATCTCTGCCGCCGCTCAACTCGGTGATACCGGGTTTATTCCGAAAGTAAATGTGCAGCAACTCCGCGCAATTGAGATAAACGCTTACGCTTTTGAACTGGCACAAGTTTCAGTGCAAATCGGATATCTACAGTGGCGACGCAACAACGGTTTCGACAACGACCGCACACCCGTCCTGCAAAATCTGACCGGGTTTGAAAACAAAGATGCGTTGCTCAAAGCGACGTATCGCATGAGCCTGAAACCCGAGCAAGAGGAGGAAGAACACAAAGAGGGAGATGAATATCTTAAAGTCTATAGCGAACGCAGTTGGCCGGAGTGCGACGTGATTGTTGGCAACCCACCGTTTCTCGGTGACAAGCTAATGCGGCGCGAGCTTGGGGACAGTTACGTTAAAGAACTCCGCAGAAATTACAGCAGCCATATTCCCGGACAGTCCGATCTTTGCTGCTACTGGTTTGAGAAAGCGCGGGAGCAAATCGAAAATGGCAAATGCAAACGGGCGGGCTTGCTTGCGACACAAGGCATTCGGGGCGGAGCAAACAGGGAAGTGCTTAAGCGCATCAAGAAATCCGGCGATATCTTCTTCGCAGAAAGCGACCGGCCCTGGGTTCTGGAGGGCGCGAACGTTCATGTCAGTATGGTTGGATTTGATGATGGCACAGAAAGAACGCAAATCCTTGATGGCTGCGAAGTCACAATAATTAACGCAAATCTCTCTACAAACGCGGATACGGTAGCCGCATGTCCGATTTCAGAGAATAGAAAGAGGTCCTTTATCGGCGCGGCTGTTCATGGTCCATTCGCGATAAGACCGGATCAAGCTTTAATGTGGTTAAGAGAACCCAATGCAAAAGGTGCGCCAAATAGTGACATCATACGACCATGGGTGAACGCATTATCAATTACAAAACGCGAAGACAGTTTATGGATAATAGATGTCCCGCCAATAGTTGGAGTTAACGACGCGGCGTACTATGAGTCGCCTTTCAAATATCTTACGGAAACTGTACTTCCTGTCCGCCGAAAAAATCGAAGGGTGATGAGAGCCAAAAACTGGTGGCTTCTTGGCGATCCGCAAAAGGCAATGCGTAGGGCTCTGAGAGGATTACCACGCTTCCTCATAACTCCTCGTGTGTCCAAACATCGCATTTTCGTTTGGATTACTCCTGAACGCTTAACAACGGACGCCGCCGTTGCTTTCGCCTGCCATAAGGACTACGACTTTGGAATATTACAGTCACGGTTTCACGAGGTATGGGCATTAAAACTCGGGACTCGCTTGGAAACACGCCCACGTTATACTCCAAGCACTTGCTTCGAGACCTTCCCCTTTCCCCGCCCGAGGCATACGCAGGAAACCGCAATCGCTGCCGCCGCGAAGGAATTGAATGACCTACGCGAACGGTGGCTCAATCCACCGGAATGGACGAGAACCCGTGCGCTGGAATTCCCCGGCTCCGTATGCGGCCCATGGGCGCGTTATGTAAGAAAAACCACAGTGAACCCGCAAACGGGTATTGGTACGGTACGTTACCCACGCATTGAGCCCCGCGATGCCGATTGCGAATCCAAACTCAGAAAACGGACGCTCACCAATCTCTACAACGAACGCCCCGCATGGTTGGATTTGGCGCATAAGAAACTGGATGCCGCTGTTGCCGCCGCATATGGATTCCACAACGACTTGAGCGATGGGGAAATCCTCAAAAAGTTGCTTGCACTTAATTTGGAACGCGCGGCGGAGGAAACAAAGGGAGAATTAGTCAAGCAGGCAAACTCCAGCGCAATACGGCGGGACAAAATGTTACAGAGCGTGTTTCAGGCAAAAAAGAACGGCCGGAACGGAATTTCAAGAAAGCCGACCAAGACCGTTAGCCGGGTGCCATGCAGTGTTATTCAGGTAATAAACGGAAATTCACGGGGTGGGATTAAGCCGAGCAAGAAAGCAGCCAATTTCGCAAATCGCCCGATAGTTGGCACTATAAAGGCTAAATAGGATGAGGGGATGGGTACCTTTGGAGAAGTATTTGCCAGAGGTCGCCTTCCCCGCCAATGTTCTTGGGCATAACGGGCTAGATAAACAGCCCCGCGATCTGAACGAGCAGATTGATAAGGAAAAGCACCAGAGGAGGCCCCAAAATGGCAGCCCCCGCCATTACGCTCAGCGCAATGAAAAATCTCCTTTAGCACAAGGTCACAATAGGGCGGATCGAATTCGCACTCAACGGGAAAAGGGCGCGCGTAAAGCGGGTTGTGGCCTGGGTGAAAGCGGGGAGTGCCGTTTAGTGGCGCGGAGTCGGTGCGGGCCTTGTTTTAACGCCTCCAGGTCAATGATTCCAGCTTTGGGGATCAAGTGGCAGGGAGTTGAGTTGCTGCCGGTAGGAACGCCAGTGGGGCATGTGGCGGTCCAGAATGGCGATGAACTTCTCGTTGTGGCGGCGTTCGATGAGATGGGAAAGCTCGTGGAGGATGATGTATTCCAAGCATTCCTCAGGTTTTTTC
>Ga0118677_10010402_pt1 | contig 14241 bp, 14 predicted proteins | sample AliMusrvi5mmetaG_FD_86154 | JGI IMG/M metagenome (GOLD analysis project Ga0118677, IMG submission 86154) | reverse complement strand
CAGGCCTGCCGGGCGGGGTTTGTTTTAGAAGCCCGGCCGGGCACGGAGCGGGTCGGGAGATGGCGTTTCAGTCAGTCGGCGGGGCCTGGTGTGCCTGGAGCCGGGCTTTGACCCACTCGGGAAAGAACTGCTCGTCGAAGATTTCGTGGGCCTCGACGAACTCCGGGTGGCCGAATTGGCTTCCGGCTTTCACCAGCAGGTCGATCCCCTCGGGGAATCCCGCGATGCATGCGGCGGAGAACGGGGTCATGACGAGAAAATGACTGTCGTGCGGATTGAGGTGCGGGCATGTGCGGGCAAACTGCACAGGAAGTTTCCTGTGCCCATCCCAATTGGGGTCGGCCCCGTGGTCGAGAAGCCATGCGGCGGCGGGCGCGTCCCGGTGGAGGATACGCTCGATGAGGAGCGTCGTGCCGTTCGGGGTGACGGCGTCGATCTGGATACCCTTGTCGAATTCGGCCTGCGCTCCTTCGAAGTCGCCGGCGCGCACCATTTGCCGGAACGCCCCGTGATCCCTTGCGCCTGCGGCCAGCAGGCGGGAGCGGATTTCGTGGAGGTCGGCAAGGCTGGCCAGCCTCCGGACAAAAGCTTCCTCGTCCCCGCCGTCGCGCGTGGCGAACAGGCGGAAAGATTCGAGAAGCTCTCCCGCTGCCTTGCGGGCTGCGGTTGCGAGCGCATCGAGGGGCAACTCGCCTTTGCTGTCCAACTCGTTCGGGTCGGCACCTTCCGCGATGGCCGCTGCCGCGACAACCACCAAACCGTCCCGCGCCGCCCATTGCAGCCGGAGCGTTGCCGGGAATACGACGATCCCCTCAAGGTGCCGAAGGATGGTTGCGCCGCTGGGTGGATAGGAAAAATCGGCGGGTTTCTCGAAGATCAGAAACTCTTCGCCTCTGAACTCTCCCGCGCGCACCTCGTAAATCGAGATGTGTTCCCGCTTCCGGCGACGGTCATAAAAACGGATCCGGAGCAACTCCGCTCCATTACGGTTGCATGTTCCTGCGATATATTCCTCTGCGGGAGCCTCCCCATGAATGTGATCGCGTGCCGAAGTGAGGCAGAGGGGGAGTTGTTCGGGTGCGATGAGATGTGTTTTCATATGCGTTCAAATAGGGATTGGATGGCGGCCCGCGCCAAAATTCTTCGGCGGTTTCAGCCTGTCTATCGGGTAAAAATCCGTTGGCGCACGCGCGGCGAAATCGCATTACGCCTCGCCGCTTTGGTTGTCCGCAGGGGGTTCCGTTTTCTCCAACCGGAGGATCGCGCGGATCGCGTCCGGCGTTTCGGCTTCAGTGAGCTTATTTGCGCCGGAAAATGTTTTTTCGATCCGTTCCTTGAAGAATGCGTGCCACTCGGGATCGCCCTCGACGTCCTTGAGCATTTCCTCCCAAGTCACCCTATTTGAATAGACGGCGAGGATCTCCTCCGCCGTGCGAAAGCGGTAAGGGATCCTTTCGTTGAGGATGGCGCGGACCCCCAGATAGTTCGTGATCCCCTCTCCCAGACGGTGGAGTGAACCCGCGACGTCGGGATCAGGCGATGTGATTTCCTGGTGGCATCTGCCCACCAGCCCGACCCCGACCCGGTCGGCTTTCGTGCAGAGGGCCTCGATCAATTCCAGCGCGTTGGGCTCTGGCGGAAGGCAGGCTCGAACCTGGTCGGGATCGTTGGAGCGAATGGCATTCTGGAGCTCTTTCGGGATACGTGGTGCTTTCATGTGTGTTTTTCTCGGTTTGTTGGTTTTGATGCCGGGGCGAGCCGGGCGGCTGCCAATGCGATTTGCAGGGCGGATTTTTCCCCATCTGCCGCGCGGATCTCCTCCCTGCGGATCCATGTCTTGAGGCTCATGTGAAAGTTTCTGTGCGTGGGCTTGGAATCGATGGCCGCACGGGCCACGGCGCGCTCCCACGGGTTCGCCGAAGCTTGGAAATGTTTCAGGTTGCGGCAAAGGCAGCCCGGGTTCGCGGAGGTTCCGGCGGCAACGCGCATGAGTTCACTCCCGCAGCGCAGGATGGCGTAGCGTCCAGGCGGATAGTCGAATATTTTCCTTCTCCACACTTCCTCCGGATCTTCGGGGATGCCGATGGGGATGGCAGGTTGCGTCTCCTGCACGCAGGCGAGTAATTCGTCTGCGATCCCCTTCCAGAAGGTGTTGTCGCCACACAGCGCACGCGCATGGAGGATCCCCCATTCCGGCACGGGCAGCCCCTCGGGCCGGGCCGAGATTTGCACGAGGTGCGCGAGGAATTCAGAGAACGGGGCGTCCGCCAGAAGATGGCGGTTCGGGTCGAGGGCGTAGATAAACGTGCGCGCTTGGATTGCGGTGGGAGAGAGATTGTTCATTTGAGTTGGAGTGAGGATCGGAGCCGGCGGATGGCTTCGGGATTGGTGCCAAGCTTGAGTGCGCGTTGGAGGAAGCCCGAAACGCGCACCCCTTTTTTGCTGATCGGATCGGGGTCCGCGCCTGCGGCGACGAGGGTCTTAATGGCGGCGATCCTGCTGCCTTTCCCTGCGACCATGGCAAAGACCGCGCTGTAAAGCGGCGTGTGCCCGAGCTTGTTCCGGCTTTCCATGGGCACTGCGGAGAGGGCGCGGACGGCGGCGGGACGGCCCATGGCCGCCGCCGCGTGCAGGGCGGTGTTTCCCATCGCATCGACCTGGCCCGGATTTGCCCCTTTTTGCAGGAACCGAAAAAACAGGCTTGGGGGAGCGCCCATCCCCAGGGAGACAACAAGCGCAGGCTCGCCGATCAGGGATTTGCTCCCGGGATTCGCGCCGGCATCCAAAAACCACCGGGCTGCCTGCCACCTTCTCCAGTAGAGAGCAGCAAGAAGCGGGGTTTCGCCATCGTGATCCTTTTCGTCGATGGGCATCGACTTCAGCAAACCGAAGAGTTCGGCCCGGCCGGACCGGGCGAGCACATGCGCCAACGAGCACCACTCGAATCTCCGGTGGAGGGTTTTGTCGGCGAGGGCCGGATCGGCTTTGGTAATCAGGGGGAGGATCTCCACCGGACGGGACGCGCCACGCTCCTCGATTTCCTCAAGAAGTTGGCGGCTGATGGAATTCGGTGTGCGGTAATCGGGGTTACTCCTGCCGGCCTGCTCCGGCCAGAGGATTTCCAGGCAGCAAAGCGTCCACAGGATCAGGGCCCCTTCCACGGAGCCGGGATCGAGGTGGTGCCGGAATGTGGATGCGACCGACTCGAGGATCTCGTTGTAGGCGAGGTGCCGGGTTTTTTCCAATTCCTTGGGAAAGTCTCTCGCGTTCCAGTAGCTGCCGCTGCCATATCCGAAACTGTGCCGGACGAACTCCCACAATTCGTATTCACGGCTCCAACAGCGCATGACGTGGACGCTCCCCAAATTCCGCCGCATGACCCGAGCGATTTTCTCCCAGCAATGGCGGGTCGCCGGCGAGCAGCGGCACGATTTCAACAAATCCTCGATCTCCTCCAAGGCCGACTCTGGAATGTCGCGCGAGGCCCCGTAGGCCGCCAGCATCCTCCAGATCCGATCGCGGGCAAAGTCACGAAAGTCGCCCTCGAAAAGATGGCGGTCCGGATCGAGCGCCCAGAGGCAGCGCATCACGAACCGGAGGTCCGAGTCGGTTTGCGGTTGTTGGAAAAGCGTATCTTTCATGGTCGGTTTTTGTGTGAGTTTGTGAGGAAGTCGCCGAACGCCTCGAAGGCCGACTTGGTTTCTTCGTGGACCGAAGGGAGTTCATGGATGTGCGCCTCGGTCATGGATTTTTCCTCGGCTTCGTCCATGAGGGCGTATTCCAGCTCCACGTATTTGGAATGCCAGGCTGCGACAGGTTTCGGGATCACTGCCGGACGGAGTCCGGGGACATCCTGCGAGGCGATTTCATAGAGGCGCAGGCGTTCGCCGCCTTCATCGAGTTCCAATGCGAGGCGGTCGATGTAGCCCAGCACCCGGGACAAGCCCCGTTCGATGTTGTCACGGTAGCGCATGGATTCCCAGCGTGCGGCGTTCAGCAATAGATGAGCCCTTTTCTTTTCGGGCTCTCTGGCCGAGAGGTCAGCGGACTTTTGAATCTCCCGGAGCCACGCCTCTGCGCGGCGGAGCGAGGATGCGAGCCGTTTCGGGATCTCGAGGATTTCAGGTGGCCCTTCGCCCGTCGGAAACGGGGACGGAATTTCGATGCCGGATTGAACGACATCCGCATAGAAGCTCTTCGCTTCGGGATCCCGTCCCTCCGGCTCGTCCCAATCCGCATCATTGCGCAGGATCCGATCCTTATCGATGAGCTGGACTTTATAGGCCGGAAACGTGTCCTGAATTTCCATTTCGAACATGTAGCCGGGATCGGGGAGGCCCGACGCGGCGAGATCGATGTCCGACCTCGGGTTCCATGCGGCCCGTCGCACGATCGATCCGAAAGCCAGAACTTTCGCGTCAGGGTGACGGCACCGGATCCACTCCGCGATCCGGCAGGCCTCCTCCCAGGCTTTCAAGCGGGGCGTCTCGTCCGATGGCACTCTGGCCAACGGGTCGTAGTTCGCGGTTTGAGGTGGTTTCATTGGGGTGCTGGTTTGTTTGGTGTCTCCATTCCCAATAGCGGCGGCCCATTGTTCCGCGCCAAAAATTGTTCGTCCAGAATCCGGGTTCCGGACGGTGCCACTGGATTATATGGAGGGACAGCGGCGAGGAATCGGTATCTCGGGCAACAAAAGGCATGAACGCATACCAAACAATCTGTTGACGGTTTGTTCAGTATAGGAAACAATATTGCGATGTCTGAAATTGCCGATGCCGTTGTGGCCGAGTGGCTGGAGGAAGTCACTCTGCCGGATCTTGTCGAGCGGGATGCCCTTCATCCGCCGTACGCGGAGTTTTCCCAGATTCTGGCGGTGGTGGGCCCGAGGCGGGCGGGCAAGACGTTTTATTTTTTCCAGCTGATCAAGGACCTGATCCGCGCGGGGGCGAAGAAGTCCGACGTGCTTTTTGTGGATTTCGAGGATTACCGTTTGGCGGAGATTCGCGACGACCCCATGGGTGAGCTGCTCGAGGCGTTTCACCGGCTGACCGGCCACCTCCCGAAGTATGTTTTTCTGGATGAGATCCAGCAGTTGCCCGATTGGAGCCGGGTGGTCCGCACCCTGCACAACCGCAGGACCCTGCGGGTTGCGATCAGCGGGAGCAATTCCCACTTGCTCGGGCGGGAGGTGGCCACGGAGCTGCGAGGGCGCTGCCTGGAGTGCCGGATCCTGCCATTCTCCTTTTCGGAGTTTTTGAGGCTGAAGAAATTGAAGTTCTCTCGGGCGCAAATGCATACGGTGGCGCGCGGGAGCCTGCTGGCGGCATTTCAGGATTTCCTTTTCCACGGAGGCTTTCCCGATGTCGCGGCCAGCGGTTCCCCGATGCACCGGCGGCAGATTCTCCAGGGTTACTTCGAGACGATCTACTACAAGGACATCATCGAGCGGCACGACATCCGGGCAAAGGAAACCCTCGGGGCGCTGATGCGGCATGCCGTGGACCAGGCGGGCGACCTCTTTTCCATCTCCGCGTTCAGCCAGACCCTCAAAGCGCGGGGGCTGGATGCCAGCAAGCGGACGCTCTCCAACTATCTCGGATACCTCGAGGACGCGTTTTTTGTCATCCCCTCGGAAAAATTTGCGTTCTCCCAGCGGCAGCGGACGGCCAACCCGGTCAAATGCTACCTTTTTGACACGGGGTTCAAGCAGCTGGGTGTCTCGTTTTCCGAGAACCGGGGGAAGCTGCTCGAAAACTTGGTCGCCATCGAGCTGCGGCGGCGGGGCAGCGAATTTTTCTACTACCGCGACCGGGTCGAATGCGATTTCGTCGTGGCGGATTCCGGGCGGCCGGTCTCCTGCATCCAGGTCTGCTGGGAGTTGAACGAAAAAAATCTCGGCAGGGAACTCGCGGGATTGCGCGCCGCCAGCGAGCGTCTGGGAACAAAGACCAACTTCGTTCTCACCTACGACCAATCCGGCGAGGAATCAGGGACCCAGCTCATCCCCGTATGGCGATGGCTTCTTGGCTGGTAGCGCCGTCCTTTGGACAAACGAAATTGTCTCATTTGTCTCGGCCTCCCTTTGCTGGGAAAATCACCGGATATTCCGGATTCGGAGAAACCGGAAAAAGTCCCACGGGTAGATCCCGTGGTCGCCGTCATCCATGAGCAACACCCCTTTGCAGAACATGAACTGCTCCCAGAAGGCTTTGAGTTCCTCAGGCATGGCGGCGAGGATTTCCTTCTGAGGGATGTGAGGGAATGGTTCGAGAATGATGGGAAGCGTCTCCCACCAGGAAAGTTTCGCGCTCATGGGGAATCCTTGCTCTCGGCCCTGAGCATCCGGCCCGCGCCGTTCCAGACGGCCGTCCAGTCGCCGGGCCCCCGCCATTTGAGGAAGATGTGATGCAGTGGCTCTCCCGGCTGCGATTGGCCGGGGTTGAAACAGACGGTTTCTCCAACCTGCCAGATCCAGGAGCCGCCTTTGGCGGTCGGGGCCTGATGGATATGGCCGTGCAGGGAAAAATCCGGCTTGGCCGCCTCGATCATCCTTCGGGCGAAGTCGGCTTCCGGTGCCTCGTAGGTCGCGCAGAGCGGTGTCTCTCCGGGCGGTTCGTGGTTGAGCACGATCCAGGGAACACCCTCTTCCTCTTTGATCTTCCTTCCGGAGCGCAGCAGGTTTTTCGCGAAGTCCAGATAGGTTGTCCGGTAGCCGTCGACGACAAGGTCACCACCGTGGACCGGCCACGGCAGGGTCGTGACCGCGATCCCTCCGTCGGCGGTTTCGAGGAGCCGGGATTCTCCGTCCGTGACGAAGGATTTTGTGGACGGGTTTTCGCGCATCCAAAAAGGCGAGGCACCTGACATAGGCGTGCCGTCGCCGTTGAAAAAGTCGTGGTTCCCGCTGCACCAGGCGAAAGACTTCCCGGATTTCAGGAAGGTGTCTTTCCACCGCAGCGCGCCGGATTTTTGTTCGGTGAAGCCGGTGTTGGAAAAAATGTCGAGCAGGTCGCCCGCCACGAGCAGCGCGTCGTGTTCGGGGGCTTTGTCCAGGAGCCAGAGAAGCTTTTTGCCATCTCTGTGGAGGTCGGATGTCAGGAGGATCCGCATGTTGGTATCATGTGAGTAAATCAGGCCGCGTCTTGAACCGGCTCCCCGACCCAGCGGATTTGCCTGCTCTCCGTGTCGTAAATGATGCCGCGAAACCGGCCGTAATCGGCCCCGACGTTCAGGCTGGTGATCCCGTGGAGCACCCGCTCGCGCACCGGCATGTGGGTGTGGCCGCACATGAGGAATTCTACAGAAGCCGCACGTTTTTGGATTTCTTTTCCGATCAGGGAGTTTCCCGAGTAAGCGGATAGAATATCTTCCTCGCTCCCTCGCAGCGGGTGCCCGTTGAGCTCGCGCCATGGGCAGGTATGGACGGCCACCAGCAGCCGTTTGTCCGATGCGATCGCCTCATCCATGCGGGAGGCGATGCCCGCCGCCTGTTCTTTTGCCTCAGCCCGCACGCGCGTGCCGCAGTTCGGGATGAAACGAAAATCATTCCAGAAGAGCCCGTTCATGCCGCCCGAGAGGTAGATGTCGTCGGTGACCAGTTTCCCGCGCACGCGGAGATCGGGCTCGGCGAGGCCGAGGTCGAAATGCCCGTAACCGCCGACGATGGCAAGGTCTCCAACAACCAAGTTTTCAAGATCGAGCAGCACGGCTCCGACATCGCGGGCCGGTTCGCGCCAGTAACGGGTGACGACTTGGTCGAGGCTGGAAAATTGCGCGTGCCCCGTGCTGCCGAGCCAGAAATCGTGGTTTCCGAGCGTGATGGCGAGGAGGCGCTCGCCGACGGCGTTGCGGAGGGCCACAAGATGGCGGGCGGATTGAGCCGGCGTGCCGATGTCGCCGGCGACAACGACCACCTCCGGGTTTTCCATTTCTACCATCCCGGCAAAAACGTCGAATGCCGTGCGCCCCGTGCGCTGGCTCCGCGAGGGGATATTGAGGTGAAGGTCGGCGGTGAAGAGGATTTTCATTGGGTGCTTTCTATAAACGCAACGCAGCTCAAGATTATTCCATGAGCCTTTCCGGCCAGGTTTGCAGAAATCGCAATTCCTTTCCGTCCCATTCAAAAAAGCGCGCACCAACCCGGATTGATGATGTGTCGGCAGATCAGTTCCTTGGTCGAAATGATGTTGAGCGGCAAGATGCGGGATTGCCCGAGCACGAGGTCGTCTGCCATGTGATGGTGCCCGCAACAGACGAATGCCGGCCGAATCGCCGAGGTGATCTCGGCTTCCGGGCGACGCTCGTAAATCTGGCGGATATGCTCGGGTTTGGCCGGCCAGTCGTGAAGCAGAAGGAGGTTTGGAGCGAAGTCCAGCGACTTGAGAAGCTCGACCTCAAACTCCTTGTAATAGGTCAGCCTGCTGCGGCTGATTTTGTTTGTTTCCGTCAGGTGGACCATTTCCGGCCAGGTTTCTGCCGGGGGTCTCTTCATGGTCCTCGCCTCCAGAGCCGTCATGAACTCCATTTCTTGAGGGTGATAGATCCCGCTCAGCCCGGCAACCCGGAGGCCGGGGACTTTGTGGGCGAGTTCGCCTGCGTCGATGTAATCCAGTTTGAAGGAGAAATACGAGGCGTCCCAGTTCCGCAGCCGGTTGAACGGTTCGTGGTTTCCGGCGATCGCCGAGATCGGCCAGCGCCAGGATTTCCATGCGGCGCGGATCTTCGGCGAATCCTCGGGCTTCCGGTATTTTTTCGGCCCGGTGAGGAACCCCCAGTCCGGCTCGTCGAGGAAGAGGCCGAGGTCGCCGACCGAGAATACTTGGGCAATCGGTCGGCCGAGTTCGTTCTCGACACGGATCAGCCCTTCGACCGCGAGGCCGATTTGGTGGTGGCCGTCACCGGTAACGGCGATGAGGCTCATATCAACGGGATTTGTTTGATGATCGGCAGCCGCCCGACATTCGGGATGGCGTGCCAGGTCGCCGTTCGGGCGGCCAAGTCGAGAACAATGTGGTTCGGGATTTTCGATTGCAAGGCGCGGCCTATCACAGGGTAGCCGGGGTTGAAGCACCATGTTTCGTCCAGTTGGCCCGCAAAACCTCCCTTGTAGGGCTGGCCATGGATGTGGCCCGAGACGACAAAGTTCGGGCGGTATTCCCGGATTCTGTAGAACAACTCTGGATCGCCAGATGGTCCGCCGACGGCCGTATCTGCCGGCGGTTCGTGGTGGAGGACGACCCAGGGCGCGCGGGAGGAAAACCGGAGCCGTTGCCCTTCTTGCCAGAGGGCGTCGCCCACCTTGTCTCCGTGGAGCCAGTGGTTGAAGGGGATTGTCGTCACGATCACCGGGCCGCCCGGTGTTTGGGCGAGCGAGGTTCGCGCGTCGGTCACCAAACCCGGCCTCTCCAGGCAATCCATCCAATGCTTTGCCTGGAGTATTTTTGCTGCGGCCGCGCGTTTTTCGTCCGGCAAATCCGCCATTCCTTCCGGATCAAATGATCCCCCCGGTTCGTTCCCGTCGTGGTTGCCGCTGCAAACCGCGAGATTCCCCGGAAACCTCGCGCACCAGCCCGAGAGCCCGATCATCTGCGGCAGGAGCCCGCCCGGCCTGAACCCGTCCAGCAGATCCCCAGCGATCACGGTCAGGTCCGCTTTTTGGGCGGCGAGCCAATGATACCAGTCTTCCCGGTAATGGAGGTCGGCAATAAGCAGGATGCGCATTTGTTAGTCTTTGGGCCCGCACAGGGCGATCACCTTCAACTCTTGCCATCCATCTTCTGGAATGGGATCGCGGACACTCGTTGTTTTCATGGTTGAATACGTTTGATTACCCTCCAATAAGGAAACAAACGAGGCGCGCGCCAAAAACTTCTCCGTGCAGTTTTCCGCTGGCGCACAGATCCGCCTTGCTGCTCCTTACGCTGGCGCAAGCGTGCTTCCCCATCGACTACCGAGCCTGCCGGGCCATTGAATGCTCTTTCGCATATCAAAAGGCACATGAGCATTGTCCCCCCCAAAAAAACAAGCTTGCCCCGAAAAAAAACGGAAACCCTTCGCCACACGGAACAATTTGAAAGTTCCTCCCTAGCCGTGGGAGGGGGGCGCGGGGGGAGGCGAGGGCAATGACTCGCCTCTCACCGAAGAAAAACGGTCACTGAAACACCAACACCACCCGGCCACCGGACCTTCAGAAACCCGGCCCGGGCGGCGGCGAATGGTCCGGCTGGTCTTTAAAGATCGGAAATCCCTCCGGCCCGTTCCATTTTTTGATGGATTCGCGCTCGTGGATGATGGAATCCAAGATGATCTCCTCCAAAAACCGGCACCCCTGCTGGCACCGGATCGCCGCTTCTATCCGTTCTTCGGCCAAGCGCAAAAACGTGTCCCTCAGGTAAACCGGCACTCGGGCGCCGGTCTGGCTGATCATCTGCCGGTAGTCTTCCCTCGTGAGCTTCGGCAGCGCGATGACCTCCGCCCGGAACCGGTTGGTGAGTTCCTGCGGGAGCGTCTCGCTCAAGTCTCCGAGGGAGACGGGGAGACAAGGAGATGAATGGCCTGAAAACCCGATCGGCGTTTTCGATCTTTCCTCCCAAATCCCCTGAAACGCGCCGGCACCAATGATGAAGGTTTTGTTTGCGAGCACGTCACGTGCCGCATCGAGATGGTTTTTGCAGATGGCATCCCCATCGCCGTCGCAGAGGCCTTCCGGGATGCCGCAATCCAAGAGCTTGAAAATCTCGGTCCGCAGAAATGTCTCCCAGCTCGTGTGCCCGCAAAGCTTGTCTATCTCGTCGAGAAACAAAACCACGCCATCGCATTTGCTGTGTTTTTGCAGGAACCCCACGATGAGCGGCCACGTGGTTTTGGCACCGCGCCGGGTGCACCCGAGGAGGATCCACTCGCCCACGGTGAGCGAAAGAAACGTCGCGCCGAGCTTTTTCGCCACCGCGCCGGCGAGGAATGTTTTGCCCGAGCCGCTCGGCCCGACCAAGAGCGTGTTGCTCCGGGGCCGGACAGGCAACGTTTGCCGCCGGGCGATGAAGCTGGCGCCCGCCACGGCCAGCAACCTTTCGTAAGCCGCGCGCTGGTGGCCGAGGATCATGTTTGAGCCAGTAGAGGAAGGAACATGATCCGGCCCGTTTGTGTTTGGTGGTGTGTCCATTGGGGAGTAAACCGGGAGCTGAAGAATTCCCTTCAGCTCCCGGTTGCTACGCTTATTCTCCGCTCTTGAGGCTGGCCCGGATCAGGGCGACCGTTTCCGGCGCCATGACCTTCTCGAGGCATTGCCATTCCTCCTCCTTGCTCAATTCCCGAACCGCGCTTTCCAGCGGGCACAGAGCGTTCACTTCCTCGCGAGCCATTTTTGCGAAAAGCGAACTCATCGGGGTTGGATTCCGTCCCATACGCAGGCCGTAGGCCGGGTATTTGGCGCCTTTGGGCTGCGTTTTCTCCACGCAGACGAGCACGCCCTTTTCCGGGTGCAAGGGATCGCCGACGAGTTGGCCGTTCTCATCGCGGTCTTTCGTGAGCTGCCAGAGCTGGTAACCCAGTCCCGGTGCACCGCCGCGCGATCCGTCATAGCCCGAGCCCATAAAGAGACGGGCGACGGTTTGGCCCTCCTCTTCGAGCAATGCCCAGAAGACGCACATGGGATCCGTGAGGAGCCTCACGCCGGTCTTGTTGGCTTTGCTGTAGAGCGATTCCGGTTTGTGTTCCCTGGCCCACGAGTAGGCCTGGTCGAACACGCTTTTGGCTTTTGTGCGAAGGTTCTTAGGATGCGCGAATCGCCCGCCCTCAAAGTTGAGGACGTGGATGCACATCATCCAGGAATGGATGCTCTGCTTGAGTGCCGGCACGATCCGGAACCATGTCTGACCGACCGGGAATCTGAGCCGCCGCGCCGCATACTCCGGTTTTAGGACATGGTCCTGGTAGTTGGATTCCTTGGGCTTCGTCCAAGGCGTTGTTTCGTTGCTGTTGTTCTCGTCCGGGGACGAGAATTCGATGTGGTTGCTCATGTTGTGTTTTTGGTTTGGTTTTTGTGAAAGAAACGGCGAGAGCCGCTTCCGGTGTGTGTCACGGGCATGGCGCTCGCCAGACCGATTCACTTCATCTCCGACAGCTAGGGAATCCGAACCGAATCTGATCCCAAAACCGCCTTCAATTACTCTCTGCCTTTTTTTTTCGTACAGCCGAGCCTCCCGAAAGGGAGGCTCCGTGCCCGCGTCCCTCTTCGCTATCTGGCAACACCAGTCTGGTGTTGCCCAAAAAGAATGGTGGCAGGATCAGCCGATTTGGATCCGCCACCCATTTATTGCCTTACGGATACTCCGGAACAGTTTCCGGCGCGCTCGAGCAGGTGGCTTTTTGAAACTGAATGAAGTAGCTGAAATCTTTGCGGCCGACTGACCTCGGCCTGCGGCGGGGCTTAGGAACATAACCTATTGCCTTTTTCACTCTGCATTCCTGGAGGTGGAAGTAGCGATCGAGCCTGCGCAGGAAAGCGGTTTCGTAAGGCCACTTGCGCAGTTGGCCAGCCCATGCGAACCAGCACCTCATTGCGGGTTTTCGGCGATCCGTCCATCCCTTGCCGAATGCGGATGCCATGACCTTGCCGCGAAAAAGCTGCAGGATGCATTTACGGGGGCCGCCGCGCGATACGGCCTTGTTGTACATCTCGATGGTTTGGTCGGCCATGATGCGGATCTTGTCCATCTGCATCTTGATCGACTTGGATCTCAGTCGGGCTTTCATATCGTAGCGAAACTGGAAACCCAAGAAGCCGATCCAAGGAAATTCCCCGGCTTCAATGTCGCTTCCCCAAGCGTATGGCGATTTTGATTTCGATTCCCAGAACTGCTTTTTTTGCGGCCCAACGTATGGTTCAGGGCGCTCCGGCGGGTGAGTAGGCAGGCGCAGTTCGCGGAGGGCGCAAAGGTAGGCCGAGTAAGCGCTTTCGCATGTGTCCCTGTCTGTCGTGACAATGAGCGAGTCATCGCAGTAGCGCCTGTAGTGGATCGGCTTTCCGCCTGTTTTTGAGCAGGCTTCTATTGCGCGATCAGCCCGGTCGAGAACGATGTTTAGCAGCAAGCCGGAGAGAGATCCTCCCTGCGGGATCCCGATTCTCTCAGCCAGCGGGCAAGCATGTATCTGCAGCAGCTCCTTGCTCAGCCACTTTTCGTGGGCTTCGGGACAGACCGGCAGGACGGACTGAGGGAACGAGTAGCAACGCAGATACGCCTCGACGATCACGTGAATGATCGGATCAAGCGGGAGTCCCTGATCCGCCATCCGCTGCGATATGTCCGCCAGGGCCCGGCGGATCGTGTCGTGGGGCAGTACGTCGAAGCAGCTTTGTATGTCGGCCTCGGCCACATGCAGCGATTTTCCGTTCCTGGCCGCATTGAACTGCTGGAGCTCTTGTAGCGAGGCCATGGCCGTCCGGTCCTTCGCAATTCGGAACGCCACACTGCTCGGGCTCAAAAACGGGTCGATTCGTTGCGCCAAGTAACGTGAGGCGAGACCAAGGAGGGTGGAATCATGGTAACCGAAGCTCGATACGATACGGATTTTTTGGGGGTTGCGGGGGTCCTGCCTGATCGGGATGATCTCCGGCGGCGCGAAACTGACCGCTTTCTCGCCAAGGATCAGTTGCTGGATCTCGCGGATTTGAGCCTGCAGGTTTGACGCCCATGAGGAAGACTGGTCGCCGCCTTGGATGGCGCGAATCATCCGACAGGAAAAAGCTGCGGACGTTTTCTGGGAGGTTTGCATGCCCTGTCGTCTCCGGGGGCGGCAACCTTTGCATTGGCGTCCGGGCGGGAAAATATCGGGCCCCTCCATGTGAGGTTCCTGTACAAGCCCGGGGCAAATGCTGTTCCAAGTCTTGGCTTTGGCGCGTTTTTCAGTGAGTTCTGTCCGGATGATCACCAGCTGCTTTATGATCTTTCTGGGGCTCAGCCACAAAGCGAGAGACTCAGGTGGAGGGCTCTCAGAGGCGGAGGGGTCCAGCGCGGTGGCACGGTTTGTCGTTTTGCGGGTGTTGGAGGTATCGACCTGGTCGCCTCCAAGATCGGACTGAGACAACCGGCCACGTCCGTTGTGATAATGTGCCGGCGCTGGGAGAGGGCGCGTCTGACCCATCTTCTACAGTTTGAAAAACGGAAGAGTTGAGCATCAACAGGTTAAGTGGCGCCAATAAATCGTTGGCACTACATTTTTCCCTGCGCCGGGTGTCAGGTA
>Ga0118677_10010401_pt1 | contig 14242 bp, 12 predicted proteins | sample AliMusrvi5mmetaG_FD_86154 | JGI IMG/M metagenome (GOLD analysis project Ga0118677, IMG submission 86154) | reverse complement strand
TCTGTGGGCATTGGATTGGGAATTACGGGGCGATACGCCGGAAATCTGGACCTCGCAGGGAGGCAAAAACACGATACGCTCTTATGATGGAGGTCCGATGCCCCAAGCGCATGTGGAGTTTTTGAAAAATGCGAAACCATGGGTTGTTTTAGAAGATAAGGTTTTTGTGCATGGCGGTTTTGACCCCCATGGGGTTGCCTTCAATGAAAAGAGCTTTGAAGAGATCGAGCAGACGCCAATGGATGGCACGGGCTTCGTCGTAATCGCCGGCGACGGCCGCGTCGACCATCTGGCGGACCTGCTTGGGGACGATGTTGGTGGCGACGCTGATGACGCCGTCATGGGTCCACTGCTGCGCATTGCCGCCGTCGTAATTTGCCGTGTAGATTTCTTTCCGGCCCGAATGGGAGGAGACGAACGCTATTTTGCTCCCGGCCATGCCTTTGCTGCCAGTGAGGGTCTCAATGATGTCGTTGGCGAAGGCGTGGGCTTTTTCCTGGGGACCGCCCTCGTAGGTGCGCAGGAGAACATTGCCGCCGGAACGCTCGACGACTTTGCCTTGCAGCGAGCTGCGGCTGGAGGCGCCGTTGACGACCATGGCAGCCTGACCGGGAGCGGTGAAGTTGAAGAAGCCGGAGAGGGCAAGGTCGCTCTGGACAGTTTTGGTCACGAGCGGGCCGTCCGCGCCACTAATGGGAGCGACGGCAAGGGCAATGGAGCCGTTGCCGGCAATGGTGATGGTGGGCGTGGGCGCCGCAGGGGCGTGGCGCGGTGCCAACGTGAGGGCCGCGAGGCATCCTGCGGCCAAAAAAGAGAATTTCCGCAACATAGGTCGAATAGGGTCGAGAATACCCTGCGTTGGAAAAAGATCAAACTCTGAACGGGAAAAAATGCAGGGTGTATTTGTGGAATAATAATAATCACTCCAGAATACCCTGTAGAATTTTTTATTCGTGAGAAGGGTCTTTGCAACGGCGATGGAAAACTTGAAAAAATCTTGCTAAGCAGAGAAGTGGAGAGAGAATTTCGATAAGCAGCCCACGATGACCGTGGGCAAGAAACCCCAGGGGAAATCCCAGGTAATTTACCACTATGCGTCTCTCTTTTTGCCATCTCACGGCTTGCCTCGTTTTCATCGGCATCACGGTCCGCGCCGCCGAGCTGGTCATTCCTGTCATTCCCATCCAAGCAACGGAAACCAAGGAACAGCGTGATGCCCGCATGGCTTGGTGGCGCGAAGCCCGCTTCGGCATGTTCATCCACTGGGGACTCTACGCCGTCCCGGCCGGCACATGGAAAGGCCAGCAAACGCCTATCGCCGGCGAGTGGATCATGCGCACCCTGAAAATCCCCGTCGCCGATTATTCCAGTCTGACGTCCCAATTCAACCCGACTCAATTCGATGCCAATGCCTGGGTCGCCATGGCTAAAAGCACGGGGATGAAATACATCATCGTCACGGCAAAACACCATGATGGTTTCGCCATGTTCAAGTCCAAGGTCGATCCCTACAACATCGTCGATGCCACGCCCTTCAAGCGCGACATCCTCAAGGAGCTCACCGCCGCTTGCCAGAAGCAGGGCCTCAAGCTCGGGTTCTATTATTCGCAGGCGCAGGACTGGCATGCTGCGGGAGGAGCCCCCAAGGAACACTGGGATCCCGCACAAAACGGTAGCAGGGATGATTACCTCAAAAACAAGGTCGTGCCGCAGCTTGATGAGTTGCTGACCAACTACCAGCCATCGCCTGCTCTCATCTGGTTCGACACGCCTTATGAGATGAGCCAGTCCCGGATCAACCTCATCCTGCCGTTACTCGCCAAGCACCCCGATCTCATTTGGAACGACCGCCTTGGCTACAAAGACACGGGTGATTACAAAACGCCCGAGCAGGCCATTCCGATCGGAGGCTATTCCGGCAAGGATTGGGAAACTTGCATGACGATGAACGATACTTGGGGCTACAAATCGTATGATCAGAATTTCAAGTCGTCCGATGGCCTGATCCGTAACCTTGTTGATATTGCCAGCAAGGGGGGGAATTTCCTGCTTAATGTGGGGCCTGATGCAACCGGCATCATTCCGGCCCCGGAGGTCGAACGACTTAAGGCCGTTGGGCAATGGCTGGCGGTGAATGGAGAGGCGATTTACGGAACGGGCTCAACCCCGTTCGGTGATGAAGAGGGCGCGTTGAGCCCCACGAAAAAGGACAATCAGGGCAAGCCCGTATTCATTTATTCATGGAATTGGCGCTGTACTACCAAGCCCGGTAAACTTTTCATTCACATTTTCAGGTGGCCTGCCGCTGCCTTTACGCTTGCCAAAGTTAAGGACAAAATCATCCAAGCTTATATGCTGGCCGATCCGCAGCACAAACCGCTGTCTTTCTCTCAAGACGGTACCGATGTCAGCGTCACACTTCCCGCGAAGAAGCTCGATCCATTCGCGAGTGTTTTGGTTCTGGAGACTTCCGCTGCTCCCGGTCAATGACTTAATCAGATCGGTCTCAGGGGGATCGTGAGGCGAACCGTCTGCGGCGGGGACTCTGAGCAGCGTGAGGAAAAGTTCAGTGTCGGACGCTTGCCGATGGAGTGGGAGTGAGCGGTGGCGGATTAAGTTCCGCTTCGATGGCTTTCAGGAGAGGGGTGGCAGGGGCGTTGGGCGTGCGCCGCATTTGTTCGTGCAGGAGGGCGAGGGCGGAGCTGGTCTTTTTTTCGCGGCGAAGCGCCCCGACGGTGTGCAGCACGCACCGGATTTGGTCGGCGGGGTCTTTGTAGGTCTGCCAGGCTTGGATCCATGAGGATTGCGCGGCGGCGGAATCCCCGGCAGCGGCTTGAAGCAGGCCCAGTTCTTCCCATACGACGCCGCTTTGGAGTGTTTTGGCTTTGGCAAGGAGCGCAGGCTCGGCCTTTGCGCGGCTTTTCGCTATCCAGAGCGGGGCTGCTTCGCGGCAGGCGGCGTATTCGGGCGTCAGGTCGGGGAGCAAGCTTTTGAAAGGGCGGTAGAGAGGGTCGCCGATGAAGGTGGTCATCCACGAAAGGCCGGGCTGCGCAGCGTAGGCGGCTTCGGCAAAGGTGGCACCCGCGAGCAGACGGTCCGTAAAGCGATCCAAGTGGGGTGTGAACGTGAGATAGGGTTCGTAAACATTACCCACCGTGGCAGCGGCTCCCATGAGCAGCAATGGGGCGCACCAGCCTTTAAGCGGCATGCGCAGGGACTCGGCGCTATAGGAATGGATGTGAACCGCCACCGCGCCGGGAAGCAACCGCACGCCCTGGTCCTTGAACGCGCCTTCCGGCGAACTGGAATACCAGCCCAGGTAGAAAGCGGCGCGGGTCATGGGATAATGCTCGGGGAAAAGCGCAGGGTCGGTGTCGAGCACGCACGGTAGGCCGTAGGCGGCGAGGGCGGCGGCGGCGCGACGCATCCACTCATCCCCTTCGGCCATGCCGCGTCCGGGAGGAAGCCCGCGCGAATCGACATAGGCGAATCCTTGCAGGCCTGTCTTTTCGGCTGCGAGGGAGTCGTCGATCATCCGGCGCACGGTTTCGGCGTCCGGCGCATCCAGGCGGCAGACCATCAGGAGCCAGGGGACGGGGATCGGCGAGTAATAGGCAGGATTGGCCCACATGCCGGAAATCTGGCGCGTGGAGAGGCCGAGGGTGGAGAGTTCGGAATCGACAGCAGCCTCACTGTGGTCGAGGAGCGGATTGGCCGCGACCGGCTTGTCGCCTTCATAGTGGGGATCGCCTCCGACTCTCAGCGGAATGCCGCGCATCAAGGCTACGAAGCGGATCCGGCTCGCAACGATGCGACCATGTTCCAGGTCGGCTTCGGTTTTCCACCAGCCATGGGAGTGGAATGCCTGGCGCAGGGGCTCGGCGATGGTGGTGTCGTAGTCCGCGCGGGAAATGAATTCGTCCTGCGTGCAGGACAGGGCGACGAGGTGGTCGAGGGGGATGCCCCGCTTCTCAGCGTAGTATCCGGCGAGTTCGATGGAGGAGGCGTCGCGCTCGTTATAGACAACGACGGTAGCTGCAGCGTCGGGGTCGGGCGTGGCTGCCAAGAGACGCGCTGTGAGGAAGAGGCTCACGCAAAGACGCAAAGACGCGAAGAAGCAGCGGAACCCTTTGTACCTTTGCGTCTTTGCGTGAGGCATAAAACAACTCCGCTTCACAGTTCCAGCCTCAGACCATCGTAGGCGATGCGGACGCCAGACGGGAGCGCAGCTTCGGTTTCTTCGTGGCCGAGTTCGTGGCAAATATGCGTGAACCAGGTTGCGCCGGGGCAAACCTGCCCCGCAAGGACCAGGGCTTCGGCGACGGTCATGTGCGTGGGGTGCTCCCGGTGGCGCAGGGCGTCCACGATGAGGACGTCCACGCCGCGAATGCGCTCCACGACACCAGGGCCAACTTCCTTGCAGTCGCTCAGGTAGGCGACCAAGGGATGTCCGTCGCGTTCCAGCAGGTAGCCAAAGACGGCAGACCTGCCGTGCTTTAATGGCAACGGAGTGAGGGTGGTAGCTCCGATTTGGAATGGTTCAAAGGCCGTAATCTCACGGGGGTCGGGCTTGATGTAGCCGGGGAAGAGGTTTTCACCATTGAAGGCGAATAAGAAAATGCGCTTCAAGTCAGCCAAGGTTTCCGAGGAGGCGTAGATGGGTAGCCAGCGCTCCCCCTCACAAAAGCGGCGCAGGTCGTCGAAGCCCATGATGTGGTCGGTGTGGGCGTGGGTGTAGAGGACGGCGTCGATCCGCCGCACGTTTTCGCGCAGGCATTGGACGCGAAATTCGGGGCCGGTATCAACAACCCAGGCAGCCTCGGGGGTTTCGATGTAGAGGGAGGAGCGGGTGCGCTTGTCGCGGGGGTCGCTGGAGCGACAGACGGGGCAGTCGCAGGCGATCATCGGCACCCCTTGGGACGTTCCAGTGCCGAGAAAAGTGATTTTTAGTCCTCCCATTGTAAAAGCGCGTGTTGAAAATCTCCGCTTACTCTACATAATCCCCGCGTGGCCGCAACGCTCACTTCCCTCCGAATCCGTAACTTGGCGCTGGTCGAAGACCTCGAATGGCGCTTGGGGAGGGGGTTTATCGCCGTGACGGGCGAGACGGGCTCCGGCAAGTCGATCATTCTCGGGGCGCTCAAGCTGATCCTCGGCGAGCGGGCCGAGAAGGCGCTGATTCGGACCGGTGCGGATGCTTGCACGGTGGAGGCGGTTTTTGAACTGGATCGCCCCGCTACGCTTAATCCGTGGCTGGAGGAACAGGGCGTGGAGCCGTGCGAGGGGAGCGAATTGATTGTGAAACGGACGTTCACCCGTGCGGGGACGAACCGGCAGTTCATCAATGCCAGCGCGACGACGCTCGCGGTGCTCGATGAGCTTGGCAATTCGCTGGTGGACCTTCACGGACCGCACGATCACCAGTCGCTGCTCTCCGTGGAGAAACAGTTGGATTTGCTGGATGCTTTTGCTGGGGCCGCGCCTCTGAATACTGAGTATGATTCACTTTACCGGGGCTGGCTGGCGCTGGTGGCGGAACATGAAGCGCTTGCCACGAGCGAATCGGCGTTGGAACGGGAGGTGGAATTGCTGCGGCACCAGTCGGGCGAGATCGAAGCCGCCGCGCTGCGCGAGGAGGAGGAAGCAGAATTGATTGCCCGCTATCACGTGGCCACCAACAGCCGCCGTTTGGTTGAGCTTTCCACGCAGATCGCCCGCCGACTTTCCGACGCGGATGACGCGCTGCTTCCCGGCCTGGCGGAGCTGACGCGGCTTTTCCGCGAACTGGAAAAGTTAGACCCTTCCATGGCTCCGCTAGCGGAGGCCCACTCCGGCGCGCTGGCCGGGCTAGAGGAGACGGCGCGCGAATTGGAACGCTACGCGGGACGGCTTGACTTGGACCCGGCTCAGCTCGCCGAACTGGAGGAGCGCGTGTCTCTGCTAGAGACGCTCAAGCGCAAGTATGGTTCAAGCATATCAGATGTGATCTCGTTCGGAGCGGCTGCAGCAGAGCGGCTGCGCAAGATTGAATCGCGCGGGGAAGAACTGGAGCGGTTGGAGCGGGAAATTGAGATTGCCCGGAAAAAGGCGATGGCTGCAGGGGAAGCCCTTTCTAAAAAACGCGGAACCTCCGCGCCGAAGCTGGCTGAGGATGTTTGCCGACAGTTGCGCGATCTTGGGTTTAAGAAAAGCGGCTTCGAGATTGCGCTCAATCCGCTGGCAAAGCCGGGGCCGCACGGGCTCGAAAGCGTGGAGTTCCTTTTCTCACCGAACCCCGGCGAACCGCTCAAGCCGCTCAAGGCGATCGCTTCCAGCGGCGAAATTTCGCGCGTGATGCTGGCGGTGAAATCATCGCTGGCCGGGCAGGATACGATTGCGCTGCTGGTGTTTGACGAGATCGACGCCAATGTGGGAGGCGAAATTGCTCACACCGTCGGCGCGAAAATGCGTTCGCTGGGCGAGCACCATCAGGTGCTTTGCATTACACACCTCCCGCAAGTGGCGGCGGTGGCGGCGGCGCAGTTTGTGGTGACCAAGGAGTTCAAAGACGAGCGCACGTACTCCCGCCTCGCTGCGGTGGAGGGCAAGGCGCGCGTGGAAGAGATCGCCCGGATGCTGGGCGGCAAGAGCGAATCGGCACTGGCTCATGCGAAGGAGTTGCTGAAGGGATATGCCCTGTCTGCTTGACCTAGCCTGCGGCTTTCCCTATGCCTTTAAAGGCCTATTATGAGCGAGCCAGCACCTCAAACCATCAGCCTTAACGAGATTGGCCACCGTTATCTCAGCGCACTCCAGCACTTGAGCGACTTGATGGTGGTGACGTGGGCAGGGGCGCAATCCTTGGACGCGGATATTTACGAGAAGACGTTCCGCTCGATTCCTGGCCTGCCTTCCACTTCCGTGCGGTTCCCGTTTGAGACCGCGCGGACGGAAGCGGCGCTCTGGTGGGTAAAAAACAGCCTTAACGAGGTGCTGGGACTCTCCCAGGTGTTTCTGGAAGATATTCGCCGGGTATGCGGGATGGTTGTTTTCTCGACGGCAAAAGCCAAGGCATCGGGGGATCTCGCGGCGCTTGCGGCGGAGGTCAATTCCGCTCCCGGCGCGCTCGATATTACCTCGCGCATAAAGCATCTCCAGAGCCGCTACGGTGTGGTTGTTCCCTTGGAAGCGGAAATTGTGAGCCTCACCGGGCTGCACCGGTGCCTTTTCCAAACCGGCGGATCGCTTCCCGAGGGGGCGGCGCTCGCGCTGCAACTCAAAGCGATCCAGCCACCCGCAGAGGGGTCTTCTGAACCGCGATTTGCCGATTACTCTCATACGTGGAAAAGCGGGGAACGTGTTTCCCTTTCCCGAGAGGAACACGCCGCGATTTTTACTTCCATTTCTCTCTTTCTTAGTACTACGCTTGCCTCCGTCCAGGAGTTTGCCAAGGCTTCCGGGCTGGCGGAAAATCCCCCTCTTTCATGACTGATTTGCCAGTTCCAACAAACCCGCCGCCGGATCTTCCGCCGCCGAGTTTTATGAATCCGCTGGAAAAGCGAATTCAATACAAGTTTCGCAATTCCCTGCACCTTGCCGAAGCCCTGACTCATCCCAGCTTGGGCCACGAGACGCAGCGCCACCATTTTGACAATCAGCGCCTGGAGTTTCTGGGAGACGCGGTGTTGCAATTGATTTTTACCGAACACCTTTTCGCGCGGTTTCCTTCGTTGCCCGAAGGGGAGTTGACGAAGATGCGCTCCCGCTTGGTGTCCCGCGAGGGACTAAAGGTACATGCGGTTGCCATCGGTTTGGGCGAATACCTAATGATGGGCCGTGGCGAGGAATCGAGCGGCGGTCGGCTGCGGGCTTCGGCGTTATCGGACGCTTTTGAGGCGCTCATCGGCGCGATGTATCTCGACAGCGATTTGGATACGGTGCGCCAATTTGTTTTGAGGGAGGCGGAGCCGGACATCCTGAATCTTCAGCACGAGCCGATGCATGTGAATCCCAAGGGCCGTCTCCAAGAGCTATTGCAGGCTCTTTCGCCCCGCAGCCCGATTTATACTGTGGTGAACCAGACTGGCCCGGAACATCAGAAACGGTTTGAGTCCGTAGTAACTTGGAATGATCTCCAGTTGGGACGCGGTAATGGGCGCAGCAAGAAAGAGGCGGAGGTTAGTGCGGCTATTGATGCTCTCCATGCCCGACTCTGGGAAGCTGATAATTCTGTGGATAACTCGCCGATAACTGCCAACAACGGCCAGTAATTCGTCTAAGACCGCGGTTCTTGGTTGCGGTCACCCAGTCACTGGCGAGTTCTTCACAGGGTTTATTTGGCGTGGAACGGCGTTGCCATCAATGTGGAACGGGATTGTCACGAGATATTCACACAATGAAGATGAAGAGATTGTTTTTAAAATTTAAAATCTTCTTCATTAGGTGTGTGGAGAAGTCCGAGAAAGAAACTCGTTAAAGAGGATCATTTTCAGGTTTGTCCCATGATTACAAACCGGTATGGTCTTACCCATGCTCGACATCAGGCTTATCCGCGATCAACCCGACTATGTCCGCGAACGGCTCGCCACGCGAGGCGGCGACGCGCATTTGAAAATTGACGAGATTCTTGCTTGCGACAAGCAGCGCCGCGAGTTGGAGACGCGTCTTCAACAGCTTAATAGTGACCGGAAGCGGTTGAGCAAGGAAATCGGCATGAAGAGAGGAAAAGGAGAGCCCACGGCGGAATTGGAGGAAGCGGTACGTGGTATCGGGGACGTAATTACCGAACTCAATGAGCAGACAGCGGCAGCTGATGTAGCGCAGCGAGATTTGTTGCTCCAGTTGCCTAATCTTCCGCACGATAAAAATCCGATCGGCGTGGATGCGAAGGACAATCCAGAGGTGAAAGTCTGGGGTGAAAAACCAGCGTATGAGTTCGCTCTGGCGGATCATGTGGCTTTGGGTACGCGGTTGGGCTTGTTCGACCCGGAACGTGCGGCCAAGATTAGCGGCAGCGGCTTTGTCTGTTTTACGGGCCCTGGAGCTAGGTTGGAACGCGCCCTCATCAATTTCTGTCTCGATCTCCATACCCGACAGCACGATTACCTGGAGGTGAGCCCGCCTTTCCTGATCCGCCGCGAGGCGATGGTGGGCACGGGACAGTTGCCGAAGTTTGAGGACGACATGTATGGGATGGAAAACGGGGAGGTTTTCCTCGCGCCGACTGCCGAGGTGCCGGTAACAAATTTGCATCGGGAGGAATTGCTGGCTTTGGGCGATCTGCCGAAAAAGTTTGTGGCCTATACGCCTTGTTTCCGCCGCGAAGCAGGATCGGCGGGACGCGAGACGAGGGGAATCATCCGTGTGCACCAGTTTGATAAGGTGGAATTGGTCAAGCTGACGACGCCGGAGACGTCGTGGGAGGAATTGGAGGCGCTTACTGCCAATGCCGAACGTGTGCTTCAACTCTTGGGGCTGCACTACCGGATCATCGAGCTTTGCACTGGAGACATGGGCTTTGGTTCGGCTAAAACGTATGACATCGAAGTTTGGGCGCCCGGCCAGAATGCTTATTTGGAGGTTTCGAGCTGCTCGAATTACACTGACTTTCAGGCGCGCCGGATGAATCTCAAGTTCAAGGATGCCGAGGGCAAAAACCGCTTCTGCCATACGCTCAACGGCTCGGGAACGGCCATGCCGCGCCTGTTTGTCGCGTTGGTGGAGACCTGGCAGCAGGCCGACGGGAGCATCAAAATCCCCGAAGCCCTCCAGCCCTACTTCGGTGCGGCGGAAATCCGGTAGCAAAAAGCAGATGTACCATGCGCCTCAAGCTTCTCAGCATTTATTGTAGCGTCGGTATAATCATGCTGGTTCTTTATGGTGCGTTATACGTGGAATTACCATTTCGCGAACAAGGACGGTGGAGGGGAATGGAGACGTATGTATTTTGTCGTGATTTTTGCTACAATTGGGAAGTTTATGCATTCGTACCGGCTGGATATGTCGAGTCTGTGTTGGTCCGTTTTTGGCCAAAAGCATTTTTATCCAATCCAACATGGGCAGATTCAGATTATCCAAGGCTCGTGTTGATCAAATCAGATACGACAAGGGTAAGGTTCTCAGCATCCAAGCAAAAACAGCATGATGACTGATATTTAAGTTTTGAGCCCTCGTTCCCAATCTCCTGATTGGGAACGCTCTTGTCTGCGAAACTCCGTTTCGTTGCGCTTGCCATGAAGATGAACCCCTCCCCACTCCCTCTGAAACTCGGCAGCCTCTCTCGCACCGCCCGCTATCTGGTTGGCGTTTCCGGCGGGCGCGACTCCGTGGCGCTATTACATGCGCTCGTCGAGGCCGGGTTCCGGCGTCTGATTGTTTGCCATTTGAACCACGGGCTCCGGGGCCGCGCTGCCGCCGCCGATGCCCGGTTCGTGGCGACCTTGGCGGCCCGGCTGGGGCTGGAATGCGAGTCGGAGCAGGTGGATGTGGCTCGGCTTGCCAAGAAGACAGGGCAATCGCTGGAGACGGCGGCTCGGGAGGTCCGCTATGCGTTTTTTGCCCGTGTGGCACGTCGTCGTCGGTGCCGGTCGCTCTTTCTGGGGCATCACGCGGGGGATCAGGTGGAGACGTTCCTGTTTAATCTCTTTCGCGGATCGGGCCGGGGGGGGCTGGGCGGGATGAGCCCGGATTCCGTGCGGCTCGTGGACGGAGTGAGGCTCCGGCTGCTGCGACCGCTGCTGGGGGTTTGGCGCGAGGAGATGGAGGCGTTTCTTAAAGCGCGTGCGCTGCGGTTCCGCGAGGACGCGAGCAATCAGGCGACCGATTTCACGCGCAATCGCATTCGGCACGAGCTGATTCCCGCGCTGGAGCGGGTGTTTGGGCGGGATGTGCGGGGGGCAGTCTGGCGGACGGCGTTGATTTTGAGGGCGGAGGAGGAATGGCTCTCTGAACTTGCAGGAACGGAGACAGGCACGGAACTCGATGCGCCGCTGATGCGCGGTCAGCCGGTGGCCCAACAACGCCGCCGCATTCTGGCATGGTTGCGACGCAACGGCGTGCCGAAGCCCGGGTTTGACCAGGTGGAAAGTGTGCGTTCGCTTCTGGAAACGGGGGGAGCCGCCAAAGTCAATCTCCCTGGAAACTGGCATGCCCGGCGACGGGCGAAGCGGCTGTTTTTGGAGCGAGGGAAGGCTGGTTAATGCGGCGCAAGAGGTTGCCCGACAGCAGATTAAAAAGAGAAGGCGCAAAGTCGTAAAGACCTTGCGCCTTCCTTCATAGGGGAAACAGTTGTGAAGCTAGTGGATTTTCCGAGGGTTGCAACAGGAAAATGGATCGGCGAGGATTTTTTTAAGGAAGAGAGTTTTGAAAACAAAAACTTACTTTTGCGTTTCGTTCATTTTTCCACCAATGATGCGGATGGTGGTGACGAGATCCACGGCGCGTTGAAGGGCGGTGTCGTAAAGTGGGGCGTCCTTGTCACTTGCGTCGTCACTACTTTGTTGGGCTTCTTCGGCGTCGATTTCTGGATTGGTCCCGGCGACGAGCGAGGCTTCATTCAGATGCACTTTTTCGGATTCATAGACAAGCCCACCGACGCCTTTTTCCAGTCCCTTGAGGAGAACAGCCTGTTCGTCCTTAGCGGAAACTTCCACGGCGAGGTCGGGTTTGAGGCCATCCGGGAAAATCGCGAAATTCTGGGGCAGCTTGACTTCGGCGATGGCGACGCGCAGGGTGCGCCCGCCGCGCAAAGGCAGGTTGACGAATTCAGCTGCCTGGCCGGAGGTTCTATGGCCGACGGCGAGCGAATTGTCCACGGCGCGGAGCACGGCGGCGATGACTTCGGGTGCCCCGGCAGTTTCGCGGTGGACGAGGGTGACGGTGACGCCCTGGAAGAGCGGATCACGGTCAGAAGTGAACATTTGCTCCTGCTTGAGGCTGGGCCGGTGGATGGTGAAGAGCAGTTTGCCTTTTGGGGTGAGCCGTTTGACCCATTCGGCAGCGAGCTCGAAGTCACTGCAGGGAGGGGTGGCGCGGAGGTCGAGGATGAGCGCACCGACTTTTTTGGCTTTGAAGTTGCCGAGTGCGGCATCGAATTCCGCGAGGTGCCCTGGAGTGAGTGAGCCAAGGCGGACGTAGCCGATCTGCTCGTCGAGGATTTCGGAGCGGAAAGGGCTGTCGGAGACAGGCTCGGCTCCGGCGGACCAGAGGGTGGCGCCGCTGCCGAGGCGTTCTAGCAGTCCTTGGAGCGTAGCGCGCGTGAGGGCGGGCTCATCGAGCGAGCCGGAGCGGACGTATTTGGAGCGGAGGAGTTCGAGGGCCTGCTGGGCGTCGGTATCGGAAAGGGAATCGACGGCGGTCCGGATGGGAAGTTGCTCGGCTTTGCTTTCGCGGGCTGAAGTGGGACTGGCGGATGGGCTCGGTGTGGCGGCGGGCGGCGCGGCCAGCGCCAGGGGGGCAGCCAGGAAAAGGAGGGATCGGGCGGCAGCGCGAAGGGCGGAACTCATAGGCGTGGAATCTACAACCCTTTTGCGCCGATGTCGCGCCGGAATGTGGCTCCTTCAAAGTGGATTTTGGCAACGGCTTCGTAGGCGCGGGCTTGGGCGGCGTGGAGGTCGGCCCCCAAGGCGGTGACGCCCAGGACGCGGCCGCCGGAGGTGACCAGCTTGCCATCCGCCCGCTGGGTGCCAGCGTGGAAAACGGTGACGCCCTCCAGTGCTTCGGCTTCCTCAATGCCGGTGATGACTTTGCCTTTCGTGTAATCTCCGGGATAGCCGCCCGACGCCATGATGACGCAAACCGCTGCGCGCGGGTCCCATTCGGGCTGGATGGTGTTGAGCTTGCCGTCCACGGTGGCTTCGAGCAGGTCCAGCAGGTCGCTCTTGAGCCGGGGAAGCAGCGCCTGGGTTTCGGGATCGCCGAAGCGGCAGTTAAATTCCAGCAGTTTCGGCCCCTCGGCGGTGACCATGACGCCGGGGAAGAGGAGGCCGCGAAAGAGCAGGCCGTCCTTTTTGAGCCCCGCCATGAATGGCTCCATGACTTCGCGGTGGATGCGCTCGATGACCTCCGGGGTAACGAGTTTTTGCGGCGGGGAGAAGGTTCCCATGCCGCCGGTGTTCGGCCCTTTATCGCCGTCGAAGATTTGTTTGTGATCCTGGGCAGCGGGGAAAAGCAGGTAGTGTTCGCCATCCACGAGGGCATGTACGGAACATTCCTGGCCGGTGAGGAATTCCTCAATCACCACCCGGTCCCCGGCGGTACCGAACTGCCGTTTTTCCATGATGGCGTTGAGAGCCTGAGCGGCTTCCCACGGGGTTTGGGCAATGACGACGCCTTTGCCAAGCGCCAAGCCGTCGGCCTTGATGACGAGCGGGTAGCGGCTTTGCTGGCAGAAGCGGTGGGCCTCGGTGCTATCGGAGAAATGGCCGCTGGCGGCGGTCGGGATGGCGTGCCTTTTCGTCGCGATTTTCGTCATGGGTATCATTATCCACAAGATCAACAAAGAGTTTTCCTCCGTGAACACCTTTATGCTGTCTGAGTTAAAGGAGTAATGAATGGCCTGGTTTCTGTTTCTTCTACCTATGCTGATTGCGGGTGTGGCGATAGTCGCGCCTTCTAATCGGTGGCGCCCGTGGCTTGTGCCGATGGTTGGGTTGGCTCATCTTCTCCTGACAGGTTTCGTCGTGGCTGGTGAACCTGCAAGTATTCTGGAGGGATGGCTTGTCCTGGATCCACTCAATACTCTTGTACTTGGGTTTATCAGCATTCTTTTCTTTATATGTTCAATGTATGTGCCCGGCTATCTGGCGCAGCGGCAGGAAAGATCGAACAGGGTGTTTTGCGCATGTCTCTCGGCCATGCTGGGAATGATGACGCTGGTGATTCTGGCCCATCATCTGGGGCTTATGTGGGTGGCCATTGAAGCGACAACCCTGGCTACGGCGCCGTTGCTGTTTTTCAATCACACTCCGAGGTCTCTTGAGGCAACGTGGAAATATCTCCTTATCGGGTCTGTGGGTATCGCCCTGGCTTTGTTGGGTACTTTCTTCCTGGCTTATTCGTCAATTCACGAAGGATTGCCGCCGACATTGCTCCTGGAGGACCTGATCAGACTGGCTCCAAAGCTTTCCCCACCATGGTTGCACGCTGCGTTCGTGTTGCTGTTAGTCGGATATGGGACGAAAATGGGGCTTGCGCCAATGCACACGTGGAAGCCTGATGCATACGGAGAGGCGCCGGGACTAGTTGGAACTTTGCTGGCTGGTGG
>Ga0118677_10010400_pt1 | contig 14245 bp, 16 predicted proteins | sample AliMusrvi5mmetaG_FD_86154 | JGI IMG/M metagenome (GOLD analysis project Ga0118677, IMG submission 86154) | reverse complement strand
CAAATACACGATCCCACGATGCTTCGCACGCCGCAGCGCGCGCGTTGAGGCGCATGCGGCGATGTTTTTCCGCGTCGGACATGATGTCGATTACGCCGCGGATAAAGTCGCGGTCGTTGATCGCCACATGGCCTGTGACGCCGCTCTGCACCAGGAACTTTGGACCGCCCTCATTCGTGACGACGGCGCACACTCCGGAAGCCAGCGCCTCTTGAATCACGTTGCCGAAGGTGTCCGTTGTAGATGGGAAAACAAACAGGTCCATGTTGGCGTAGGCGCGTGCCAGATCTTCGCCATCAAGCACGCCCGTGAATTCCGCACGCCTCAGATTGCGCTCCAACCACGGACGCTCCGATCCTTCGCCGACGATCATGAAGCGGTGGTTGCCATCGGGAAGCTGGCGCTCGAGCTTGGACAGGAATCGTACGTTCTTTTCCGGACGCAGCCGCCCCACGTAGCCGAGCGTGAACGCACCATCTTGACGGAAACGCCGGGCAGGTGTGAACAGATCCGTATCGACGCCGCACTGCGACAGGAACACCGGCTTGGCGGTATGCGCGCGCAGCATCTCAATCAGATCGGGATTTGGCGCAAGCAGCACGCGTGCAATCTTGTAGAACAAGGCTACGCCATCGAGCGTGTGACGTTCGGTCAAACTGGCCGCCAGTTCGCGATAAGTCGCAGGCATGAACGTCAGCAGCTTCTTGACGACGCCGAACAGATTGATCTTGAAAAGATAGCAGAGCTCTACGGCTCCTACCGCGCATCGCGGCAGCAGGGAAATGAAAAAAAAGTCTTTGAAGCGGCAGAAGTTCTGCAGCTTCCGCGCACAGCCGTGTTTGCCGCCGAGCGCAAAAGGTTGGCATTCATTGGAGAGAAAATGCTTCGGGAGGGCCGCGTAGCGATTTATCTTGTTGCCGGGGGGCAGGGCACGCGGCTGGGGTACAACGGCCCCAAAGGATGCTTCCCGGTGTCGCCGATCAAACAAAAAAGCCTCTTTCAGCTTTTTTCAGAAAACATCATGGCCCTGCGCCGCCGCTATGGAGCCGCGCTGCCATGGTATATTTTGACCTCACAGGAAAACAATGCCGCCACCTGCGCTTTTTTCAAGGAGCATAACTTTTTCGGGCTTCCTGCAGATACGGTGCAGTTCATCATTCAGAAGGAAAACCCCTCCCTTGACCTCGACGGCCGGATCATCGTCTCGCCGCACAAGAAAATTTTCAAAAACCCCAATGGCCACGGCGGCTCTCTCTACGCCCTGAAAGATTCGGGAGCTCTTGCGGAAATGGCCAGCCGGGGCATCGATGAAATATTCTACTTTCAGGTCGACAATCCGCTGGCAAAAATTGCCGATCCCCTGTTTATCGGCGCCCATGTTGAAAACCAGGCGCAGATGTCCACCAAGGTGGTGCAAAAGGTCGATCCGGCCGAGAAGGTCGGCATTATCGGCCGCGTGAACGGCATGCTTGGCTGCATTGAATACAGCGAGCTGTCGCAGGCGGAGATTGAAGAGCGCCTTCCCGACGGCAGGCTGCGGTTTTCAAGCGCCAATATCGCCATTCATATGCTCAACCGGGGATTTGTTGAAAAGCTGACGGTCGACCCTGATTTCAGGCTGCCCTATCATATAGCGGTCAAGGGAATCGACGGCCTTGACGCTGACGGCGCACAAAAGAAAATTGAAGGCATTAAATTTGAGACGTTCATTTTTGACGCCCTGGGCTTTGCCGGGCGTTCAATTACCCTTGAAGTTTCGCGCAAGGAGGAATTCTCACCCGTGAAAAACGGGGCAGGCGCTGACTCGCCTGACACGGCGCGGGCTGCCCAGATTGCCCAGCACCGCGCCTGGCTTTCAGCCTCGGGCAAACTTCCGGCTATCCCCGATGACCTGGCGGTTGAGATCAGCCCGCTGTATGCCGTTGATGCACAGGAGTTTAAAGAAAAATTTACCCCGCCGGCCACGCTGGCCTCGCCTTTATATATAGCGTAGGGGCAGATCGAACCTGATCCTCAACGGAAAAAGTCTGCAACCGAGTCATAACGAAGGCCTTACTGCTGGGCTACATCATATTCCGCATATCCGTCAATTGTTACTGTGCAACTCAACTTCATATCTTGAGCCCACATTGGCCTTGACACGCAACTGACCCCAATTTATAGTTCTTTGCTGCATAAGCGAATTTCTATCCGAGATTTACAGGAAAAAATGAGCAGTTTGAAAGTCCATACAATACAAAGCCTGGCGGCAAGCGCGGTGTTATATCCGGTGATAGGTGAAAACGTCATACCGTTTGGCCTTGCCTGCATTTTTATTGATCTTGATCATGTTGTGGAATATGTACGCGACACAAAGTCGTTTGCCGTCACCGGGGTCTTCCCGTTTTCCAAGCTGATTGAAATCAATCTTGATAAAAATTATCTGGTTATTAACGCTTTTCATACACTTGAATTTTTCGCCCTTATCTTTGCGTTCGGCCTTTTTTATCCTGTTTTCATGTACGTCTTTGCCGGCCTGGTATTTCACATGGCCGTTGATCTCATACATATTGCCCGCCTCAATCAATTCTTTGCCCGGGCCTTTTCCCTTGTTGAATATATAATCAGAAAAAAAAATCCGCAGGCCATCACGTCCATCGATCAGCTGCTCCGGGTTAAAAACCTCAACACTGCGGGCATAGCGGATATTGAAGCTTGGATTGCCCTGTGGCAGACATCCCGCTCCCGCAGTATCCAGGACTACGCAAATTAGTTTAACCTGAAATGTCCATGGCGCCGGTTAGAGTATCCCGGGCTGGTTTGAGGGTTTCCGGGTTCGGGCCAAATTGCCGCTTTTGCATTTGGGGCAGATGCCGTTTACCGCATCGCCTTCCCAGGTATGCGAACAGTCGTCGCAGATCAACACTTCTTTTTTCGCCACCGAACAGACGCCGCCCTCAATGCGGATTGCCTTCCCGTTCACCAGGGCATCGGCTACTTTTCTGCGTGCTGTTTTCACGATATTGCCGAAGGTCTGCCGGGATATCTGCATGCGGGCCGCAGCATCCTCCTGATATAGGCCTTCCAGGTCGGCAAGCCGAAGTGCCTCCAGCTCATCATAGGTGAGCACTAATTCCTCAAGATCACACAGGGGCACTGCGCGGGGCTTAAAGTACACTGCATCCGGGTGGCACTGCACATGACGGCATTTAACAGGACGGGACACTTATAATCACCTTTGTAAAACTATGCAAATATCAGGGGCATTGTGACAGTTTTGAGATATTCTACGGGAAGAAAACTTTTGGATTAATGTTCTAGCCGGCTTCTTCCATGGCTTAATAGTGGCATATGCTAAAAATAACATGTTTTTATAAGCTCTGTCAATGTCTATTCCGAAAATGAAAAGGTGGGCGCGCTTTCGCGTGTCCACCTGACTTTTTGAAACAGATTTTTGTTGCTGTTTACTTCGGCACATCGCCCAGAGGTATGCCCAGCGCGGCAGCTACGCCCTTGCCATAGGCAGGGTCAGCCTTCAGGCAGTTGCCGATATGGCGGAGCTGAATCTCTTTCGGCGCACCGCCTATGGCCCTGGCGGTATTGCCGAAAAGTGCCGCCTGTTGTTCGGGTCTCATGAGGCGGAAGAGCTTGCCGGGCTGCGAGTAATAATCCTCATCCGTGCGATGGTTCCAGTGGTCTGCAGCGCCGTCGAGCGCCAGGGGCGGCTCGGCGAATTCAGGCTGCTGCTGCCACTCGCCGTAGCTGTTGGGCTCATAGCCAAGGGTGCTGCCGTAGTTGCCGTCGACGCGCATGGCGCCGTCGCGGTGATAGCTGTGAAACGGGCAGCGGGCCTTATTGACCCGAATCAGGTGATGGTTTACCCCGAGGCGGTAGCGCTGCGCATCGCCATAGGAAAACAGGCGGCCCTGCAGCATTTTATCGGGCGAGAACCCTATGCCGGGCACAATGCTTGCCGGGTTGAATGCCGCCTGCTCGACCTCGGCAAAATAGTTTTCCGGATTGCGGTTCAGCTCCATAACGCCGACCTCGATGAGCGGATAATCCTTGTGGAACCAGACCTTGGTGAGGTCGAAGGGATGATAGGGGCATTTTGCCGCGTCCTTCTCGGGCATAATCTGAATAAACATGGTCCATCGCGGGAAGTCGCCCTTTTCAATACTTTCATACAGATCGCGCTGATGGCTTTCCCGGTCTTTGGCCACGACGGCTTCGGCCTCGGCATCGGTCAGGTTTTTGATGCCCTGCTGGGTGCGGAAATTAAACTTGACCCAATAGCGCTCGTTTTTTGCATTGATGAGGCTGAAGGTGTGGCTCCCGAAACCGTGCATATGGCGGTAGCTGGCCGGAATGCCCCGGTCGCTCATGACGATCGTCACCTGGTGCAGTGCCTCGGGCAGGGAGGTCCAGAAGTCCCAGTTGTTGCGGGCGCTGCGCATATTGGTGCGGGGGTCGCGCTTGACCGCGTGGTTGAGGTCGGGAAACTTCAGCGGATCACGCAGGAAAAATACCGGCGTATTATTGCCCACCAGGTCCCAGTTGCCTTCCTCTGTGTAAAACTTCATGGCAAAGCCCCGGATGTCGCGCTCAGCATCGGCTGCGCCGCGCTCGCCCGCAACCGTTGAGAAGCGGACGAAGAGGTCGATCTTTTTGCCGACAGCAGAAAATATCTTTGCTTTGGTATATTTGGTAATATCATGGGTCACGGTAAAATTTCCGTAAGCGCCTGAGCCCTTGGCATGCATGCGCCGCTCGGGGATGACCTCACGGTCGAAGTGGGCAAGCTTCTCCAGAAACCAGACATCCTGTAAAAGCTGCGGGCCGCGCGGGCCTGCGGTCATGACGTTCTGGTTGTCTGAGACAGGCGCGCCCGCATTATTCGTGAGCTTCTTTTTGTCAGCCATGGCAGTTCTCCTTTTTCAGATATTTTTTGGAGATGCTGTTTGCATCAGATGAGCGCTGTGCTGGTGGGAGCAAACATTCTTTTTAATGTAGTTTAGATCTTTTATTTTGCAAGCCTTTTTTAAAAACTGCATGCCCTGGCCCATAATTTTAAATGCTCATGAACAATCAGGACTGCGGCGCTTCCCAAAGAAGCTTCATGGGCTTTTCACCAGTGGTGTCAAAATAAGATATTCGTTCCGGCACCACTTTGACAATAGTAAGAGTCGCCTTGACGGCATCAGACAGCGGCTCACCCGTAAGCGCTCTGCTTATCTCGTCAATTCGTATCACAGCTGCGCCTTTTTTAAACTCATCGGAGTTGCTGTGCATAGTCAGCAGGTGTGCGGTTCCCCACAGCTGCAACCCCCGGGCGTTTTTCATATACCCCTTCCCGACGGGCATAAACACGGCAAGACAGACCCTGGGATTTTTTTTAATATTTTCCAGCTTTTCTCCCGCATCGGAAACAAAATACATGGTAAGGCCGTCATTGCGGGCGTCCACAGGCGTGTTGCGTGGTTGATTTTCCCGGCAGGTTGCAAGGGCGCAGGTAAAATACTGTTCGCCGTGCTCCCGTAAAAAATCCAGAATTGTTTTCTCTGTTTCTACTTTGCTTTTTTCCATATACAACACCCTTTACCATGACGGTTTATCATTCCTGCAACCCCAGATGGTCCTTCCAATAGGCATATTTATTAATCGTCTCATATTTGTATTCACATTTTGTCATTCCGGCGCACGCCGGAATCCAGGCATTATTTCAACTGGTTCCCGGCTTTCGCCGGGAAGACGACGGAAGACGACAAGGCTCTGGTGCGAATACTATTATGAGACCGTTAATAAATGGCCTGGAATAATCCGGGACAACAGCCCCTAATTGCAATGTCGAAAAGGGATGATGGACACGGCAGAACGGCCGTTTCCTTTATCTTCATACCCCTCGTCGTATCTCATCCAGCCGTTTTTTGGCTTCGGGAGCCATCGCCAGAAACTTATCAAGCTTCTCACAGGCATAGTCAGCACACTGCGCACAATTCGCAGTGTTTTTTTCCCTGCCGCATTTTCTTATTTCACACGCTCTGCAATACCCGGAGAGGCATTCACCGTCTGAACGGCAGCCGTTGCATGAGACCTCAGCAGGGTTTATATTCATGTGAAACTGCCCGGACCAGCGCCGGGCAACTTCCTTTTTCATTTCATCATCATTTTGCTGTGTAGCCAGAAACGCATCGCATTCATGGCAGGCAAGACCGCAGTGTGCCGTCATTTGTTTCATATGTCTGTCTCCTGTCTTTACGTTATTGTTTTTCACTGCTAGCGGGCAAAAAATTCAAACTTTCCAGAATCAACCATATGTTTCAATTCTTCAACAAATGTTCCTGGCGCCGTATACTCTGGGTGAGCCCGAAAAAGCTCTGCCACCCGCTCAAACGAATCCATGGCGTGAGCATGTTTAAAAATATCGCCTTTCAGGGGAACACTGCAGGGATGGCCTGCAAACGGCAATGCGGCGGAATCCGTTAGTCCTGCTTGTACAGCCCGGGCGAGATGCTTACTGCAGTGGCACGGGTTTTCAGGATTAACAAGGCCGCACTTCTTTGTCATAAAATCCCGCAGCAGTGTCCGGGCTCGGGAAAGGCGCTTGCGGAAGGCCGCCGGGGTGATCGTAAGAATATAGGCTGCATCTTCGCCTGACACCCCAAGGATCTCACCCAGTATGAATGCAAGGCGAAGGTCGCGGTCCAAGCACAGCAGCATCCCCTGCATGCAGTTGATTGCTATTTCCTGGACAATAAGTGACTGTTCAGCATTCGGCGCCGCCTCGGAAGGGGCTTCTAAGACTTCCCTGTCTATGAATTTTCCATACTCTTCAAAAGTCCACTGCCCTGTTTCAGCGCGGCGCTTGCGAAGTGTCAGCAGATGGTTTGAGGCAATGCTGTACACCCAGGTGGTAAAAGCGCTTTCTCCCTGAAAGCTGTCAAGATGGGTAATGACCTTTATTAAAATTTCCTGCGTGGCGTCTTCTGCATCCGCCGGATAGAACAGCATTCTCACAGCCAGCCCGTAAATACGGTCCTGAATGCTTAGGATCAAGGCTTCAAGGGCATCTTTATCGCCCTCTTTTGCCTGCGCCACCAGAAGTTCAATTGAGGTATCCATGGTTCATTAAATCCTGTTAATTGAGATTATATTTTCTGCTTATTTGCCAAGCGTATTTCGCATTTTGAAGGTGCATTTACTGTTGCCATCACACATACGCTCGGGTTCGGTAAATTCACCAATGTGTTTATTTATCTCGTCCAGGTAGACTTCTTCAAAAATATGACAAAACTCCATATCAAGCCCTCGTTCCCTGCTTTTTTCCAAATACGGACACTGCGTAAGTGAGTATTGAAAGACGTCTTCTTCAATATAATCTATTGCCGAGTTCAAGCCCATCATATGGTCCCCATAGCCTGCAAAATTTGCAATTGTAGGGAAGTCCAAATCTTTTGTCATCTCAACGATCCCCTGATATCCCTGCCGTAAAATATCCTTAAATAATGCAATTCCCTCTTCACCCAGCCTTTCTTTCAAAACCATATACGTATCCAGTCTGGCGCCGATTGCGCTGTTGCGAAGAAAGGAGATTTGCTGCTCCTCGGGGATGTCATGATCGATAAATATTTCTTTCGCAGTAGTAACCATTGTTCCTTTTTTTTCTCGTAATGAATCAACCCGGCTTATCCTTTTTTTAATTTAGACATTCTCAACAGGGCATGTGTGACAGGAAAAATGAGGTACCATTAAAAAAAGCCTACGACAACAACTTCGTTGTTGATAATTGACATAAACTAAAAAATTGCATTTTAAGGATTACCGACGGTTGGAGATTTCTCCAACCGCTTTTTAGGGTGGGGGTTACGGGGTATTAACAGACGCAGGTATTCGGGCACGTAAAAAGAGGGCTATTTTCTTGCCCGGATTATTCATAAGGTATAATAAAAGCCATGGCGTGCGGGAGCGCCATGGCCCATGATCCAAAATGCTGCTGAATAATCCGGGCTAGTATTTCACCCCCTGGGCGTCGAAGACTTTCAGTATCTCCGGCAGATGGGCAAATGCCGGGCCTCCAGCCATGAGGACAGCTACGCCGGCGGCCTCAAAAATTTCTTTTGGCGTTGCTCCCTCCTGCACGGCAGCTTGCGTGTGCTGATAGATGCAGGGCTTACAGTGGCTGGCAACGGCAATCCCCAGGGCGATCAGCTCCTTCTGCTTTCTGTCAAGAGCGCCGGGGGCCATGACGCTGTCATGAAGGCCGGCAAATGCTTTATAGGGCTCGGGTATGTTTTTGGCAAGCTTCTGCCGCGATTTGGCAATGTCCCTGAAAAAATCCTGCACCTCATTTGTCATTGTCTGTTTTTCCTTTCATAGCAAAAGGATTTTCCTTTATCTGCCGCGTCCAGTACGAAGAGTACAAAGCTCCGGCCGGATTATTGGCAAGCACGCGGTCCTTGACGATAACCGTGGTAACCGGCGCAGCAGAGTGTTTGTTGAAAAGCATATCGTGGCCAAGGCACAGGCCTACCAGCAAATTCAGCTCTGTAGCGGCGCGGTTTAAAATATCCGCCTGCCCCACGGGGTTGCATATGACCTCGACGGCATTTTCGCGCACTTTGGGCAGCTTGAAATCATCCTTTGCAATGCCGCAGACCTTGCAGCAGGCGGAGGTTATCTCGAAGTGCGGTGCGAGCAGTTCTTCTAGCTGCCGCGCCTCGCGGTGCAGGCCTGCGCAAAAAGCCATGCCCAGATGCCGATAGCCCATCTTCTTGCTGAACAGCAGCACTTCCTGCACGCGCGGCAGTATCAGATAGCCCTCGGCTTCCAGCGCCGCTGCGGCTCCCATGATGGCAAGGGCCTGCGGATCGTCCTTATACAGCCCGGCAATCCCGCCTTTGTCGCCGGTGCAGTCTTTGCCCTTGGTATAGCAATCGACGGTTTTACATTTCGCGCAATCCATATTTCTCCTTTATTAAGTTCCCAAGCCTGGCGATTTTCTGATTTGCTTTCATGAAATCTTTAAAAAAATTCTGAGCATCATATTCCATTGCACCCCCCCTCTCTATTGTGGTTTTCTATCGTTTAGGCAATATCCAAAGCGATTCCTGCATTTGCAAAAAAGAATTTATTGCCAAATGCCTGCAGAAGTTTCATCGCTGGGGCAAGGCCGGTGCAGTGGGAAGCGCCGATTTTTTCCAGGGAAAACTTTTTCAGATCCTGGATGGTTGTTTCAAGCTGCTCCCCGCTGAGAAATCCGATATGCGTGCCGCCGATGACGGTATGAATAGGTTTTCCCGGCAGCTGCGCTGCTATATAATTAAGGGTATTTATGATGCCTGCATGCGCGCAGCCCAGTATGACCGCAAGCCCCTGCCCGCTCTCGATCACCAGGGACTGATCATCCGGGATCGTGTCCTGCACGTACTGCCCGTCTTTTCGAACCACCAAACGCTGGTCGTCTTTTTCAAAGGAGGTCAGCCGGGGCACCTCGCCAGTTAGATAGAGCCCTTTATCTATTTCCGTAAAACCCGTGTTAAAAACAAAGGTTGCGCCGAGTGACTCAAGCTCCGCCCGCGGAAACGGTATCCCTGCGCTGCGGTACGTGGTTGCATCACCAGTTTTTATTGCAGCAAAACGCTCAGTGAAAACCGCAGGATGGCCGTGGACATCAACGGGCCCGGTCAGCTTCAGCGCCAGCGCCAGACCACCGGCATGATCATAGTGGCCATGGCTTAACAGTATCCTTTTTACGCGGCTCAGATCCTTTTTCAGGCAGGCGGCATTGTGCACCAGCGCATGCCCCTGGCCCGTATCAAACAAAACCGTGCCGCTTTCCCCCTCGATCAGCACGCTCAGGCCGTGTTCGCCAAGAATGCCGAACATACTGCCGGCGGTGTTTTCACACAGCACGGTCACCTGTGTCATCTGCCCGGTCCTTTCATGATTTAGTCTTTTTCCAGATATTTTTCTGCGTGCCCTCGGTTGGATGAATGTGAAGATACGTTATTTCATCAGGCTCTACTTTTATGAGATTGAAGCGCTGCAGGACTTTTATTGCCTCCTGATCAAGCTCTGTAAGCGGTGTGCCCTGTGCTGTGAACCGTTCCAGCATAAATTTGCGCGCCGCATCATAGACGCCCATTTTCTTTAGCCGGTCAACAAACACTTCCTTATCACTGGCAAAGGTAATGAGTGTTGCCGTACCGCTTATCTGGAGGCTGCGGTTTAACTGGCTATGGTCCACGGGATGATAAACACCGACGGCAACCTTCGGGTTTGAGCGGATATTGCGGATTTTCAGGCCCGGCTCGCCGGCAAGCCACAGGATCATGCCGTCAACGAAAAAATCTATGGGCGTTGCCCGCGGCAGGCTGTCATTCACGGTGCACAGCACACAGGCAAGGCCGTGATTGAGGGGGCAGCCGGGTTTGTCGGTCGTGCCGGGCTTTGAGCTTGCGTCATTTAAAAAATTCAGAATTTCTTTTTCCAGCGTTGCATTGTCCATGGTGTTTTTCTGGATATGCTCTGCCTGGGCGGACTTGCGTGGGGGGGAATTGCTCATGGGAAAATCTCCTTGAAAGGGCGCTTTTTAACAGCAGGTTTGATAGCTTGTTTGATGGCTTTATATCGGCTGCTTTGAAAAAATCCGCATCAGGACTAACTGAAAATCTTTTGAAAAAATGATTTTCCCGGCCCCTTTACAAGCAGGGTTTCCCACGTATCGGCTATGCCGCCGAAAGCCGCAGCAGCAGATGATGCGGGATGCTTTGTTACAAACGGCTGCCCCTCATCACCGCACAGAACCATGGCCGGGTCAAGGGGCACGCGGCCGAGAAACGGCACCTTCATCTTTTTGGCGATCGTTTCGCCCCCGCCGGTTTTAAACAGGTCGATTGTCTTGCCGCAGTGCGGGCACAGCATGCCGCTCATATTTTCCACAACCCCGATCAGCGGAATTTTCAGCTCCTTGCAGAACGAGATGCTTTTCTTCGAGTCAAGCAGGGCCACATCCTGCGGCGTGGTCACGATAACCGCCCCATCGACATTGCCGATAAGGTGCACGAGGCTTAAAGCCTCATCGCCCGTGCCCGGCGGCAAATCGATGATCAGATAATCAAGGGCGCCCCAGTGCACCTCCCCGAGGAACTGCTTCATCACCCCGTGCTTCATGGGGCCGCGCCATACGACGGCATGCTCTTCGCTTTTCAAAAAAAACCCCACGGACATGACATGGAGATTGTCTGCGGCGCACACAGGCAGCATGCCGCCACCCGGAGCGGGCTGGAGCTGCTCCTCATCAAGGCCGAACATTTTGGGGATATTGGGCCCATGCATGTCAGCATCAAGAACACCTACTTTTTTACCCCTGGCGGCAAGCGTTGCCGCGAGGTTTACCGCTACCGAGCTTTTCCCTACACCGCCCTTGCCGGAGAGGACCATGAATTTTTTTCCGATATTTCCCATTGCGCGGGCAATGTTTTCCTGCTCATGGCGCTGTCTATCGTCCTGCGAGCAGGCGCTTGCGCTGTCGCAGCTCTTGCAGCCTGAGCCGCCGTTGCATGTACTGTCTGACATTTAAGTTTTCTCCATCAAAAAATTTTTGAGCTTACATTCCAAGCAGAGGTCCTTTCCGCCATGGCGGAAAATTATTTTTTCTACACACCAAAAGGAATTCCCGACAAGCCGGAATGACATCCCCTGAGGTTGTGCATCTGCAGCGGCCGTTTTATTTGCCCGGCCTTGCAGGGGCAGGTTTGAAACCTGCCCCTGCAACCGTTAAATTTTAATGGCAGCTGTGCGATGCGCAGGCATTCTGCACAGTCAGTTCTTCAAGGTTCTGTGCATCAAATGTGCTGATGATGTTCTCAACCGTTCCGGCAACTGCTCTGAATACTTTGATGCCTGTCTGGTTGAGCATCATGACGGCCCGGGCGCCCATGCCGCCGGTCACCACGACATCGACGGCTCGGCCCTGCAGCGCGGCAACGGGGTTGCAGGTGCCATGCTCATGATGGTTGTTGGCATTATCGACGACCTCAAGGGACTGCGCCTCGGTATCATAGATCGTAAAATAGGGTGCGCTGCCGAAATGGCCATACACAAGAGCGGTTTTTCCTTCGCCTGTTTCAGTAGGAATACAAATTTTCATTTCTTTTCTTATCCTTTCAGTCAGTTTTGCTAGAGGATCAATTCCGGAGTATTCTCCCCGAAACTCCAATTTATAGCATATGCCATAAACTATACGCCTCTATCCGCTGCATGTCAATTTTTTTACAATTTTACATGATTAGTATTAATTTCTTTTTCCAAATAAGGCTTGTGGATAGTCACATTTGAATTTATCAGTTGAAATCACCCTCCCCTTGTGGGAGAGGGTTGGGGTGAGGGGGCCTACAAAAATAAATTTGACAGACTACTAGAGCATTTCTCTTTTTTTCGTAGCCGTTTGCACAGGCAAGCTTTTGCTTCGTTAGCCCGTGCTATGATTCTCGCAAAAAAAGTCGGCGATGGTGGAATGCCAATAACTCCCCGATGCAAATGGCTACAGCATAAAGTTACATGCTCTAAAGCTTCACCGCCACCTTGACGACGATTTTTTTTATTGCGCCAGGCTCTCCCGCAACAGCCACTCCCGGCATATGAGCATCCCCCGGAAGCATAACGGCGAACATGCCCTCGCGCAAAAGCACAAAATCGGCATGGCCTTGGTGAAACTGCACGTCGCGGCCCTCGTCATAGGGCTCGTCGGGCTTGAGCGTTGCAGCGGGGGCATATCCCATAAGCTCCCGGCCCTTCGCCACATACTGCACATCGATATAGCGCCGGTGGGTTTCAAGCCGGCAGGCCTCAGGAGGGCGCGGCTCATACTCGGCGGCAATCGCGTAAAGGTCCGGCCCCCGCAGCTGATAGGTTCCGGGCGCAAGCCCTGCCGCCTGCCCGCTCTGAAGCCAGCGTAGGGCGAAGGCAAGAGCATCATCGGCCAGAGCCCAGGTGCCGGCATTTTCAAGACGGTCTATAAGCATGTGCTGCGCCTGTCTGGTACTGTGAAATATTTTTCGCGGGCCCACGCGCTTTGCGCGCCGTCAATTGCCTTGACATGCCGCTGCCGGCAATTTATATTCTGCTCATATTGATTCGGCAGTGTCATTTCCTCTGTGCAGGTGCGTCCATGGATGAACTTTTCAACGATATTCTCGGCCAGTGCTCCTCCGCGCTGAAGCTTGAAGAAATTCCAATCACGCCGGAGCTTGCCCGGACAAAATACCCTTTCGGCATCCTTGATCTTGTCTGCCGCAACTGGCGGGCCGCACCCTTGCGCAAAATTTACTCCATGCGTGCGAAGATACGCGTTCCCAGGCTCGACATTCTCGGCATGGCGTTTCATCCGGAGCCCTGCTACGACATACCCATTTTTTTATTCGATCTGTCCTGCACCAGCAAAAAAATTGTCACCTACATAAACGTGTTCGCCGCCCTTGATGATCCTTCCTATTACGAGACATACATGAAACCGTTCGAGCAGCTCGCCAGGCGGTATGCCCATTTTCAGCCGTTTGAAATGCCGGAGTGGATGCAGTACTACCGCAGCGCCTGCACTATCTACAGCCATCCCGGGAGCGATTGTCTTGATGAGCTGAAGGCCTGTGTGAGGCAGTATTTCAGCCTGTATCTGCCCATGCTTGAATCGGCGATAAAAATCAGCGACCCGAGGAAGGCTGAGGCCGTGCAGCGCTTTCACGCACGGATGGTCAGCGATGTGCTCACCAAAGACGGCTCCCGGATCATGCTCGGAAGGGCCATCGGCCAAAAGAAGGCCAGCCGCCTTTTCCAAGAAGTTCTTACCTGACCGCCCTTCTTGCGGGAATGCAGACGGGCAAAAAAAGCCTGCGCGGCGCCGGATACAGCGAAGCCCGTCCGTCATCCTGCAACTCCGGCAGCATGCAGGGTGCGTATCGCGCACCAGTCCAGCTGTCCGTTGAGCCGGGTCCTCAATGCGCGCTGCTCTAGGATCACTTTCGGTTTCGATGCAGGGGCCGATGGGCAGTAGGCGGCAAGGATTTTGCTGTGTGTGAGCTACCGTGTTTTCCTTGCCGTACCGCTATCCACGTTCTTCTGTACTAATTTACAAATTGCGTTGAGTGTCGCCGCCACCCCCTTACCGGTTACCGCACATGATTCAAAAGCCGGAATATTTGAACTATTGAACGTGGCATTGAGCTTATCGACGGGCATGATATCGGGCAGGTCGCGTTTGTTATACTGC